>JGI24740J21852_10000125_pt1 | contig 28835 bp, 28 predicted proteins | sample KBSCornC6_FD_21852 | JGI IMG/M metagenome (IMG submission 21852) | reverse complement strand
GTCCAGCCGTAACGTAACGCGTTCTCCGCCAGCCAATGAGTGAGATGGTCGGGCTCTTCCGGATGAAGCGAAAAGGTACCGGCGGGGCCATTGACGAGATGCACGGCCTCGGTCGTGCTATAGGCGACCCCACGCCCAAGCTCCTCGCGGGGCTCCAATATCGTAATCGAAAGCGGCACCTCCGTCTTGTCGAGCAGCTTGATCGCCGTTAACGCGCCGGCAAAGCCGCCGCCGACGATAACGACGGAATGATGGGAATGCGGGTCTATGTGCATGGCTCAGAAGACCTTGCCTTCTTCCAGATGCGTCGTGGTGCCGTTGATATAGTAATCGCCCACCACCCGCGCCTTGTGCAGCAGCGGATTGTGGTTGAGCACGGTGCGGATGTTGCGCCAATGGCGATCGAGATTGAGATGCCGCGACGTCGCGGAGCCACCACCGAGCTCGAAGACATTGGTTGCCGCGGCCAGTGCGAGCTGCGATGCGACGATCTGGGTGCGGGCCGTCGTCAGTGCGCTTTCGACCAAAGCCGCTTCCAAGATCTGCGGATCGTCGCCTGCAAAGCCCGCGGCCGTCCGATCGAGCGCGCGGGCGCTCTCGCGGATCAGCGTATCGACGGCAAAGGAGTTTGCCGCGATCTCGCCTAATATCTTCTGAACGAAAGGATCGGCATTGGCCGTCTCGGCGGCGCTGTGGGCTGCCGAGCGCGCCTGCCTGCGCACGTAATCCGTGCCTTCTGCCAGCGCGCCGCGGACCGCGCCCGCCATCGAGGCGGCAAGATGTAGCTGGCGCAGCGTGGACGTATGCCTGCCGATGAGCGTGTTCAACCCGCGCCTCGAAATCTCGTGCGGCAGCACTTCGACGTCCTCGAGAAGCACGCCGCCACTTGCCGTCAGACGCTGACCCATGCCATCCCAATCGTCGAGGATGCTGATCCCCTTACGGTCGACGGGCAAAAGCACGCTGACGAGCTGGTCTTCATCGTCCTTGGCGCTGAAGGAGGCGAAATCGGCAAATGCCGTGCCGGTCGCATACCATTTGCGCCCGTTGAGTCTGTAACTCTCGCCGGATTTCGTCAGCCGCGTCGTGACATCGCCGGGACGCTTCGTTCCTTGTTCCGTGTGGGCGCCGCCGAAGAGCTTGCCGCCGAGGACGCGGGCAAGCTGCGTGCGATCGACCGAACTGTGTGGATTGAGCAGCAATGCTTCCGTGAAGTTGAAATGGCTGCGGAGCGCGTGAGCGACATTGGAATCGGCCTCGCCAATCGTCATCACCATCTCGATATAATCGAGCACCGACCCGCCCGGCCCGCCAAGGCTTACCGGAATGCGCAATGTGCCAAGACCGGCCTCCTTGAACAGCTTGAAGGCCTCGTGGGGCAGCTCGCGTTCGAGGTCTCGATGCGCAGCGCCTTTTGCGATCTCCGCAGCAAGATCGGGTATTCTTGCAAGCAACGTCGCCCGATTGGTTTCAACGGATACGGAGGGCACGGGTGATGAAGCTGTAATAGGCATGAAAGGCTCTTTGCGCCGGAAGGAAAAGGCCCCGCTCAAGCAGGGCCTTGGGCTGGATGATCAGGCTACGGCGCGAGCGAGCGGCACGACGTTTCCGGCATCGCCGGCAACACTTACCGGAACCCGGCCTTCGACAGGATGGCTCGGATCATTGAAGCCTGGCGTGGACGGATGCCCTGTCGTGACCAGGCGATCGACCAGGGCCTCGTCCTCTGCGGTCAACTTGACGTCAAGAGCTCTCACATAGCTATCCCAGTGCTCTTCCGTGCGCGGGCCGGTGATCGCCGAGGTGATCAGCTTGTTGTTCAGCACCCAGGCGATGGCGAATTCGGTTGGCGTCACCTTCTTGGAGGCGGCATGCGCGGCGATTTCCTGGGCGATGGCGATCGATTCCGGACGCCATTCGGTCTCAAGGATGCGCTTGTCGCCGCGGCCAGCACGGGTATCGGCAGCTGGCTCCTTGCCCGGCTCATACTTGCCCGTCAGCACGCCGCGCGCCAGCGGCGAATAAGAGACGACGCCAAGACCGTAATGATGAGCAGCCGGAAGCTGCTCGGCCTCGGCGGTGCGGTTGACAATATTATAGAGCGGTTGGCTTGCGACCGGACGATCGATGCCGAGCTGGTCAGCGAGATGCGAGATCTCGGCAATGCGCCAGCCGCGGAAGTTCGAGACGCCGAAATAGCGCAGCTTGCCCGCGCGGATGAGATCGGCAATTGCACGCACCGGCTCCTCCAGCGGCGCATCGAAGACGGCGCGATGGAAATAGAGGATGTCGATATAGTCGGTGTTGAGACGGCGCAGCGAATTTTCCACCGTCTCGATCACCCATTTACGGGAATGGCCGCCAAGATTGGGGCCTTTCTTGTGCGAATTGACGAACTTCGTCGCAAGCACCCAATGATCGCGATTTGCCTTGATGCCGCGACCGACGACCTCTTCCGACTTGCCATCATGATAGACATCGGCGGTGTCGATGAAATTGATGCCCTGATCGCGGGCCTTGTCGATGATGCGGAAGGCGACGTCGTCGGGCGTCGGGCCGCCGAACATCATCGTCCCAAGGGTGAGAGGCGATACCTTCAGCGCGCTGCGCCCGAGATAGCGATAGTCGACCATGTCATTTCTCCATTTCATTCTGCGTGATGGCAGGCGACAGTGTGACCACTGCCCATTTGCCGATAGTCCGGATCATCGCTCCGGCAGATGTCTGTTGCGAGCGGGCAGCGCGTGTGAAAGCGACAGCCGAACGGCGGGTTGTGCGGGCTCGGCAGATCGCCGGTGATCGGTGCAGCCTGCTTGCGCCGCGACGGATCGGGCACGGCGGCAAGCAGCGCGCGCGTATAGGGATGCTTGGCATCGCTCCAGAGCCTTGCCGTCGGCGCGCTTTCGACGATGCGGCCGAGATACATGACCAGCACGCGGTCCGCGAAATAGCGCACGACCGACAGGTCGTGGGAAATGAAGAGATAGGAAAGCGAAAGCTCCGTCTTCATCTCGACGAGAAGATTGATGATCTGCGCCTGGATCGACAGATCGAGCGCGGACACGGGCTCGTCGCAGATGACAAGCTCGGGCTGCAGGATCAAAGCCCGAGCAATTCCGATGCGCTGGCGCTGGCCGCCGGAGAACTCGTGCGGATAGCGATCGAGCGAATCCGAGGGCAGGCCAACGTGGGCAATCATCGAAGCGGCAATGGCGTCGCGGCTCTTGCGATCACCGATGCCGTGGACGGCGAGCGGCGCCGTCAGGATTGAGCGGATCGTCTGGCGCGGGTTGAGCGAGGCAAATGGATCCTGGAAGATCATCTGAATATGCCGGCGGATCGACTGCAATTCCTTGCCCGACGTCGCAGCGACATCGCGCCCCTTGAAAGTGACCCGGCCGGAGGTGGGATCGACGAGACGCATCAGGGATTTGCCAAGCGTCGACTTGCCGCAGCCGGATTCACCGACCAGCGCTACGGTCTCGCCTTCGAGAATCTCGAGCGAGACATCGTCGACCGCCCGCACCGTTCCAGCCGCAGCTGGATAATGCGTGGAAAGCCTATCGACCGACAGAAGCGACATGGGCTCTCTCCGCGATGGCTGGAACATAGGGACAGGCCACTTCGCGGCTGGCCGAAACTGCGACAAGTGCCGGCACGGACTGCCCGCAGGCCGCTCGCGCCACCGGACAGCGCGGTCGAAACGAACAGCCCTGTTCGCCGGTTGCCGAAACGATCGAGCCGCGAATTTCCGACAATGGTCCATCGCGATAGTGATAGTCGGCCTTCAATCGCGGCGAGGCCGCAAGCAGCCCCTGCGTATAGGGGTGATACGGCGTCTCGAACAAGGCACCGGGCAGGCCCTGCTCGACCTTTCGCCCGGCATACATCACGACGACACGGTCGGCCCATTGCGCGACGATGCCAAGGTCGTGCGTGATAAGGATGACCGCCATGTTCAATTGGCTGCGCAGGCGATCGAGCAATTGCAGTACCTGTGCCTGGATCGTGACGTCGAGCGCCGTGGTCGCCTCATCGGCGATCAGGAGCCGCGGATTGCAGGCAACCGCGATGGCGATCATGACGCGCTGACGCATGCCGCCCGAAAGCTGGTGCGGATAGTCGTCGATACGTTTTGCCGCCTCTGGAATGCTGACGAGATCTAGCAGATCGATCGCACGCTGACGTGCCTGCTTGCCGCTCAACTTTCCATGAATGCGCAGGACTTCGACGATCTGGTCGCCGATTGTCAGCACGGGATTGAGAGATGTCATCGGCTCCTGAAAAATCATGGCGATGTCGTGCCCGCGAATGCTCCGCATCTCGCGTTCGCGCAATTTCAGGAGGTCGCGGCCGTCGAACAGGATTTCGCCCGCCGTCTTCGCGTGCCGGGGCAGGAGACCCATGAGGCCGAGCGCAGTCAGCGACTTGCCCGAGCCCGACTCGCCGACAACAGCCAGCATCTCGCCGGCCGCCGCGGTGAAACTGACGCCTTTGACGGGCTGAGCGCTACCGAAGCCGACCGAGAAATCGCGGACGTCGAGAAGTCCCGTCATCGACGCTCCTCCGAAAAACGCGGATTAAGAGCATCGTTCAGGCCATCGCCAATGAGATTGAGCGACAGAACCGTGAAGACGATGGCAAGACCCGGCAAGGCGGTGAGATACCAGGCGGTGCGGATGACATCGCGCCCCGCGCCGATCATCGAACCCCAGGAGACACGATTGGGATCGCCAAGCCCCATGAAGGACAGCGCCGATTCCATCAGGATCGCGCTCGCCACCATGACGGACGATGTGACGATCAGGGGCGGCAAGGCATTCGGAAGGATTTCCCGAAAAATGATGCGGGCATGGCCGAAGCCGAGACTGCGGGCAGCGAGAACATAATCTTTCTCCTTTATGCCGCGAAACTCGGCACGTGTCAGACGCGCAACCGTCGGCCAGCTGACGAGTGCAATCGCGACCGTTACCGTCGTCGTGGTCGGCTGTGCGATAGCCACCAGCACGACAAGCAGGACGAAACTCGGCATGGTCTGGAAGATCTCGATGAGCTTGACGAGGAGGTCATCGACGACGCCACCGAAATAGCCGGCAAGCGCGCCGACCGTCACGCCGGCGCCAAGGCCGAGCAGGGTCGCGGCAATGCCGACGGTCAACGAGATCTGGGCACCATGAAGAATGCCCGCCAGCACATCACGCCCCATGGAATCCGTTCCCAACGGATAGGCCGGATTTTGGCCCGGCCAAAGGAAGGGTCGCGCCACCATCTCCAGGGGATCGCCAGGATAGAGGATCGGCGCAAGCAGGGCCGCGAACACGATGGCGGCCAGAACGGCAATGCCGAAGAGCGCGTTGGGGTTGGAAAGAAAGATCCTGAGCTCACGCCGACGCCCCTGCCAGCGCGGAGCCGAGACGGCCGTGGTGCGAGCATCGGGCGCATGGATGTGGGTCCAACGGCGTTCAGGAAGGGGTGAAACCCTTGCCGCCGTTTCGGGCTCCTCGGCACTGAAATCGCGCGCCGTGTCCGCATAGATCTTGAGTTCTTGCGCTTTCATCGGTTTGCTCCGATCCTTGGGTCGAGCCAGGCTTGCAGAAGATCCACAGCAGCGTTGGCGATGATGACGAGAAGTGACGAGAGCAACAGGATGCCAAGCAGAACGCTGAAGTCGCGGGCCATGACGGCCTCGAAAGCCAGTCGTCCGAGGCCGGGCCAGCTATAGACCGTCTCCACCACGACGGCGCCGCCGAGCATGCCGCCGAAGTGCATTCCAGCCATGGTCGTGATCGGGATCAGCGCGTTGCGCAATACATGCCGCGTCGTCAGCATGAGGGGCGAAACGCCCTTTGCCCGCGCCGTGCGCACGAAATCCTGCGACTTGACCTCAAGCATGGCGGCGCGCGTCAATCTTGCATAGATCGCGAGGTAGAAGAGTGCGAGCGATATGGCCGGCAGCACCATGTACCGCGCCCTATCGAGCAGCGCCGGCAGACCGGTGAGCCGCGAACCAATGGTGCTGTCGCCGCCGCTCGGCAGCCAGCCGAGCTTGACGGAAAACAGTAGGATCAGCATCAGCCCGATCCAGAAACCCGGGATCGAATAGAAGAGGAGCGAGACGATCGAGATCAACCGATCCGGCAGCCGCCCGGCAAATGTTGCCATCAGAGATCCGAGGATCAGGCCGATCGCAATCGCGGCGGCGAGCGCAGCCACCATCAGCGTCAGGGTACCAGGCAATCGCTGGCCGATCAGATCGGCGACAGGCATGCCGTAGCGCGGCGAAAAGCCGAGACTGAAATGCGCAAGATTGTTCAAATAGTTCGCCAGCTGCACGAAGATCGGATTGTCCAGGCCGAAGCGCTCGCGCAGCGCCGCCATCGTCTCGACCGTTGCCGAGCCGGCTTCAGCTGCCATGACATCGGCCGCATCTCCTGGCGCCAGCTTGAGCAGGAAGAAATTCAGGACGACGATGCCAAGCATCGTCGGCAGCGCCTGCACGGCCGTCCGGCGTAGCGTTCGTCCTATCCGCATGTAAGCCGACATCGAAACTCCTCGGCAGCGCCACCGAATTTTCAAGCGCTGCATCGCAATAGTAGTTGACTAAATCTGTAGGTTTTGTCAAATCGATATCGGTAGATATTTCTGAAATTTCTCAAATCAATGATGTAAATTAGCATATGTTTGCTGAAATTAGAAATTTTCGCATCAATTTTCCTAAGAAGTGAGAGCAAGGCAACAAAGCAACCTACGAGAACCGCTTCCTTCGAGAACATAAAACCAGCAACCGTTCAGGCTCGGCAGCGCCACTTTAGACAGACGAGGCAACTTCAGATGACCAGACTTTCCACAATTACACGTCGGAGTTTCCTGCTCTCGTCGGCAGCGCTCGGTGCGATCGCCGTAACCGGAACAGCCGTCCATGCGGCTCCGTCGCGTGGCGGCACCGCGACCCTTCTGCTTTCGGCCGAGCCGCCGGTCCTGACGACGATCGCCCATACGGCTTTCAACTCGGTCTATGTCTCGCCGAAGGTGACCGAGGGGCTGCTGACCTATGATTTCGATCTCAATCCGCAGCCGTTGCTCGCCAAACAATGGTCCATCAGCGATGACGGGCTGCGCTACACCTTCAGGCTGCGCGAGGGCGTCAAATGGCATGATGGCAAGCCTTTTACCGCCGATGACGTCGTCTTCTCGATCAAGACGCTTAAAGATGTCCACCCGCGCGGGCGCAACACCTTTCTGAACCTCGTCGAGATCGAAACACCCGATCCTCTGACCGCGATCCTGGTTCTCTCCAAGCCGGCCCCCTATCTGATTACCGCGCTCGCCGCATCGGAATCGCCGATCGTTCCCCGCCATCTCTATGAAGGCACGAAGGTCGCCGAAAATCCGGTCAACCTCGCACCTGTGGGCACGGGGCCGTTCAAATTCAAGGAATGGGTGCGCGGCAGCCACATCGTCTATGAGCGCAATCCCGATTATTGGGACCAGCCGCGTCCCTACCTCGACCAATTGATCGTCCGCTTCATTCCAGACGCCGCCGCGCGCTCCATCGCGATTGAGACCGGCGAGATCGATCTGGCGCCATCTACGCCCGTTCCGCTCAGCGATCTCGATCGCCTCAAGGGCGTGGCGAGCCTCGCCTTCGAAACAAGGGGTTATCAATATTCGAATGGCGTCAGCCGTATCGAATTCAACCTGGAAAGGCCAGTGTTCAAGGATGTCCGCGTTCGGCGGGCCTTCGCGCATGTCATCGACCGAAAGGTGATCCGCAACACCATCAACTACGGCTATGGCGAACCGATTCCCGGCCCGATCAATCCCAATCTGGCGAAATGGTTTGTCGCCGATCTCAAGACCTATCCGATCGATCTTGCCGCGGCGGAGAAGCTGCTCGACGAGGCCGGCCATCCGCGCGGTTCGGACGGTGTGCGCCTGCGCCTCAATCTTGACTATGTGCCGAGCGGCGAACCCTACAGCCGCGGCTCGGAATATATCCGCCAGGCGCTCGCCAAGATCGGCGTCGAGGTGACGGTGCGTGCCCAAGATTTCGCCACCTACACCAAGCGCATCTACACCGATCGCGATTTCGATTTCGCTTATGAGGGAATGAGCAATCTCTTCGATCCCACGGTCGGCGTGCAGCGGCTTTACTGGAGCAAGAACTTCAAGCCGGGCGTGCCCTTCTCCAATGGCTCCGCCTACAGCAATCCCAAGGTCGACGCCCTTCTCGAGGCCGCCGCCATCGAAGTCGATCCCCAGAAGCGGGTCGAGCAATGGCGCGAGATCCAGAAGATCCTCGTCGAGGATCTGCCGGCCCTCGACATCGTCAGCCAGCCGGAACTGACTATCTACAACAAGCGCATCGCCGATCACACGCTCGGCGGCGAAGGCATCGCCGGCAGCCTTGCCTACGCCTACATCGCAACCGCCTGAAGACCGAAAGCAAGGGAACGCCATGTCCATCCAGCACCGTCCCGGCTCCATCGTGGGCCTGCCGAAATTCGCCGCGCCCACCGATTTTCCAGACAGCCCCTTGTCCCAGGCTTTGAAACAGCCAGTTCTGCTTGGCCTTTTCCTGCCGATCCAGGCCGGGGGCTGGACGCAATCGACGCTGGAACGCTCCACCGACTGGCGCTTCGACTACAACAAGGCGCTGACGCTGCGGGCGGAGGAACTGGGTTTCGATCTGGTGTTCGCTCTGTCGCAATGGCTTCCCAAGGGTGGCTATGGCGGCGTCTTCGACGGTCACGCACTCGATAGCTTCGTTTCGACCGCAGCACTTGCAGGCCTCACCAAGAAGATCATGCTCATCTCGACGATGCATGTTCTCTACGGCCCTTGGCATCCGCTGCACCTTGCCAAGTTCGGCGCCACGCTCGATCACATCACCGGCGGCCGCTGGGGCATCAATGTCGTCACCGGCCACAGGGCCGTCGAGCACGAAATGTTCGGCTGGCAGCGTATCGAACATGACAGGCGCTACGAGCTTGCGGCCGAATTTCTCGAGGTGGTGCAGCGGCTGTGGAGCGACGACGAGAATTACTCCTTCGAAGGTGAAAGCAGCTGGAAGCTCGGCGGTGGCTTCGTCACGCCGAAACCGAATTTCGGCCGGCCGATCCTCGTCAATGCCACCGGCTCCGATGCAGGCATCGCCTTTGCCGGCCGCTACTCCGATATCGTCTTCATTACCAGCCCGACGGGCGCGGACATCGACAGCGCCCTCGCCTCCCTGCCGGCTCATAGCAAGAGAGTGAAGGATGCCGCCGCCGATGTCGGACGCAGCGTGCGCACCCTGCTCAATCCGATGGTCATTTGTCGGCCGACCGAGAAGGAGGCATGGGAATTCGCCGACCGGATTGTCGCCCATGCCGACCAGCGTTCCCGTAAGGGCTTCCAGTCACTGGATTCCGACGCCCATGCCTGGAAGGGCCGAGACGCCCAGGATCCCTATCGCTTCATCGGCGGCAATATTCGCGTCATCGGTTCGCCGGAGCAGGTGGTCGATCAGTTCGTCAAGCTGAAGGCGGCCGGCATCGACGGCTTGCAGCTCAGCTTCTTCGATTTCCGCGACGATCTGGAATTCTTCGGCGAGGAAGTCCTGCCGCTGATGAAACAGGCCGGCCTGCGCCACTGAAAGGAACGATCATGACCAGCAATGCCATTTCCGAAATCTGGTACACACGCTGCCCCGTCCCGACGCCTGTGGGACTGGCCGCCCAGCTCGGCTACCTCGAAGACGGCTTTCGCAGCGAAGGCGTCACCCTGAAATCCATCATCGACTCCCCGGACAGGAACATCCGGCAGAGCCATTTCAACCACACGCTCGACTGGTCCTTCCGCCATGGCGGCAATGTGCCGCCCATTCGCGCCCGCTCCGAGGGCCGCCGCACGCGCCTTGTCGGCATTACATGGACGGACGAATTTCAGGCAATCATCACGCTGCCGGGAACGGGCATCAGGGCGACCAGGGATCTGAAGGGCCGGCGTTTCGGCATTGCCCGCCGCCCCGAAGGGATCGTCGACTTCATGCGCGCCACGGCGCTCAAGGGCCTTATCTCGGCTTTGTCACTTGAAGGCCTGTCCAAAGATGATGTCGAGATCGTCGAGATTGCGCTCGCCGATTCCGTACTCGCGAGCCAGGAAGGCCCATCCCTCTTCGGCCTCAAGCGCCGGCAGGCCTATGGCGAGGAGATTGCCGCTCTCCTGCGCGGCGAGGTGGACGCGATCTATGTCAAGGGAACCGCCGGTATCAACGTCGCCAATCTCATCGGTGCGGTCCAGGTTGCCGAATTCGGCTTTCATCCGGACCCAAAGATCCGCATCAATTCAGGCTCGCCGCGGGTGCTGACGGTCGACGAACTGCTGGCGGAAGAACGGCCCGATCTCGTGCGCAAGCTGATCGAAGCAATCTTCAAGGCAAGCGCCTGGGCGGAAGCTCATCCGGAAGAAACCCGCCGCTTCGTGGCGCGTGAATCCGGAGCGACCGAAGAACAGGTCCTTGCCGCCAATGGTCCGGATATCCATCGCCATCTCGGCCTGGGATTGGAACCGGACCTCATCGGCGCCGTCGAACACTACAAGAACTTCCTGCGCGACTTCGGCTTCCTGGCTGGCGATTTCGATATTGGCGAATGGGTGGACCGCCGCCATCTCGACGGCTTTGCCGAACGTGCCGTCGCCTAAACCGCGTTGTAACGAGATGACAGAGACCACTGATGATCTGATCGGCAAGGCAAAAAACCTTGCCGATGATTTTTCCAGGACAGCCGCGCATCACGATGCAACGGGTGCCTTCCCTTTCGAAAATTTCGACCGGCTTTTCGATGCCGGCCTGCTCGGCCTCGTCAGCGACCGCGATCATGGCGGTCACGGCGGGGGCCTGACATCGGCACAGGCCGTTATCAGTGAGATCGCCCGGGGCGAGCCGTCGACCGCGCTGGTGCTTGCCATGCACTACACCTCGCATTTTACTATCCGCCGCCTCGGCAATTGGCCCCGGCATCTGGCGGAGCGCGTACTGTCGGCAAATAGGCAGGGCGTGGCGCTGATCAATAACGCACAGGCAGAACCGCGCATCGGCTCACCCGCCCATGGCGCCCTGCCCGAAACGATCGCGCGCCGCGACGGCGATCGCTGGCGCATCACGGGCCATAAAAGCTATGTGACCGGCATTCCCATTCTGAGATGGGTATCGCTCCTGGCCGTCACCGATGAGCAGGAACCGCGCCTTGCCTCGTTTCTGGTGCCGACCGATGCCTCGGGCTTTCGGATCGAGAAGAGCTGGAATGCGGCCGGCATGCATGCGACGGCGAGCGACGACATCATTCTCGATGACGTATCGATCCCGATTGACGATATGATCGAGTCACAGCCCACCACCGAACCGATCCGCCGCAACGAACATGCCGCTGCCTTCTTCTTCGGCCTGCTGGGTGCGGTCTATCACGGCGTCGCCAGCGCTGCCCGCGACCGCGTTCTCGCCTTCGCCAGCAGCCACACGCCCGCGAGCCTTGGTACGCCGATCGCGACGGTGCCGCGCATCCAGGATGGCTTGGGCGAGATAGAGGTCCGACTTGCAACGAACGCCCGGCTACTGCGCTCGCTCGGAGAGGATGTCGATGCCGGAAGACCGGTCGGCATGGACGGCATGCATGTTCGCCATGTCGTCATCGACAATGCCGTCGCCGTCACCAGCCTTGCGCTGGAGCTCGCCGGCAATCCCGGCCTCAATCGCGATTTCCAGCTGGAGCGCCATCATCGCGATGCGATCACCGCCCGCTCGCACGCGCCACAAAGCCATATGATCCGCACGATCGCGGTCAGGAACGCCTTGAGCCGGCTTGCATAAGCCGGCTCCTTAATCGGCAAGGAATAGCCTATCCAACCCGTTCAGGCATTCGGCCTCAGCCATATCTGGCCGAAACTGTTGTTGATGCCCTGCGCACCCGGCGCGAAGTTCTTCACGCGTTTGTTGGCGACGATCTGCGCCCCCGCAGCCACCAGATCGACGGACACCACGTCATCATGAATGATGTGCTGGAACTTGTACCAGATCTGCCGGCGTTTGGCTTCGTCCGGCTCGGTGGCGGCCGCCTCCAGAAGCGCATCGACCTCCGGGTTCGCGTAGTGGCTGGCATTGGAGAACACCAGGCCGATCTTGAAGTTCTTCGACCAATAGGCGCGCTGCACGCCGAGCGTCGGATCAAAGGTGTTGGACAGGGACTCGATGACCAGATCCCAGGCACGATCCGTATAAACGGTCTTCAAGAAGGTCGCGAGATCGAGCTTCAGAATTTCGGCATCGATTCCAACCGTAGCCAGCGACTGCTTGATGAAATCTGCATAAGAGGGCTGGAGGAAGGAATTATAGGCAAGCCGCAGCTTAAACCGCGTTCCATTGGCACCACGCGGATAGCCGGCATCGTCCAACAGCTTGTTAGCAAGCTTGGGATCGGGCTCGCGCGCCTTGACGCTCGGGTCATACCATTTCGGCAGCGCCGTGCTGATCGGGCTTGGCGAAACCTGACCATAGCCGAAGAGGGCGATATCGACGAGCTTCTGCAGGTCTACCGCATGGGCGATCGCAAGCCGCACATCCTTCTTCTGGAGAATTTCGTTCTCATAATTGAAGAACAGCTGCTGCTGCGGCCCCGAATAGGCATAGGTCGTGGTATCGACGACCAGGTTGGCATTGGCCTTCAACCGCTCGATATCCGAAAGCGGCACCGGGTTTGCGCCAATGTCGATCTCTCCCGTCTCCAGAGCCGCGGCCCTTGCCGCCGGATCGAGGATGACGCGCAGAACGACCCGGTCGAGATAGGGTTTCGGGGCGTCCCAATAATTCGGATTTCGGTCGAAGATCAGATGGCTGCCGGGCACCCATTCCTTGAGGATGAAAGGACCGGTGCCGATCGTCTGGGCAAGGGTCGGCTGCTCGGTCGGCTTGAAGGTCTCGTAGACATGCTTCGGCACGATCGGCGATTCCGAACTGCCGAGCGCCGAGATCAGATAAGGAGCCGGCTTGGACAGAACGATGACGGCCGTCAGCGGATCGGGCGTCTCGACAGCGGTGACGTTCTGATATGTGATACGCCCGCGCGGATGCGCTTCCTTCAGCCGGAAAATGGTGAATTTGACGTCCTCGGAAGTGAAATCCTTGCCATCGTGCCACTTGACGCCCTTGCGGAGCACGAACGTATAGCGAAGGCCATCAGCACTTACCGACCACGATGTCGCCAGAAGCGGAGTGGGGTTGAGATCGTAATCGAAATCGAGCAATCCCTCGTTCACCTTCGGTCCAATCGCCTGCCCCGTGCCGGACGAGGTGTTGATCGCGATCAGTGCTGTGGGATCGGGGTAGTAGGCCCAGTTCAAGGTTCCACCACTCACCGGCACGTCTGCAGCATCGGCGAGTTGCGGAATGCCGAACGCCAGGCCGGCGCCCCCAAGCAACAGCAACTGATGGAATTGGCGGCGATTGATCGACATAGGTTGCGCTCCGATGGATTGGGTTCTTCGGGCTCGCGTCCCGTTTCAAGCAGCATTCTTTTGAAAATCCGAAATCCAAAGACAGTTTTTCTAGCGCATAACGAAAGCAATCCTTCGCGTAGTTCGCGATATTTGGCGTTAGGACCGGAACGGCTTGGCAACATACTTCTTAGCCCTCAGAGACTGGAAGTTAATTCCCTCTGCTCTCACAATATTAGTCTATAAATTCTGTAGGGAATTGACGTTACAAACTAGCGTGCATGGTCTTCTGGAACGAAAGCCCAGCCGCATGACAATTTCGAAACGACAGCTCAATCTCAATGTCGGCATCAACACGACAGGCTATCTCGCCAATGCCTGGCGATATCGCACCGGCACCCGGCATGACATCAACGATCCCGATTATTATCGCCGGTTGACCGAGCTGGCGCACAAGGGATTGTTCGACGCGGTGTTCTTTTCCGATCATCCCGCATTGATGACCGATCCGAACGGACGCCCGTTCCACACCATCGATCCCCTGATCCTCTGCACGGCCCTGGCCGCGCAGGTGCCCGACATCGGTTTTGTCGCCACCATGTCGTCGACCTATAACTCGCCCTATAATCTTGCCCGGCGCACCCAGTCGACGGATATCATTTCCGGCGGCCGCCTGATTATCAACATCGTCTCGTCCTTCAACCCGAATGTCGCCGCCAACTTCGGAGCGGAACCACTGCCACCACGCAGCGAACGCTATGCAAAGGCATCCGAATTCCTCGATGTCGCCAAGCAGCTCTGGTCGAGTTGGGACCCGGCACGCGAGGGCGACATCCCCGAAAACCGCTTCTGGGATGCGGCAACCGCGCAGGCGATAGACCATGCTGGTGACTATTTCACGGTGAAGGGACCCCTCAATGTCCCGGTTGGGCCTCAAGGCCACCCGGTCATCGCCCAAGCGGGCGCCTCCGAGAGTGGCATCGAACTTGCCGCGCGCCACGGCGAGATCATCTATTGCAACATTCTGTCGCGCGCGGCGGGCCAGGCTTTCGGCAAGAAGGTCAGGGACCGCGCCATCGAGCTTGGACGGGATCCCTCCGGGATCCGCATCGTCCCGGGTCTTGTCGCCATCCTGGGGGAGACCCGAGCCGAGGCGCTGCGCAAGCACGAGCTTTTCAGCGGGGCCGGTTCGGAAGACGGACTGCTTGCACGTTTTGTCAAAGACAACGACATCGACCCGCATGGCTTCGATCCCGACGCAATCCTGGAGACAGAGCGTTTCATCCCCGATCCCAATCGCATCCAGGCTGTTGGCATGGGCCTCGGCTTGTCCGATCTTCTCGCTCACGAGAAACTGACGGCGCGGCAGGCCGTGCGTCGTTCCGAAGGTCATCACCGACTGGTTCTCGGAACGCCTGAAGAAATCGCAGATTCCATAGTCGATCTCTGGGCCGATGGGACCGTAGATGGCTACACATTGCAGCCACCGCGCGCACCAGACGACATCGAGGAATTCATCGACAAGGTCATTCCCGTCCTTCAGAAACGAGGGGTCTATAGGACGTCCTATGAGGAGAGAACGATTCGAGACCGCTATGGTTTACCCAATCCTTTTAGAAGCAACGGCAATTCTAGGGCATTTTGATCCGTCTCGAGCACGTTCAAACTTCCCACACGGTTGTTCCGTTGTGCCATGGGCTTTACGACGACAGCCATAAGTGTCGGTCTTGACGAGATCGAACCACCGCCCCAGCGTCTCTTTTGCTTAATTCGCTAACATTTCAGCATTTTGAGGCACAAGGATCTACTATGGAGACCATTGAAACTCGATCTCCTTCTCTTGGCGATTAGTCGGGTCGCCACTCGCCGACTTGGATGGTACCGGTCCCGGTCAGCTCGGTGCATATGAAGCGTGAAAGCTCATCGCGCCTGATTACGGCGGCGCTCAGCCGGCTAGTCCGATACGCTCCGGTATCCAAAGCTATGCGATTCGAGTAGACTTCGGGTCGTAGCGACTTCGTGATCGTGTGACCGTGCAAAACGACATGGTCAAACACGTCCATATGGTCGAGGAAGCCCGCCCTGATCCAGCGCAAGTCGTAATCGCTTTGATTTGCAAGCTGAACACCGGGGCGTATTCCGGCGTGCACAAAGCAGAAGCGCCCGATCTCCTTGAATGTCAGCGCGTTTTCTACCAAGTCCACATGGTGTGGGAAGACGCGGCGGATATCCGCGGCGATGTTCTCGAAATCAGGCACCGGGCGCTTGGAATATGCGCTCACCGTTGCGACACCTCCCCAATCCATCCAGTTGACGGCGTCCTCATCGGTGAGGGCGCCACGAAGGAGCTCACGCAGGTAGAAATCATGGTTGCCAAGGATTAGCTGAGAATCCGGATAAATGTCGAGTGTCGAACAAACCTGATCGAGTACCTTTGGACTGTCTGGCCCGCGGTCGATCAAATCGCCTAGAAAGATCACGACCGGCTTGGCTCGATGATCATTCGAGGCAGTCGCGATGTATCCAAGCATGGCCTCGAGAAGATCGGCGCGCCCATGGACGTCGGCAATGGCGTAGATGTCAGACGGTAAGCTCTCGGTCGTAGTCACTGTTTCTTCCTGCGGGCGAACATGGTGCGCGATGGTATCCCCTTAGCTTGCAACATATCGGGACTTGGAGCGGCGGGGACGGGACCAGGGCCAAGCCGTGGTGGTGGCAGTTCCTATAGGCCATGTCGGCCTTGACGCACCATCAAAAGTGAATGTTGGCGCGAAATTTCCGACCTATCTTAGCCTGATTTGGAATGTCGTGACAGGATCACGTCGCGCGCTAATGCGGCCTACGCCAGCGCTGCTCCACGCGTACGTCCATTCACCCCTCAATCAGTCCTTAGGTCTCACGATAAGGAAGATCAGGGAGGTTCACTATGAAGGTCTTCAAAACTCTACTTGCTGGAATCCTAGGTGTCGGGTTGCTTTTGGGAGCCGGCGCGGCGTCAGCCACGCCGACTATGAATATGACGAAGCCGGAAGTTCAATCGTCTGTTCAGACGGTCGGCTATCGTCATTACCGCCATTGGCATGATCCACGACATCATCGGCACCGTCCCCATTATCGGCGTCAGCGTTACTATTGAGCCCGAAACGGGGTTGCTGCATAAGAGTGTGGGGAGCCAGAATCTTTTTCGGTGTCGGTGATATACGATTGCCAAAGCCGGCACATCCGATGCCAGGATGCACTTCAAGCGGCTTTTTAGGAACTGGTGAGCGCGGCGATCTCCGTAGGCTGGTCGGAACGCGAGGTCTTGCTGGCGATCGCTGATCTGGTGGATCATCGGGTCCTCTCACTCGAGGCCAACGACCGTACGCGCGTCCTGGTCGCATTGTTGAAGCGAATGACCTAGCCGACCTTCCCACTCATGCGACAAGGGGCCTCCATATCGGCATCACCTATGCCAAACCACCAGCTTCTAGCGTGATCAAAAGGCCCTTCAACTCTGGCTCATTGACCCGTCGCGCTGCCTCCAACGGGGACATCCATTCAAGGAAGCGCTCTTTGTATTCAGGAAATTTCTCGTAGACTTTGTCGACAGACAGCAGGTGAACTTCCACCATGGCAGGCGTCTTGCTACCGTCAGACAAGGTTTTTAGATATGTATAGTAGCCGGCGGCTTTCTTCCTCGCCTTGCCCTTCACGCCTGCCTCTTCCCACGCTTCACGTTCGGCCACTTCATGCGGCTTCAGTCCCTTGATCGGCCAACCCTTTGGGATAGTCCAACGCCGCGTCTCGCGGGTTGTCACGAGCAAGATTTCAAGGGCACCCTGCTGGTCGCTGCGAAAGCAAAGAGCACCGAATTGGTCGAACATCTCCCCGCGAAGCAGTACCTCCGCATGTCCAGCTAGCTTTGATAGATGGGTTTCACCTTTGCCCATGAGATCATCCTATAGGAACCAGTATGTAGGGCTTGCTCAGCCTCGGCAAGAGTCCTTTGATGCCGCTGGTATGTCAATCCAGCGCCCCGTTCGCAGTTAAAGTCGTTTGTCCGGTGTCATCATCAAATAACCCATGATGAACAGCTCCCTGTCGCAAGCTCTCGATTCAATCGAGACTTGCTTTCCCGACTTTTGCCACGCGGCAGCATGGGGAGTTTTGAGGCGGCCATGATGCCCCTGTCGGAGGCGCAACATGATGCTGCCGCACGCTCTAGGAGTCTGTGCGGGGATGCCCCACTATTGGATATGGGGCGCGAAGCCGTCATTCAATGACCTAAGCTTTAATCCCTGCAATGGGCACTATTTGCGAAAGTTAATGATACCCGCCTTGATAGGAATCGAACCGGCGACCCGTCGGCTATGTTCTGCAAAATACGTGGTCATCCGGTGAATTGACACACTTTCCTTACATATCCAGCGCGTCCAATGCGGGAAGCATTTTCCAGTTTGATGAAGCAAATGATAGGTAGCGATGCAAAGGACCACCCTGGCATCTAAGTCCATTTTCGTGGCGGAGGAATGTAGTTCTTGAAGCGCTCGAGGAGAACACCGAGATCATCTGAAAATGTGAGCATGTCGGCATGGTCACGCTGAATGAAGCCCTCGCTGACCATATTCTCGATCATAGACTTTATAGGGTCGAAATATCCTTTCACATTGAGGAAGGCACATGGCTTTTGGTGAATGCCGAGTTGCCCCCAAGTCCACTGTTCGACGATCTCTTCGAACGTTCCCGCTCCGCCAGGAAGGGCAATGAATGCCTCGGCGATTTCCGCTATTTTTGCTTTCCTTTCATGCATATTTTCTACGACATGCAGACGGGTAAGGCCGGTGTGTGCAGTTTCTCGCTCAACCAGCAAACGAGGAATGATGCCACTGACGCGACCACCTTTTGAAAGCGCCGCGTCGGCAACTGCGCCCATTAAGCCCACACGCCCACCACCGTACACGATTTCCACACCCAAAAGAGCGAGAGATTGACCGACGCTTTGCGCTGTCGACGTGTAAATGGGATCACCGCCCGACCTGGAGCCGCAATATATTCCAACAATCATTGTAGACCCTTCCGAAAGGGGAGAAAGCAAGCCTACTTGCGTTTAGCCAAACTGAAGAACAGCGCCAGGCTTAACAATACGGCAGCCAAATTATAGGTTGTCGAAAGGGAAAATGCAGAGCCGTATAGGCTGGATACCGTTCGACCGACATCGGAAACCCCGGTCGTTTCGACCAGCCAGAAGAAAATAATACCCACTATTGTTACGCCGAAGGATGACCCAACAATTTGGGTTGTACTGAAAGCACCTGACGCCATGCCAGCTTCACGGTCACCGACCGTGCTCAGAATTGAATTGAGAACAAGCGGAATTACGATCCCTTGTCCCAACCCATTCAGGACTAGGGAGATGACAAGTAGAAACAATTCGCCTTGCGCGCGGAATCCGACGGCGACTGCAACGATCAAGCCGACGGCGTAGATGGACACGCCTATAGATAACGCCCAGCGACTGGTTTTTTTGGCGAGAATCGGCGCAAGCAGTGAACCAGCAAAGAACGCGACGGCCGAGGGCGTGAAAATCGCACCCGCTTCAAGCGGCGATTTCCCAAGGCCGACCTGAAGTAGCATCGTTAGGGAGAGCGAAAAGGAACTAATCGTCGAGAAGAAAAAGAAGGTCGCGACAATACCAATCGTGAAGCGCGCGTTCTTGAATAGCGAGACCTCAATGATCGGCACGCCTCCGCGACGAGACAGTTGAGCTTCATAGCGGATGAAGTAAGCGAGCATTGCGATTGCAATCAGCGGCCCAGCAACCGACCACCAAGGCCAGTGATACTCGCGGCCTTGCAGCAACGACACCAGCAAAAGCGCCAAACCGACCGCGCCAACAACAGCGCCGCGCACATCCAGGCGGGTCGCGACTGGAGCTCGTGTCTCGGCGATCAGCGCCCTACCTGCGGCCAGGGCAAAAAGAGCCACCGGCAAGTTCACCAGGAAGATCAGCCGCCATCCAAAACCGCCCGCATTCAGCTCGATAAGATAACCGCCTATCGTTTGAGAAGCGATGCCAGCAATGCCCTGAACCGCTCCCATGATTGCGAATGCGCGTCGTCGATCGTCGCCTTCGAACAGGAGCCGTAGCGACGTATACACCTGCGGCATCAGAAGCGCTCCGCCAATTCCCTGCAGTGCCCTCATGCCAATTAACATCAACGGGGACACGGCAAGAGCGCAAAGCAACGACGCGATGGCAAAAACCGCCATTCCTATTAGAAATAGGCGGCGTCGGCCGTATAGATCGCCCAGACGCGCACTATTCAACATCAACGCGCCATAAGGGACACTGTAGGCCACAATCACCAGCTGTAGTTCAGCGGACGTGGTATGCAGTTCACGCTGAATGCTTGCCAGGGCAACATTTACAATAAACAGATCGAGGATCGTGATAAAATTGCCCGTCAGCAAAACCACGAGCGACGACCATTTGCTAACCGATATGGAGTTTGCTTGTTCTAACGTCATTTTCTCTTCCTCAGAAACTGCCTATACCAAAATTAATGGGGTCATTTTTCTATACTTTCTGCGATAACCTACGTTTGACCCGATATTACCCCTTCGATGACTTTGGCCGTTCTTTCATCGAGTAAGAAATAGTCATCTATCCATGCCCCTAAATCGGACAGGTATTCGGGCGCGCAAACCACGACCGCGTTGGCGTACTTTTGATTGTTAATGTGGAAGTCGCTCTGTCTAACAATCTTTACTTTATTGCTTTTGCTTGCATTTCTCGATTGAAGGTAAGGAAACTGCAGTGCAAATGAATTGTTACCTCGAAATGTTGAGGCAAACTCGGGCCACTTGCCCAAGGCCATATGGGCCAACGCGTCAAAAGTATTAAAATGAGAGGCGGCTATCGACAGTGTCGTTGATCCCGACACTCTGGGATTGATCTCGATTATGTAAAACAGATTGTTCGCATAGATCATCTCCACCTCGACGACACCTTCGATATTCAATTCAATACAGAAAGTGCGCAGCTCATCGGAAACTGGAACAAAGTCATGCTCGGCGGCTGGTATGCGTGCGGTATGGCGGACCTGCGTAAATGGAAAAGACAGTTCAGGTGCTGTCAGGCCTTTCCAAATGAGGGGCTGAATTATGTAGTTCCCATCCCGGCCAACGATTTCAACGGAACATAGTTGTCCGATAACACATTGCTCTAGCACGACATTTCCGTTGTAGGGACTATTCAGGTAGGCCTCGACGGCAGTGGAATCCGTGAGGTAGCGAATGCCGTTGCCTAAGCAATCCCACAAAGGTTTTGTGAGAAGTGGAAAGCCGATCTCATCGCATTTGGATCGAACGAAGTCCTGGTACGCTGGGACTGGCAAATTACGCCTGTTCAGGAGATCCCCGTCCAGCAAAACGCCGTCGGGTGTCGCCAGGCCATGACGCCGAATGGCTTGTTTCGTTTCCCATTTATTTGACAGCAGGTAAGCTGTCGGGAGGGGATGTGTTATCGTTGGGATGCCGTGCTTCAGCAGCTTTGTTTTAACAACTGCATCTCGCATCGTATTCTCGTCAGGAATGGACAGTGAAATGACGCCCTCTGCGCCCCAACTTAGAAGCCTGTCCACAATGGCTTCAGGTGTTACATCCGGGGCAAGCTTTTCAATGGCCCCCGGAAAGTCATCCTCGGAGCAATCGCCGTCGGTATAGTATAGCTTCGCCGAGACATTGCTGGATTTGAATGATGCCGCGATTGACGCCAAGTATGGATGAGCCTGTTGGACTTCCACGGAACGCAGCAGAGCGATTTTATGGACCATTTGTTCATACCCACTTCAGGACAAGAGCTGACTGATCGCGCGTGCCGAATGCACGCTCGGTTAAACCTGTGGTGAAGTGTAGAGAAACTGCCTAGCGAAGAACCAGAAGAGAAAATATGCAGGTATTGCTACTACCAGTCTGCCGCTAATCCGCAGATATCAAGCGGTCACGGAAGATACGATCCTGTCCCTGGATTCGTTGTAGCTTCGGCTAATGTCGTACTCAGTGCCCGTGGCAAGCCGATAGTCGTTGACCACCTTCTTGCCCGCGACAAAAACCGATTTGGGTCGTCCGAATAGAAACAACTCCAGGAAGTGAATTGAATGATCCGGCGATTTATAAGGGCTGCCCTCAAAGAGGCAGAAATCGGCCTGCATTCCTGGCTCGATCTTCCCGCTGTTCTGAATGTTTATTGACCTGGCCCCTTTGATCGTCAGCATCTCGATAATATCGCGCGCTGCGTCCTCACTCGCATCGTGGTGATGCATGGCAAATGCGGCCTCAAAAGCGATCCGGTTGATCGGATTTATCATGGCTGAATCTGTCCCGATCCCCACGTCGTGTTCCCGCACGAGCGCACGCAATGGCATTTTCCCGGCTGAGGTGAAAGCATTGCTGATGGGGCAATGGACGATCCCGACAGGATGCGCTTGAAGAAGGCGAACATCAGATTCTGTGAGCGCCGATGCGTGGACCACCGTGGTAAATCTGTCGAGAACGCCAACGCGGGAGAGTCGCGCAATACCACTCTCACCGTGAGTTTTAATGAAAGCACCCACTCTTTCCGCGCCTTCCTGTATATGCAGTGAAAAACGCCTTCCTGTCTTCATCGCGATATGGTGAAGCACTTTCAGCAGTTCATCCGACGACGAAAATTCAGACGCTGTCGCCGGATTGATAGAAATTCGCGCATCATCGAAAACGTCGAAAACGTCATCGAACTGTTTCAAAATCCCGTCGAGCTTGTGCGTCTCTGGGATTTCTCCTCCACCCGCCCACAGATCATTCTGGGAGAAAAATACTGCGGCGCGCAAACCGCTTTTTTGCGCCTGACGTGCGTCTACTTTTGCTCGGCTGGTGAATATCCCAACCGACGTCACGCCCTGCAGTATTGATTGGGAGAGCGCAAACATGCTCGCCGAGGCTTGATCAGCTTCGGATTCGGATCGGTTGTTGCGATGGACGACGTCCAGCATCTCCGAGGCTGAACCCGGTGGATACAAGCCGCGATAAAGCTCTTTGCTGGGGTGCAGATGGGCATTGACTAGACCCGGTGTGCATAGAAGCTTACGGCCATCGACTACATGCCTTGCACTGGCTGACCCTGGCGGGTGTATCCCCACAATAACATCCCCCTCAATTTCGATATCTGCGAGGCGGAAGCAAGCTCGGTCCAGGTCGAAATATTCTGTCGATTGGATAACAAAATGGGTCCATTGATCGTGGTGATGCATGCTGGAAGTCTCCCGGCTTACCTATCTATTCGACTGGTAAAAATAATAGCGATAGAACATTCGGCCAATTTGTATCAGTTGGCGGAACCAAAGGCTGGATCGCTCACCTGAGTTGAGTAGTTCTCGTCATTGAACAGGAAGCCGAACGCGCAGCGCAGAGCACTTTCGAATTCGTCTCGCCGGGCAAAGGTACCTTTTGTAACAACGCCGTTCGTACCTAGCTCGGAAACATTCTCATCGGTGCTGTAGAGCCGCTGGGTCAAGTTCGAGAGCGACAGATTGCGCTGTAGTGACAGCTCAAAAACCGTCGGCAGCAGCACCTTTGCGCTGCAGCCTAAAGCCCGTCTGTTGGGTTGGCGTTGTTCGACCAGCACCCAACTGTATACGAATGCGCCATACGGATTGTAGTCGATGGCTCCCTCGATACTGACAAAATAAGACGCCTCGGGATAAGCCGACCTTGCAGCCAGTATGCGGTTGCGACACCCAGTTATCGCTTCAACATCTCCGATTGGTGTTTCGGATACCAGGGATTCTGCCTGAATCCCGATCATCTCGACGGGCTGCTCGACGAATAAAAGAGCGACATCTTTGACGGCGTCGATCTTCACCTGATTGAGCGATGTCACGACGACAGTTGCTGCACCATCAGTTTGCATGTTCGGTGATCCACGCAACAACTGGCGTACGGGTCGTGCCGTTGTATATATCTGCAAGAACTTCGCTTGCGGACTGAATTGGCGGCATCGACAGGATCAAATCATCCGCAATGACCGCATTTTTCTTGGTCACGCTCACGGCCTTGTTGAACGTCCGATCATAGATTTGCGTGAATGATGCCTTGATTATCGTGGACCCAAGGCGAAGGCCCTTAATTCCACGCTCAATAAGGTCGTTAAAGACGAGTTCATGCAGGAACGAAAAGAAGCCCATATCATATGGCAATCCCGTTACAACATCTGTGCTGCGCGATAGAACTTCGCAATATAAACTTCCGCCGCGGACGTAAAATTGAATTGCAACTGTGCACGGAAAATCCAACGTATCAGACTTGTGGTAATTCTGATTGATGTTGATTATTGCCCGCCGCGAATCGAGGTTTTCCGAGAGCCGCTGGATAATCCAGTTATACTGGCTGCCATATCCTTCCACGGGTTCATAAAACACATAGTGGCCGTAGTTCGAATTGATGCGCCCGTCTTTGTCCTGCAGACTTTCCCAAAAAGGTGCGGCGTGGCTTAGTCCATCCGCCACTCGAAGGCTGCCTGAAAAATATGCCAGAAACTCCCGGCACAGATACCGCACAGCCCCGGCGCGGGTGAGATGTAGACGGTTCAACGGATCAGATAGGATATAGTTGACACCATAAGCTTGCAGGGCCTCACCCGCACGAACCGCTACGCGGTGACCTGTCGCCAGGATGTTCCGGACGCCCGCTTCAACGAGGGCATCGATACTATTTGCCCTGACATCTACAAAGCGCGTTTCAAAATTGGCTGGAGAAAGAGGAAGTTCAAATGACTGATCGATACTGTTCATGCCCACAATCCTAGTTGTTTACCGAATTAGAAAGCAGCGACGTACTGAGCCGGGGAGTATTAGTCGGAACGCCCTTTTCCACGTGCGAATTGCCGTGGGATAATTCTTCTAAAAGAGCATCGGAAATCGCCCGCTCATTCCTTTATTTCTGCAATTATATGTCGCCATCTTTCCAGACGGCGAAACCTATGCGGGCGCATCCGCTTAATCAGTAGCCAGTTGCTAGTAATTTGCTCAACGCTCGGGATTACAAATGACCAAATTGCAGGTACGGGAGAAGCGGGGAAATAATGCTATTACAACGAGTGCTAGCGGCACACCGATCCCAATCTCCGACTATGATCGTCGGAAGGAGTTGGCGGACTTTTTAAAACGGAAACGTGACAGTCTATCCCCCGAAGTATTTGGATTTCCGATGAGTAAGCGGCGGCGAACCCAAGGGTTGCTCCGCGAAGAGGTTGCGATTGTCGCTGGCCTTGGACTGACCTGGTACACCTGGCTCGAACAGGGTCGGGAAATTCAAGTCTCATCATCGTTTTTGGAGCTGCTTGCTGCCGGATTGCGACTGAATCCCACTGAGCGCAGTTATCTGTTCAACCTCGCTCAGCTTCGCCCGCCGCCTTTCCCAGCGGATGACGGAGAGAGCACGTTTGACGAGATTCAAGACATACTGGATGTCATTTCGGTGCCAGCCTACGCTCGGAACCGATATTTTGACGTCATCGCCTGGAATAACGCTAATACGCTTTATTTTGGAGATTTCGCCGCGACGCCGATAGAAGAGCGCAATGTCGCATGGCTGATGTTCACGCGGGAGCAATATCGCAGGAATATGCCAAACTGGGAAAGTGACGCTCGTGCGCTGGTCGCAACATTGAGGCTCAGCTTTAGTGAGGCGGGCCATTCAGCCGCGTTTTCCAGACTTGTGGGAGGCTTATCTGTCCGTAGCGCTGATTTTAAGCGAATTTGGGATGAGCACGACGTAAGTTACGGAGGGGAAGGCGTTTCAAAGATCATGTCTCGGGCTCGAACCGCGGTGAACTTTCATAGCTACACCCTAACTCCCGAAAGATTCCCAAGCGTCCGGCTGGCATTGTTTGATCCGCAAATCAGAAACCCTCTACTTAGTAACACAGTTTAGCCGCCTCTGACGCTGCATCTGCGGTCCGTCCCAAGTCTCATCAATAGCCCCGATCAGTACGCACAAGCTCGACCCCTATCGACCGCTCGACCGCATCGACGCTACGAAATCCATTCCTGCCGACGTCAAACCTCTAAACGTGGAGGTGGTGGCGCTCGACTGGAAGTGGCTCTTTCTCTATCCCGACCACGGCATCGCCACGGTCAACGAACTTGCAGCACCCGTCGATACGCCGATCAACTTCAAGATCACCTCCTCCTCGGTGATGAACTCGTTTTTCGTGCCAGCGCTGGCTGGGCAAATCTATGCCATGCCCGGCATGGAAACCAAGTTGCATGCGGTCATCAACCAGGCTGGGGAATATCAGGGCTTTTCCGCCAACTATAGCGGCGCCGGCTTCTCCAACATGCGCTTCAAGTTCCATGGTTTCAGCCAGGCCGACTTTGACGAATGGGTGAAGAAGGTTCGAAGCGAAGGCAACCGCTTCGGTCGCTTTGAATATTTGAAGCTCGAACAGCCGAGCGAGAAGGATCCCGTTCGATATTTCTCCTCCCTCGACCCCAAGCTCTACGACGCCATTCTCAATATGTGCGTCGACCAGTCGAAGATGTGCATGAACGAGATGATGCATATCGACGCCAACGGCGGCGGCGGCATGGAGGGTATCAGCAACGTCATTCGCCTTGCGAACAAGTCCGAGCCGTGGAGCAAGCAGCCTGATCGGCCGGCCAAACCCTTCGTGGCTGCGCTTTGCACGCCAACAGGGACCGGACCGGGTGGCAGCCTCGAGACGGCGACCAGCCGACTTGCTGGAACCCGTATCGACTGAGCGGGAAAGCAATGCGGCGGCGTTGGCCGTCGCCGCATCCAACCAGGAGGAATGCGATGTCAAACAAACAAACCACCATCAGGATCTTGGTTGTCTTGATGCTTGTGATCGGTGTCGGCGCGATCACCTACGCCACATTGCTGATGACGCCGCAGGCAAAACCGATGGCGGGCAATATCGGCGCACCGTTTACGCTGACGAATGATCGTGGGCAGCCCATCACCGAAAAGGCACTGTTCGGTCACCCGTCGCTTGTCTATTTCGGCTACACTCACTGCCCGGATGTCTGCCCCACGACCCTCTACGACATGGCCGGCTGGTTCAAGGCGTTGGGGCCACAAGGCGACAGCCTGAAAGCTTACTTCTTCTCTGTCGACCCGGAGCGCGACACGCCCGAGATCATGCATACCTACACCGGCAACTTCACCGACCGGATTACGGGCATTACCGGTGATCCGCAGGAGATGCAGAAGGCGATCAAGGGTTGGCGCGTCTATGCCAAGAAGGTCCCGAGCCCTGATGGCGGATACACCATGGACCACACCGCATCGGTCCTGCTTGTCGACGCAAGCGGCAATCTCAGAGGCACCATCGCCTATCAAGAGGATGCGGATGTGGCGCTTCAGAAGATTAAGAACCTGCTCCAGTGAGGGACATCACGCCGCGAGGCTCGGCGGTTTTCGACACATCAGAATTCCGTTTGGCATGGCCATCAACGGGAACCCGACGATCTCAAGATCGTCATCGCGCGATCCGCAGGCTTTTTGCGGATCTTCAACAAGAGAGGAAATCGATATGCCCCCGATCAAAAAACTATTGCTGCTGGCAGCCGCAGTGAGCATCGGCTTTGCAAGCCAGGCTCTGGCTCACGCGCATCTGAAATCTGCCGTTCCCGCCACCGATGCTACGGTAAAGGCAGCGCCCTCGGAACTCGACCTGACATTCACCGAAGGCCTCAACCTTAAATTCAGCGGCATCAAGGTTACCGGTCCCCAAAAGGCCGTCGTCAAGATCGGCGAAGGCATGCTGATGAACAAGGACACGACATTGATGGTCCCTGTCACCGACAAGCTTGCGCCCGGTAAATACACGGTCGAATGGCACGCACTCTCGACGGACGGTCATAAGACCAACGGCACCTACAGTTTCACTGTTGCACCGTGATGAACTCCGAGCCGTCCGCGATCGCGTGGACGGCTTTATCTCCAAGTCGTCCTTTTCGGAAGATCGCTATGTCCTTTAATCCATTTAACACAGGCTGGATGCTGGTCCGCCTCGCAATCATCTCATCTATTGTTGGTCTCTTTACAGCTGCCACCGCTGCGCATGCGGCTATTGACATTGTCGACGTTCGCGGCCGCTACATCACATTGGAAAAGCCGGCAGAGCATGTGATGCTTGGCTTTTATTTCGAAGACTATATCGCCATAACCGGCCCGACAGCGATCGATCGGCTGAAGGCGGTCTCGTTGAATTACTGGAAGGGCTACCGACCGGCGCAATATGCCGCCTACCTCAAGGTGTTTCCCAAGATCGCCGATCTGGTTGATATCGGCGACGCGGACTCCGGGACCATGTCGGCCGAAAAGATCATCGCAGCCAGACCGGATGTGGCAATCCTGTCCGACGGGCAATACCAATATCTCGGCGCGGCGGCCAATACTATCGAACAGGCCGGTATTCCCCTCGTCATCGTCGACTACAATGCCCAGACCCTCGAAAAACATGTTGCGAGCACTCTGATCATCGGCAAGGTGATGGGAACGGAGGATCGTGCAGAAAAGCTGATCGCGCTTTACAAGGAAAAAATCGCAGACACCCTGCTACGGGTCAAAAGCGCCAGCCAGCCAGAGAGGCCAAAGGCCGTGCAACAGAAGCGGTTCGGGCCGCTGGTTGACAGGATGGTGAAGACGCTCAAGGCACCGAAGCACTGCGACTGAGTGCGGCCGGGTCAGATATCGGCAACTTCGTTGCCACTAGCATAGCCCTCGCCGCGTTACGTGGACACACCGATATCTCACTCTTGGACGGGCGAAGATCCTGGAGGCTGGATACTCCAGCCAATGTTGATCCCGCTGCAAGAACTATAAAGCTCGCCGCGAGAATCCCGACACCGCGGCTTTCCGCCGAGGTGAGCCGCCAGTAGCCCAAGGTCAAGGCGCCAGCGATATAGGACGTTTTCTGCAATAAGAGGACAGTCGGAAGATCAAGTTCGTTGGTCATCTCGCGCCAACCCTTGTGAGACGGCGAGATCGCAATAGCGCATTGCCCGCCCGACGAGCGCCTCGGGCGTGAGCGGCGGCCTCAATTCGCCCCAGAGCGCGACGCCCTCCAGCAGCGTGCCCGAGCGGTTCATGCGCGCCAAGCCGAGCGTCAGGGTCGCATCCATATGAAAATGCGGATCGACGACGGGCGGCGATACGAGATGGCCGCCGGCCTCGACCGCGATCGTCTGGCCTGTCCGGCCATCCGGTAAGCTTGCGTTCCTGACGATGAGATCGAAGGCCATGGTCTGCTCCGTTGTGTTTCTGGGTCGCGGCGCTCGTGCCGCCCAATTATCCACCCGGCTGGAGCCGGTGAAACA
>JGI24740J21852_10000124_pt1 | contig 28866 bp, 24 predicted proteins | sample KBSCornC6_FD_21852 | JGI IMG/M metagenome (IMG submission 21852) | reverse complement strand
GAGATGGATGAGTGGTTTAAGTCGCACGCCTGGAAAGCGTGTATAGGTTAATAGCCTATCGGGGGTTCGAATCCCCCTCTCTCCGCCAGGAATCCAAGGCCCGAGCATGCAAGTGCTCGGGCCTTTTTGCGTTCTGGGCTGTCGCCGTGTCGAGGTGGACCACTATTGCCGCCCCCAGGCGTTTGAACGTACGCTTGGCCGGCAAAAAATCACAACAGGCTAGGAGACCACCGCCCCATGGATCTGGACGTCAACCACCGCCCGGTCAGCGTCGACTGCGACCCGGCCACGCCGCTGCTATGGGTGCTGCGTGATCACCTGAACCTCACCGGTACCAAGTTCGGCTGCGGCGTGGCAGCGTGCGGCGCATGCACCGTCCATCTCGACGGGGCGGCCGTGCGGTCGTGTGTGCTGCCGGTGGCGGCAGTGGCCGGCAAGCACATCACCACCATCGAAGGGCTGGCCGGCGGCGAAGGCAAACGCCACGCGCTGCAGCAGGCCTGGATTGACGAACAGGTGCCGCAGTGCGGCTACTGCCAATCCGGCATGCTCATGGCCGCCGCAGACCTGCTGAGCCGCGTGCCAGACCCGAGTGACGCCGACATCGATGCCGCCATGACGAACATCTGCCGCTGCGGCACCTACCCGCGTGTGCGCGTCGCCATCAAGCGTGCCGCCAAGGCGTTGCGGGAGGGGCAGAAATGAACGCGAAAGCAAACAAGCCCCGGAGTCGTGGGCGTCGCCGCTTTTTGCTGGGGGCGCTCGGTGTCGGCGGCGCGCTGGTAGTGGGCTGGGGCGTGATGCCGCCGCGCAGCCGCGTGGGCGATGCGGCTGTCTTTCCCGAACACAACGGCGAGATCGCGCTGAACGGCTGGATCAAGATCACGCCTGAAGGCAACGTTGTGCTGGCCATGCCGCGCGTGGAGATGGGGCAGGGCATCCACACCGCGCTGTCGATGCTGGCGGCGGAGGAGCTTGATATTCCGCTCGCGCGCGTGAGCATCGAAACCTCGCCGGTGGAGCGGATCTACGGCAACGTCGTCGCCATGGGGATCGGCTCGCTGCCGGTGCACCCTGACAGTGAGGACAAGGCCTGGGCACGTGCGCTGGCTTGGGTGATGTCCAAGAGCGCGCGTGAGATCGGCCTGATCATCACTGGCGGCAGCAGCAGCGTGGCCGATGGCTGGCAGCCGGTGCGCGAAGCGGCCGCCACGGCGCGTGCCGCGTTGGTGGAAGCTGCGGCGCGCGAATGGAATGTGCCCGCAGCGCAGGTGAGCATCAAAGACGGCCAATTGATCGGCCCTAGTGGCAAGCAGGCCACGTTTGGCGGCATGGCGAAGACGGCGCGCGGTATCTCCGCGCCTTCCAACGTCACGCTCAAGCCCGCTTCGCAATACCAACTGATCGGCAAGCCGGCGCTGCGCAACGATGTGGCAGCCAAGACGGATGGCAGCGCGCGCTTCTCGATCGACACGCGCCTGCCCGGCATGCTGTACGCCGCCGTCGTGATGTGCCCGGTGTTTGGCGGCAAGCTCAAGACGTTTCAATCGAAAGCGGCGCTCGGCATGCCGGGCGTGCGCTATGTGGTGCCATTTGATGGCGCCGCGGGAGGTTCGCCCGGCGTGGCCGTCGTGGCCGACCACTACTGGCAGGCGCGCCAGGCGCTCGCAGCGGTTGAGCCAGTGTGGGACAACGGCCCGCATGCCACGCTCGATTCCGCAGGCATCCGGCAGCAACTCGTCAGCGCGCTCGACAGTGACAAAGGCGGCTTCACGTATCGGTCCATGGGCGACGGCCTGAAGGCGTTCGACAAGGCCGACGGCGCGACCCTCGTGGAGGCCGAGTACACCGCACCGTATCTCGCGCATGCCACCATGGAGCCGATCAACTGCACGGCGCAGGTGACGCAGGACGGCGTGCACCTCTGGGCGCCTACGCAGGTCGCCACGCTGGCACAACTGGTGGCCGCGCGTGCGGCAGGCGTGAGCGGTGATAAGGTCCACATCGACATCCCGTTCATCGGCGGCGGTTTCGGGCGGCGGCTGGAATCGGATTTCATCGGCCAGGCCGTGACCATTGCCACCAAGACCGAGGGCAAGCCGGTGCAGGTCATCTGGTCGCGCGAAGAAGACGTCCGCCATGACTTCTATCGCCCGCACGCCATCGCGCGGCTCAAGGCGCGTGTGGAGAACGGCAAGGTGACGGCCATCGCCTCGCGCAGCGCAGGGCAATCCATCTTGGCGGGCGAGCTGGACCGGCTGTTCGGTGCGCCCTCGGCGGGCATTGATCGCTACACGGCTGAAGGGCTGTTCGACCTGCCATACGAGATCGAGCACGAGCACATCGCGCATCTGGCCGTGGACTTGCCGGTGCCGATCGGCTTCTGGCGCAGCGTCGGGCACTCGTACAGCGGGTTCTTCATGGAGGGCTTCCTAAATGATGTCGCGGCGGCAGCCAAGCTCGATCCGCTGGCGATGCGGCGCGATTTGCTCAAAGCCCATCCGCGTGAGTTGAAGGTGCTCGACACGGCAGCGCAGGCAGCCGGTTGGGGCCAACCGCTGGCACCGGCCGCAGATGGTGCACCGCGTGCGCGTGGGATTGCGCTGCACCCGAGCTTTGGCTCCGTCGTGGCGCAAGTGGTGGAGGTATCGATGAAGGACGGCAAGCCGCGCGTGCATCGCGTGGTGTGTGCGGTGGATTGCGGCACGGTGGTCAACCCGCGGATCGTCACGCAGCAGATCGAGAGCGCGGTCATCTTTGGTCTGACCGCGGCGCTTTACGGGCGGATCGATATCAAGGACGGGCAGGTCGTGCAGTCGAACTTCCCAGACTATCCGGCGCTCAAGATGGCCGAGACGCCCATCATCGAAACGCACATCGTGCCGAGCACGGCCGAGCCCAGCGGCGTGGGCGAGATTGGTGTGCCGCCGATTGCGCCGGCTGTGGCGCACGCTGTTGCACAGTTAACGCGCAAGCCGGTGCGGCAGTTGCCGATGGTCTGATCTCACAGCAGCGCGTGCCGGATGGCAAACGCTGCCGCCTCCGCCCGGTTGGCGCTGTGCGTTTTGCCGAGGATGCTGCTCACGTGATTGGCCACCGTGTTGGGGCTGACGAAGAGCTCGCGGGCAATCTGCCGATTACCCTTCCCCAGGGCGACCAGACGCAGCACCTGGACTTCGCGACGGCTCAGGCCTGCGGGGTAATGCTCGACCGCCGTGGCCTTGGCCAACGCCCTTGTGGTGTCGATGCATGCCGGCAAGCCGGCCATCCCAAGCGTTGCCGCCTCCGCTTCGGCTGCGTGCAGCAAGGCATCGGCACGCGCGAGATCGGCGGGCACGCCGCGGCGCAGAAGCATCTGGGCGAAGGCCAAGCGAGTGCGCACGAGCGCCGGTCGTGCACCTTGGCGCTCGTTCATTGCCAGCGCGGCCTCGAAGTGTTGCTGCGCCTGCGGCCAGTCGCCCATTGTTGTGCTCAATGCGCCGAGTATCGCGTCGGCCGCGCCGAATGAAGCGATGGCAGTGCCGAACACCAGGTTGCGCCCGCTGAAAGGGGCAAGCAGTCGGTAGAGCGTCGGCGCCCGGGCCGCATCGCCAAGGGCATGACAGACAAGGGCCAGGTAGGTGAGATTGGCCACCCAGACGCCGTCGCGCGCGATCCTGCGGAAGTCGTTGTTGGCGAGCGCGTCGAACTTTTTGCGTGCCGCCTCCAGTTGGCCAAGCTCGACGTACATCAAGGCGATGCCGGGCTGCCAGATATCCATCGCGCTGGTGTGCTGAACGAAATGCTCCACCAGCGGCGCTACCTCGTGCAGCCGGCCCTGCTCGCGGCGCAGCATGAACATCTGAACGCCGTAGACGCCCGCGGTATCCATGCCGGGCATGCGTCGTGCGATCTCGTAAGCGCTCGGTATCAGGCGCTCCGCATCGGCAAAGCGCCCTTCGAACAGTGCGTGCATGGCGCGCGACATGCTGGCGGTGTAATGGACGAACGGCAGGCGCAGTGTCTCTCCACCGCGCTCGTATTCTTCGAGATTCGCGCGCCAGGCCGCCATGTCACCGAGCTCAAAATCATCGAAGAGGTGCCAGGCGCGCGTCGCGCACATCAGGATGGGGTCGCCGGCCTGCCTGGCAAGTTCATAGGCTTCGTCCGATGCGGCGATGCGTTCGGCGATGCGCTCGTGCTGCCAGCGCAGCGACACCGTGGCGACCAGCGTGTCGGCCAGCGTTGCGGGATCACCGGCCCTGCGTGCCACCGCAATGGCCTGCTCATGCACGCGGGTTGCCTGCTCCTCCTCGCCACTGAAGATGAGGGCGCGCGCCAGAGCGCTCAGCAGCCGCGCGCTCATCACAGGGTCGCCGCTGCCCTGGGCTGCGAGGGCCTCGCGCAGGAGCTCGGCCGCGGGGCCGCCGGGCAGCCCGGGGCTCCAGCTCGCCGTTTCGAAGCCGAGCGCGGCGTTTGCCAGTTCCCGTGTATTGCCGTATTCGACGCTCAGGCGTGCCGCCTCCTTGAACGTCTGCATGGCCTGAAGCCAGTCGCCGGCGCGGCTGTGCGCGGTGCCAAGCGCATTGAGTAGGCTGCAGCGCATTTCGTGCATTTCGCGCGTGTCACGCGACACGCCGCTGCCGGCGTCCATGGCCTGCAGTGCCATCTGGCAGTAGCGTGCCGATTCCTCGTGTGCCAGTTGGCGGTCGGCGCGCCGCGCTGCGCGCTGCGCGTAGTCCACGGCCAGTGCGGCATCTCCGCCGGGCAATGCCGCCCAGTGGTGGTAGGCCAGCGCCGGCAGATGGGGCTCGGGATCGTCCCCGTGGATCATCTCGATGGCGCGCGCCAGCTTGAGGTGAAGCCGGCTGCGCCGGGGCACGGGGATCTCGTCGTAAAGCGTCTCGCGGAAGAGGGCATGGGCGAAGTGGTAGTGGCCGGGCTCGCGCAGGGCTTCGACCACACGGGCCTGCAGGGCCTCGTCGATGGCCGCGCTGCAGATGTCTTCGTCGACATCGTCTGCGAGTGCGGTCAGCAGGCGGAACTCGAAGGCGCGGCCAATGACGGCTGCTGCGGTGAGCACCTTGTTCGCACGCGCAGACAAGCGGTTCAAACGGCGCCCGATGACTTCCTTGATGCCCTCGGGAATGCGCAGCGCACAGCCTGCGCCGCCCGATGAACTCTCCTGCGCCAGCAGGCGTGTCATTTCTCCGACGAACAAGGGGTTGCCTTCGGTTTGCGCATGGATTGCATCGACCAGCGCCGGCGCAAAGGTTGCGCCACCCGCCAACTGCATCATGTCCGCTGTCTCGGCATGGGTCAGCCCGCCGAGGCGCAGGCGTTCGAAGCGCGGCTGGCGTGCCAACTCGCCCAGCGTGGCAGACAGCGGGTGCTGCCTCGATAGCTCGACGTCGCGGTACGTCACGAGCAGTAGAATGCGGCTGCCGCACAGGTCGGGCGCAAGAAATTCGAGCAGCCGTAGCGAGGACGCATCGGCCCAATGCACGTTGTCGAGCACCAGCAGCAGCGGGCGTTGTTGTGCCGCGCGCTGCCAGAAGGTGTTCACGGCATCGAACAGCCGGAAGCGCGCCTGGGCGACTTCGGTGCTTGGCGCGGCAACGGCGCGGTCGCGTAGTGGGCCAACTGCAGGGCCAAGTGCTTGATCGGGCAGCCGATCGGCAAGGTCCGGCACGATCTCCGCGAGCGGCGCGACCCCGCCCGCGAGTGCTTGGCGGATGCTGGCCTCGTCGTGCGACGCGATCCAGCTTCGCACCAATTGTTGCCAGGGCCAGTAGGGCGGCGCGCCGGGCTCTTCATTACAGCGCCCCCAGAGTGCACGCATACCGCGCCGCTCGGCCCGTTCGGCGACGATTTCGGCGGTGCGCGTTTTACCGATGCCGGGTTCGCCGGCCAGTGCGGCAATGCCGCCAGCGCCGGCCTGCGCTTGCGCCATCAAGCGCTCCAGTACCTCGAGCTCATGCTCACGGCCGACAAAGCGTGCTGTGGCTGCTGCATTCGGGGCGCCCCCGACGGTGGTATCCGGCGTTGAAGACGCAGACGAGAGCAACGCACCGCAGCCGTCGCAGAACCTGGCGTCCGGCCGGCACAGTCGGTTGCAGCGAGTACAGCGCATGTCGACGGGCATGTTGACAGCACGCTACGCAAAGCTCTCCGGACGCACTTGCGTGACCTCGATCACTGCATCGGCAGGCAGGTTGGCCAAGCGCGCCGCCTGCCGGATGGCTTCGGCGCTCGGTGCTTCATACAGGCAATAGGTCTTCTTGCGGTCGGCCGAGAGGAAGGAGAAGACCCAGTTCACACCCACGTCGGCATTGATCCTCTGCACGTTTGCAACGCCTGCAGCTTGGAGTTCCAACGCCTCGGCGAACTGGCGTTCGATGACGAATAGCGGCATTTGTCTAACCTCCTGACGCGTCGACGGGCCATGCCGCCATTGCGTTTCATTGAAGGCCGAAGATCGCGCAAAACAAATAGTCAGTATTGACTATCAGCAGCGCGCACGCGGTCCGCACAAAAATGATCAAGGCAGCGGATAGAACGGACGACGACGGCTTCCTAGACTTCCATCACCGTTTCCCAGTCTGAAACGGTTGTGATGCGGGCAATTCAAACTGCGCTGCAGACATCGCCAGACACTGTTCGGCCACGCCTGCTGAGGAGACCAAGATGATCGAAGACACCACGGTGCAGGCCTCAGTTGAGGCATTCCGCGCCCAGTTGCGTGGGGCGCTGATCGAGCCCGGCGATCCGTCTTACGATGCGGCCCGCCGCGTCTATAACGCGATGATCGATAAGCGGCCACGATTCATCGTGCAGTGCGCGGACGTGGCCGACGTGATCGCGTCGGTTAACTTCGCGCGCGAGAATGACCTGCTGCTGGCGGTGCGCGGCGGCGCTCACAATGGCGGTGGTTTGGGTGTGTGCGATGACGGTCTGGTGATCGACCTGGCCCGTCTGCGCGGCATTCGCGTCGATCCGGTCGCCCACACGGTGCGTGCCGAAGGTGGTTGCACCTGGGGCGATGTCGATCATGCGACGCACGCCTTCGGTCTGGCCACGCCGGCCGGCATCATCAGCACCACCGGCGTCGGCGGGCTAACGCTCGGCGGTGGCATTGGCCATCTGGCGCGGCGCTTTGGTCTGACGATCGACAATCTGCTGTCGGTTGATGTCGTGCTCGCCGACGGCAGCTTCGTGACAGCCAGTGCGCACACCAATGACGATCTGTTCTGGGCGGTGCGTGGTGGTGGTGGCAATTTCGGCGTCGTCACCTCATTCGAGTTCCGCCTGCACGCGCTGAGCAACGTGATCGCGGGCCCCACGCTGTGGCCGCTGGAACAAGCTGCGGAAGTGTTGCGCTGGTATCGCGATTTCCTGCCGAAGGCACCGCCCGAACTCAACGGCTTCTTCGCGTTCCTCACTGTGCCGCCGGCGCCACCGTTCCCACCGGAACTGCATCTGCAGAAGATGTGCGGCGTCGTCTGGTGCTACACAGGCGACCCTGCAACGGCAGAAGAGGCGTTCGCGCCGGTGCGCGCGCAGCAGCCTGCGCTGTACGGCATAGGGACCATGCCCTATCCGATGCTGCAAACAGCCTTCGATGGGCTGTACCCGCCCGGCCTGCAGTGGTACTGGCGCGCCGACTTCGTCAACGACCTGCCGGAAGAGGCGATTGCCCTGCATGTGGAACATGGCTCGCAACTGCCGACCATGCATTCAACGATGCACCTGTATCCGATCGATGCCGCTGTGCATCGCATGGGGCGCAAGGAAACGCCGTTTGCCTACCGCGATTCGAAGTGGGCTGCGGTCATCGTTGGCGTTGACCCCGACCCTGCCCAGCGCGAGCGCATCACCCACTGGTGCAAGGGTTACTGGGACGCACTGCACCCCTATTCAGCAGGCGGGGCCTACGTGAACTTCATGATGGACGAAGGGCAGGAACGCGTGCAGGCGACCTACCGCGACAACTACGCCAGGTTGGCCGCGATCAAGGCTCGATACGATCCGGGCAACCTGTTCCGGGTCAACCAGAACGTGCGGCCGGCGTCGTGAGCATGCCCATCTTGGTCAGTTGGCTGCGGGAAACCGATCCTGCAGAAAAGGAGGTGTGAAATGGACAGGAGACTGTGGACCCTCGTCGCGGCGATCGCCGCTGCGTTGGGTGCAACCGTGGCGCATGCAAGCGCCACGCGGGATGTGTACACAGATGGCAGCGCGGCCATGGCGGCACGCAATCCCTACACCGATGGTGGGCTCGCTACACGATTCGACGTCTACGCAGACGACGCAAAGGCCGGCAAATTCGATTCTTATACCGACGGCATGCACGGGCCGACGACGGACCGCGTTCGCTAGCCTTTCGGCTACAAAAAAGCCGCAGGCGCAAACCTGCGGCTTGTTCTTTTGAGTGGCGCAGTATTTATGCCGCGTCTGGAAACACCGGCTCACCCAGATTCAGCATCAACCGGTTGGCCCACGCAAAGATCGCGACAGCGTGGATCAGATCGAGGATCTCCGCATCCGTCAGCCCGGCGGCCTTAAGCGGTTGCAGGTCTTCACTGCGCACGTCGCCGGGGCGCATGGTCAGGTCGATCGAGAACAGCACGATGGCGCGCTCACGCGCATTCGTGCCCGCGATATGCGGGTCTTCAAAGACCTGCTTGATGACGTCATTGCGCTTGGCCAACTGCTCGAAGCGCTGGGCGTGGACGGACGCGCAATACACGCAACCATTCACGCGCGACACCACGGCGCTGGCGAGTTCACGCTCGGCACGCGACAGGCCGCCCGGCGCGTACATGATCGCGTTGAATGCGGCCGAGCGCTGCCGCAGGATCTCCGGCTGGTGGACGAGAAAGCGGTAGTAGTCCGACGTCTTCGCCTTCGGGTGGCTCTCTTCCAGCACGGCGATCTGCTCGGGCGTGGCGCGGTCGAGGTCGACCACATCGAGCCACGCCTTCCATTCCAGCGATTCGTTGGTGAAGCCGTGGGCGCGGATGATCTCGGTCATGCTGCGGTCTCCGTGGAGGCGGTGGCGGTGCTGGCGCCGTTGAGTGCGTTCAGCGCGCGCAGGCCGGACACCAGCCGCGTCTGGTACGACAGGAAGGCGATGAGCTGCGCCAGCGTCACGACGTCTGCAGTGGCGAGGCCGGCGGCGGGCAGGCGCAGCAGCGCATCACGGTCGCCTTCGATGGGGCGCTCGATGAGCGTGCGCGTGAAGGTGAGGATGGCGCGTAGGCGCGTGTCGGCCAGCGTGTCGATATCGCCATCGTCTACGGCTTGCAGCGCGGCGGCATCGACGGGCGTGTTGGCTAGGCGTGCGCGGTAATGCTCGGCCAACTCGGGCGCGGGCGTCAGGCGGCAGGCGTAGAGGGCCACGAGCAGGCGTTCGCCCAGCGTGAGGCCGGGCAGGCCGGCGTCGAACAACGCGTCATAGCTACCTTGCGTGGCCGTGGCGACCTTCTCGCGCGCGTGGCGCAGCGCATGCGTGGCGCTACCGTCGTCCAAGCCAGCAACCTGGTCGACCACATCTTGAGCGGGCGTGAAGTCCATTGATGAAAGGCTCCGAGAATCGGGTACGGAGGCGCCGCGCGCAGCCACTGCGCTGGCGAGGAAACGTCGCACTGCCGCCCACGATTGCGCATCGGCGCGGGCGTTGGCACGCGGCTCGCCGCCGCCGGTGCTGATGCGGCCTGACACCGGGTGTGCGTAGACGAGCTGCGTGGTCGGCACGTAGGGGAAGACGATCGCGTGGCCCGCGCCTTCGTAGTCGAAATGCTCAACGGGGTAGGGATGGCGCACCTCGGCCAGCTTGGCGGTCACCATGCGCGAGTAATCGCCCGAGGGCCACGAGCCGTCGTCGGTGCCGGAGAGCAGCAACACAGGCCCACGCGTGCGTTCGACGCGGATGCGGGCACGGGCCACGGCATCGGCGTCCTGCAGCGCAGTGCGGATGGCGCGTTCATGCCGATGTGGGGCGGGGCCTTCATCGAACGGTGCCCAGCTGGCGGTGCGGTTGCCTTCCCACAGATGCGGCAGCGGTTGGCCGCGATACAGCCACGTCGGGCCTTCGCGGCCGATGGCCGGGTCGGCGGCGTTCTGCGCACTGTGCACGACGGCGCCCGGCACGTAGCCGATCACCGCAGACACGGCCTCTGGGAATGTCGCGCCCAGCAGCAACGCCAGTTCGCCACCGCGCGACTGGCCACTCACCGCGACAAAGTCATGCAGCGGCTCCACGCGCTTGCGCAGCCACGTGAGGGCCCGCTCGAAATACTCCAGCGGCGTGTTGGAGATGTAATCCGACAGCCCCGGCGCCTTGAAGTACGCCAGCGCAAACGCGGCATAACCGTGCGAGGCATACAGCGCCGCACGCGGTTCGTTGATGCCGCCGCCCGAGCCGTTGAGGATCAGCACGGCAGGGCGTAGGCCAGGGTGCGCATATGGGTCGGGCTGGTACAGCGTGCCGACCAGTCCTTCATCGCACACGTCGTGGCGTGCCACACCCGGCGCGGCCAGCCGTTGCACGAAGCTCGCGTGGACGGACTCGCCATTCGCCGTGGCCGTGAGCGTGGTCGTCAGCGGTTCGGTCACGCGTTGCGGAAACACCTCGCGCGCCTTGCCATCATCGGGGCGCTGGCTCCAGATCAGGCCCATGGCACTGACGCCAGTGTAGTCGCCGGAGACGGGCGCATCGCGTGTCAGATCGACCGTGCCTTGCGCATCGGCGATGAATGCTGCGCGGCTGTGCCAGAGCACGTCATTGCCACGACGCGTCTGCGCAACGATGCCGACCTGTGCGCTGGGCACCAGCCCCGTCACAACGATCTGGCGTGATACGTCGATCAGATCATCTGCCGGCGTAACGCTGAGCGTGAACGTTCCCATGGCGCTTACTTGCCGTCCTTGGTGACCATCTGCGCCGCGGTGCGGTCGCTGGTCATCGGCGTCACCTTCAGCCCCTTCTTGGCGGCCCACACGTTCTGATAGTGGAACAGCGGCATCACGCCCACGTCGTCCGACACCAGCTTGACAGAGTGGCGCAGGATGGCGGCGCGCTTCTCGGTGTTGAACTCCTCGGTGGAGGCGTTCAGCGCGTTGTCGACGGCCGGGTTGCTGTAGTGGCCCCAGTTGGAGGCGCCCAGGCCCTTCTTGGTGTCCACCGTGGCCAGCACGTTGACCAGCGCGTAGCTCGCCTCGCCCGTGCCGTTACCCCACGCCAGCATGCTCATCGCGTAGTCATTCTTGTTGGCGCGGCTGGAGTACACCGACCAGGGCACAACCTCCACCTTGGTCTTCACGCCGATGCGCGTCCAGAACTGTGCCACCGCTTGGGCCGTTTCGGGGCCTTGCGGGTAGCGGTCGTTCGGCACGTGCATCACCAGGTTGAAGCCCTGCGGAAAGCCGGCATCGGCCAGCAGTTTCTTCGCTTGTGCCGGGTCGTAGGCAATGTTCTTCACGTCCGGGTTGTAGCCGTAGGTGTCGGCGGGCATCCACTGGTTGGCGACGGTGGCCGCACCTTGCAGGATGCGATCGACGATCGCCTTGCGATCAATCGCCAGCGACAGCGCCTGGCGTACGCGCACGTCGAGCAGCGGATTGTTCGCGAGCGGCTTGCCATCGGCGCCGGTGATGAATTCGTTGGCTCCCTTACGGAAGCTCGGTTGCAGCAGCATCACGCGCAAGCCGGGGTAGGCGAACACCTTCACGCTGGGCGACTGGCGCAGGCGCGCGAGGTCAGCCACCGACACCTTGTCGATCACGTCCACTTCACCCGAGAGCAGGTTGGCCGTACGCGCCGCGGCGTTGTTGATGTAGCGGTAGTTGACCTTCTCCCAGAGTTGCTTGCCGCCCCAGTAGCTGTCGTTGCGCGCCATCACCACGCGGTCGCCCGGCACGTAAGAGACAAACTTGTACGGGCCCGTGCCCACCACGGCACGCCCGGCGTTGTAGTCCTCGGTGGCGGACTTTTCGCCCACGTGCTTGCTGACGATGTGCACGGACGCGAGGTTCAGCGGAAGGTCCGGGTTCGGGATGTTCGTCTTGATGATGAGCGTGAGCGGGTCCTTGGCGGTGACGGATTCCACCGTGCGCAAATAGCCTGCGAACGTCGCCACACTGCCCGGGACGCTGCGCGCACGCTGGTACGAGAAGATGACGTCATCCGCCGTGAACGGCTGGCCGTCGTGCCACTTCACGCCGGGGCGCAGCTTGAACTCCCACGTCTTCGGGTCCAGCGTCTTCCACGACAGCGCCAGGCCAGGTTGCAGCTTGTTCCACTTGTTTTCGACCAGCAGATCCCAGAAATGCACGTCGACCGAGCGGTCGCCCGCGTGGTTGTTCAGTTGTGGGTCCAGCGACGACAGCGGATCGGCAAAGGCGATGTTCAGCGTCTGTGCGCCCGCCGCACCGGCGGCGGCAAACAGGGCAACAGCAAGCGACGAGGCGAGGAGGCGTTTCACGGTTGTTCCCTTCGTTGTTGTTTGGTTGGGCTATTGAAGATCGTTCAAATGACAGGCGCTGACATGGTTGACCGCAATGCCTTTCAATGTCGGCGTTTCAGTCTTGCAGCGGGGCATGGCGTGCGGACAGCGCGGGTGGAAATGGCAGCCGGTGGGCGGGTGCAGCGGGCTGGGCATCTCGCCTTGGATCGCGGTGAACGTCTTGTGCCGGGCTGATAGGCGCGGAATCTCCGCAAGCAGCGTCTGCGTGTATGGATGATTTGGGCGGCGGAAGACCTCTTCGGCCGGGGCCGATTCCACTACGCGGCCGAGGTACATGATCGCCACGCGGTCTGACAGATGCTCCACCACGCCGAGGTCGTGGCTGATGAAGAGGTAGGTCAGATTGAGCTGCTCGCGCAGGTCCATGAACAGGTTCAGGATCTGCGCCTGGATGGAGACATCCAGCGCCGCCACCGCCTCGTCGCACACGAGCATTGACGGCTGCACCGCCAAGGCGCGCGCAATGCCGATGCGCTGCCGCTGCCCGCCGCTGAACTGATGCGGATAGCGATCGCGCAGGGCAGGGTCGAGGCCCGCGCGCTGCATCTGCGCGGCCACGTAGTCGGCAAAGTTGGCGCGATCCGTCAGGCCGTGCACGCGGGCCGCTTCGCCGATGATTTCTTCCACGCGCAGGCGCGGGTTGAGGCTGGCGTACGGGTCTTGGAAGATCATCTGGATCTTCAGGCGGGCATCGCGCGCTTCGTGTGCGGAGAGCGTGTCGATCGATTTGCCGTCGACGCGCACCTCGCCGCTGGACGGGCGCATCAACCCCGCAGCGATGCGCCCGAGCGTGGATTTTCCGCAGCCGGATTCACCAACGAGGCCAACGACCTCGCCGGGCTGAATGGCCAGATCGATGCCATCCACGGCACGCACCACGGCGGGTGGCTTCGCCAAACCAACACGTTGCAGCATGCCATCGACGGGGCTGATCTTGCGGTCGCCGAAGCGTTTGCCAACCTGTTTAAGTTCCACCAGCGGCGTGGTCATGCAACCTCCCGCGTGGCTGTGGGCAGGGTGCCTGGGTGGAAGCAACGCACAAGGCGGCCGGGATTGGGTTGCGTGATGTCCGGGCGCACGCCGCAGGCTTCAGAAGCCCGTGGGCAACGTGCGGCAAACGCGCAGCCGGCGGGTAGCGACAGCAGATTCGGCGTCATGCCGGGAATTTGTCGCAGGCGCTGGCCGCGGCGGTTCTCGCTCGGCAGGCTGTCGATCAGGCCCATGGTGTACGGGTGCAACGGCGCATCAAGCACGGCATCCACCGGGCCGTGTTCGACGATGCGGCCGGCGTACATCACGGCCACTTCATTGGCCAGGCCAGCCACGACGGACAAGTCATGCGTGATCCAGATCAGCGCGGTACCGTGCTGGCGCGCCAGCTTCTGCACTTCGGAAAGAATCTGCGCCTGGATGGTCACGTCCAGCGCCGTGGTCGGCTCGTCGGCAATGATCAGGTCGGGGCGATGCAACATCGCAATGGCAATCGCCACACGTTGCCGCATGCCGCCCGACAGTTGATGTGGGTACGCGCGCAGGCGCTCTTCCGGGCTGGGAATACCCATCAGGCCGAGCGTGTCGCGGGCATGTTCGCGTGCCTGCGCGTGGCTCATGCTGCTGTGCGCACGCACGGCCTCGATCATCTGGGCATCGATGCGCAGCACGGGGTTGAGCGTCATCATCGGGTCTTGGAAGACCATGGCGATGCGATTGCCTTGCAGCTTGCGCAGTTCGTGTGCCGGCAGTTTCGTCAGGTCGCGGCCCTGGTAGAGAATCTCGCCGCTGACGACGCGGCCAGGCGGGTCTACGAGGCCCATGATCGAAAAACCGGTGACGGATTTGCCCGAGCCCGATTCGCCCACCAGCCCCAGGATGCGCCCGCGCTCCAGCGAGAACGACATGTCGTCCACCGCCGGTAGCACGCCTTCACGCGTGAAGAAATGCGTGCGCAGGTTGCGGACTTCGAGCGTGGTCGCGTTGTTGGACGCCGTCATCGCTGCGTCCTTGGGTTCAGCACTTCACGCAGGCGATCGCCCACCAGGTTGATGGCCACCAGCGCCAGCAGCAGCGCAATGCCCGGATAGAAACTGATCCAGTACTGGCCAGACAGCATGTATTGGTATCCGTTGGCAATGAGCAGACCCAGCGACGGCTCGGTAATCGGCACGCCCAGGCCCAGGAACGAGAGCGTTGCCTCCAGCGTGATCGCGCGCGCCACCTGCAGCGTGCCCACCACGATGAGCGGCGGCAGGCAGTTCGGCAGGATGTGCTTGAGTGCGATGCGCCAGCCGGGCAGGGCGAGCGAGCGGGCCGCCTCAACGTATTCGCGGCGGCGTTCCACTAGCGCTTGCCCGCGCACCGTGCGCGCGTAGTACGCCCACTCCAGCAGCACCAGCGTCAGCACAACATTGGTGATGCTCTTGCCGAGGTAGGCCAGGATCATCATCGCCACCAGCACCGACGGGAACGACAGCAGCAGATCGACCGTGCGCATGATGATGCTGTCGACGCGGCCGCCGGCATACGCGGCAATCAAGCCGAGCAGCGTGCCGATCACGGCTGCTACCGCTGCGGAACCAATCCCCACACCCAGGCTGATCCGCAGGCCGTAGAGGATGCCCGAGTACAGATCACGCCCCTGGCCGTCGGTGCCGAGCCAATAGGTGAACGTGCCCAAGCCGTTGGGCGAGCCCGGCGGCAGACGCGAGTCCAGCACATCGAGCTGCATCAGGTCGTACGGGTTCTGCGGCGTGATCCACGGTGCGGCCAGTGCAGCCAGCATCAACACCGCCACGACGATCAGTCCGAAGATGGCCGATTTGGATGCCAGAAAATCTGCCGCCACACGTCGCCATGGCGATTGTTTGCGCGGTGCAGGCACTGCGGCCGCAGTTGTCGCTTGCGAGCTCGTGGTCATGCGGTCTCCGCGTTATCCGCCGTGCGCACGCGCGGGTCCAGCAGGCGATACAGGATGTCGACGATCAGGTTGAGCGACACGAACAAGCACACCACCACGACGAGGTACGACACGATGACCGGGCGATCCAGCGAGTTGATGCTGTCCAGAATCAGCTTGCCCGCGCCGGGCCACGCAAAGATGCTCTCCGTGACGACGGCAAAGGCGATGGTCGAGCCGAGTTCCAGCCCCAGCACCGTCACCAGCGGAATCAATGTATTGCGCAGCACGTGCGCCAGCACCACACGCAGCGGGGAAAGCCCCTTGGCACGCGCAAACTTCACGAAGTCCATCGGCAACACCTCGCGCACGCCGGCGGATGTGAGCCGCAGCACCAGGGAGAGCTTGAACAGTGACAGGTTGATCGCCGGCAGCAGCAGGTGGCGCAGGCCATCGGCCGTCAGCCACGACCATTCGATGCCGAACAGGCGGGCGGTCTCGCCGCGTCCGCTGGCCGGCAGCCAACCGAGGCTGACGCTGAAGGCCATGATCAGCATCAGCCCCACCCAGAACGTCGGCAGAGAGAAGCCCACCACGCTGCCCGTCATCAACAGGCGCGATGCAGGGTGGTTCGGATACAGCCCCGCGAACAGCCCCAGCGGCACGCCGATCACCACTGCGATGATCAACGCCGCAAACGCCAGTTCCAGCGTGGCCGGCAGGCGCTGCAAGATGAGCTGGATGGCCGGTTCGTTGTAGACGAAGCTCTTGCCCAGGTTGCCGTGCAGCGCGCCGTTGAGGAAGCTCAGGTACTGCTGCCATAGCGGCTTGTCCAGCCCGAGCTCGGCAATGATGCGTGCGCGGTCGATCTGGTCGACGTCCTGGCCGATCAGGATATCGACCGGGTTGCCGATGGCATGCAGGCCGACGAACACGATCACCGTCATCACCAGCACGACCAGCAGCGCCTGGCCGATGCGGCGCAGTAACCAGCCCGTCATCGTGCGGCCTCCTGGCTGGAGGTGGCCTCTGCATTGGCATCGTTGCCAGGCGGCGCTGCCGGTGTCCATTCGTCACCGAAGATTTCCGGCTCGGCATACGACTGGATGGCCGCGTAGTGCGCTTCGATGTCTTCGTTGTACAGCAGGCCGGTAATCCCTTGCGCCAAGCGACGCGCCCCTTCGCTGATGGCCGGGATGTCGCCCGACACGCTGCCGTGCGTGAGCGATGCCGGATAGCAGAAGCAATGCACGCGCGACAGGCCGGGCATTGTGCCGGGCGTTTTCTCGCGGAATTCGAATGCGTGGCCGAGATCGGGTGAATCGCTCAACTCGGCGTCTTCTTCCCCAGGGCGCGGGGTATAGCGGTCGCGCCATTGGCGGATGTGCGGTGCCAGTGCGCTGAACTCGGGGCGCGAGGCCCAGTCCGTACGGAAGCCGGTTGAGAAGATCAGGAAGTCCAGCTGGAACACGCCTTTGGTCGTGGCGACGTGCAACACGCCATCGTGCTCGTCCACGCCCAGGATGCCGCAGCCGAGGTTGAAGCGCGCATTCGCGTGCCGCGATACGCGCAGCGTGCTGCCGCGTGGCGGCGGCACCTGTTCGACATTGATGTAATGGCGGATGCGCCATTTCCATGCATCGGGCAGATGCAGGTGGCCATGCACGAGCCCAGGGCTGCCGGCGCCTTTGCCCTTGTTGACGCGGGGCAGATCGGCGCGACGGATCAGCAGGTCGACGCTCGCTGCGCCGGCTTCCAGTGCCGTGGCGGCGGAGTCCATGGCAGAAGCGCCCGCGCCGATCACGCCGACGCGTTTGCCGGCCAGCGTGCCGTAGTCCATTTCGTCGGATGAATGCGCCCACCAGCGGCGCGGCAGCCGGTGCGCGAAGTCCGGCACCGAGGGGCCGCCAAGGCCATCGCGCCCGGTCGCCAGCACCACGCGGCGCGCATAGACACGCTGGGTCGGTTGCCCCGGTGCGTCGATCAACAGTTCAACGGCGCCGTCCACACGCGGATGGATCGCCTTCACGTGGTGTTCGTTGCGGACATCCAGCTGCAGCACGCGGCGGTACCAGCGCAGGTAGTCCATCCATTGCAGGCGCGGAATCTTGTCGAGCGCTTCCCAGGCATCGGCACCGAACTGCGCCTCGAACCAAGCGCGAAACGTTAGCGCAGGCAGGCCGAGTGCGGGGCCGGTCAACTGCTTGGGCGAGCGCAGGGTTTCCATACGCGCCGTCGTTGCCCACGGGCCTTCAAAGCCGACTGGCGCGCGGTCGAACACCACGGCGCCAATGCCCAGATGCTTGAGCGATGCCGCTGCCGCCAGCCCCGCCATGCCCCCGCCGATGATGGCGACGTCCAGCACGGGCTGGCCTTCGAGCGTGTGTGGCAGCGTCCATGATTTGGCCGGCAATTCCAGCCAGGCCAGGTCCTGCAGCAAGCGCGCTTCCAGCGCGGCAAGCCCTGCGGCGCCGGTGGCCTGCTGCGCATCGTCTTGGTGTGCAGCGGTCATGCGGACGCGTCTTCCGTTTCGTTGATGGGCTCGCCGTACAGCACCTGCAGCATGCTGGCGTGGCGCGCAGGGTCGTGCAGCTTGCAATCGGGCAGCAGGCGTTGTGCAGCGCGGGAGAGCGCGTCGATCAGCGAGGTCACCGCAGCCGACGGCCGCTTGGCTTCGGGCGTGATCACGCCAAAGAAGAAGGGGATGCTGGCATCGATCGGCCGCACGGCGACACCGTCGATCGGCACGCCATAGGCTGTAACGGGCTCCAGCAGCGCTACGCCCAGGCCCGCACGCACGGCGGTCAGCGCGTTGAGCGAGGCGTTGGTCTCGATGAGTTCGGCCGGCGCGACGCCGGTTTGCGCAAGCGCCTGATCCAGACGGCGACGCAGGCGATACGGGTTGTGCATCGTGATGATGCGCCGGCCCGCGCAGTCGGCGAGCGCCACGCGTTGGCCGGCGGCCAGCGGATCGCTGTCCTGCACGGCGGCCACGCAGGCCGCTTCGCCAATCCAATGCACCGTCACGCCGCGATGCTCCAGCGGCAGGCTGCTGATGCCCAGGTCCGCCGCGCCGGTCAGCACCGCGTGTACGACCTGTTCGGGCGAGGCACTGCGAATCTGAACGTGCTGAGCGAGTTCGGGCTCTTCCGCCAGGGCGGATGGCAGCAGGCCGGCCGCCAGTGCGGACGTGGCGGCCAGGCGCAGCGGACGCGCTTCGCCGCGAGCGATTTCTTCAGCGCGGGTGCGGATCTGCCGCAGGCTGATCAGCGTATGTTCAACGTCTTCGTACAGCAGGAAACCCTGTTCCGTGGGCGAAACACGGGGCCCGGCGCGCGTGAACAGCGCATAGCCGATTTCCGCTTCGAGATCCTGGATCAGCCGGCTGATGGCAGGCTGAGACCGGCCCAGCAGCTTGCCCGCCGCGGTGACGCTGCCGGTCGACATGACCGCTGCAAATGCTTCAAGTTGTCGGAGTTCCATCTGCCGCTTTGATCCCAGTCATGCATGTTGTTCATGCATTCTGTTATGGGCAGTATGCGAATTCCAAATTGTATTTTCTTATGTAGTCATGCATTTTACGCGGGCAACCGCTATGCCCCGCGCCGGAGCCGCTGCCCAGGCAGCTTGCACCGCGGCGCGCACCTATTTGACGAACGTCCCATTTGGGCCAATCACCGTCAGTTCGACATAGTTCGAACCCTTACGCAGATTGGGGCCGTAGTGCACGTCGAGCCCGCCCAGGTCGATCGTGCCCGCCGCTTCCAGCCCAGCAACAAAGCTGGCGCGCGTGGGCGTCTTGCCGGCCCGTTTGAGCCCCTCGACCAGCACCCGGGCGGCCGCATAGCCTTCCATCATGGCGTACGACGGCGCTACGCCCGCCGCTTTTGCGCTGGCGGACAGGTCACGGCCGAGCCGCGACGTCGATCGCACCGGAGACGGCATCACCTGCGACACCACCACACCACGGCCCAGCGCCCCCAGCGATTGCGCAAAAGCGAGTGCGGCGTTGTTGGACAGCGCGGCAATCTGCGTGGCCGTGCCTTGCTTGTTCAGCGTTTCGATCATGGCGCGCGCGGTGGTGCTCGGGCAGGCCAGGATCACCGCTTGCGGTGCAAACTTGCCCACCTCCGCTGCGGCCTTGGCGACGTCTGGCTTCAGGCGGTCGACGGTGAAGATGCGGTGTGCATCGGCCGGCAGGTTCTGCGTGGCGTTGTTGAAGCCGATCTCCGTGTCCTTGCCGAATGTGTCATTCACATTGACCAGCGCAAGGCGGCGCAACCCCAGCGTGCCGAAGTACCGCACCAGTTCTGCAATCTCCGTCTGGTATTTCGTACGCACCACGAAAAGCAGCGGGTCCGGCTGGTCAAAGAACGTGGCGGCGCCGGTCGACGGTGCCACCACGGGCACGCCCAAGGGCCGCGCCTCGGTCATGATCGCCTCGGTGTTCGGCGTGCCGCGCGGCAGGAAGAGGGCGAAGACCTGCTTATCGGCGATCAGCGTGTGCGCATGCTTCTTTGATGCATTGGCATCGAACCCATCGTCCTCCGAGATCAGCTCGATCCTGCGCCCATAGATGCCCCCCGACTGGTTGACCGCGTCGATGTAGAGCTTGGCGCCTTGCGTCATCTCCTTGACCTGCTCGCCCGCGGGGCCCGTAAAGCCGGCGGTCTGGCCGATGAGGATTTTGTTGTCTGTGATGCCGGGCTCGGCCATCGCACTGGCCGCTGCCAGTACGCCCGTCAGCAGTACACCCGCCAGCATCCCGCGCCAGGCGAAATTGCGACTCGTCATGTCTCCCCCTTGTCTTGGGTGGTCGTTTTGCGTGCCGCGATGCTAGCCGAGAAGGCTGATACACCCTCTCCGGGTTTCCCCGTGTCTGCGACGTTGCTGCAACGCTTGAAATGGGCAAAAAAAAAACCGCCGTGCAAGACGGCGGCTGTTACGGCTAAGCCGGTACGGATCAGTTGTTCTGCTTGGTGATCTTCGTGCCTTCGATCGACGCGCCTGCCATCAGGCCCGCGTTGGTCAGGTTGAAGCCGATGACGGGTTGCTGCACGGTGTTGGTGTCGATCGCGCCGTTCGCGCCAATCTTGGCGAGCGCGACGGTAGCGTCCACACCGGCCGTCCAGCCTTGGCTGTTCTGGAATTTCTGCAGCGCTTCATCCGTCATGAACAGGATGATGAGCGCGCGCGACTGGGCGCCCGCCTGGAAGCCCACCGACGCCGAGGCGATGTTGTAGTACCCCAGCGGCTTGCCACCGCCCGTGCGCAGCACGCCTTCGCCGTACTGGCCGCCCACGACAAACCCGGCATTGAGCACCGACGGGAACACCAGCACGCCCTTGGCGCGCGAAACCAGGTCACGCGATCCGTTGGCCGTGGTGTACAGGCGCGAGAGCACCGAATCGGCCTGCGAGTTGGTAGTGGCATGCTTGTTGGTCGACGTCATCACGTCGGAGCCCTGTGCATTCGGGCTCGTGGTCGTGCAGGCTGCGATCTGGGTGCCAAGCAGCGTGACGGCAGCAAGCGTGGCAGCGGTACGACGGCTGAAGAGCTTCTTGTTCATGGCGATCTCTCTGTCTCTGGTGTGGAAGGAGGGGATACAGCCACCCGCATCCCGGCTTTGACTTGCGCCCCGCCATCGGCAAGGGTGTCAAACACCGAGCAGCAAGCGGCGTGCCCGCCATATCAGATGAGCACCGAAGCGCTCAGTTCCTGACATTAGGTGAGATCTGTGCCGGATGTAGCGCTTTTCCACACCTGCTTTGCGACGCGGCAAAAGGTTCGAGCAGCATCGGTACGTTTTGCAAACGCAACAAAAAACCGGCGCGAGGCCGGTTTTGTGCAAAGCGATGACTGCCGAGACGAGGATCAGATCCACACGATCAGTGCGACGCCGCCGATGATCAAGCCGAACTTCACCACGTAATACAGCTTGCGGTTCCACGCCTTGAAGCGGCGGCGGTATTGGCCCATCAACCACACATAGCGGAACAGCTTGTTGATGCCGCCGGTCTGGTCACCGTCATCGTTGGGCGAGCTGGCGGCCGTCATGACCTTGCGGCCCAGCCACTTGTTGATGCTCTGTGCCCAGCCGAATTTCATCGGGCGTTCGATATCGCAGAAGAGGATCAAGCGATCTTTGTCGGAAGCGTTTTCGGCCCAGTGCAGATAGGTCTCGTCGAAGACTACGCCCTGGCCGTCGCGCCAGCTGTGACGTTCGCCATCGACCTCGATGAAGCAGCGGTCGTCGTTGGGCGTGGCCAGGCCCAGGTGGTAGCGCAGGGAGCCCGCAAACGGATCGCGGTGCGGGTTGAGCTTGCCGCCCGGCGGCAGTTCGGCAAACATCGCCGCTTTCACGCTGGGTAGCTCGCGCAGCAGGGCGACCGTCTTCGGGCACAGTTGCTCGGCCGATGGGTGGCTGGCCTCATACCACTTCAGGTAGAAGCGCTTCCAGCCATTCTTGAAGAAGGAGTTGAAGCCGGCGTCGTCGTTCTTCTCGGCGGCCTTGATTTTGCGCAGGTTGACGAGCGCCATGCCCTCGTCGCGGATCTGCGGCCATGCTGCCTGCAGCTTTTCCAGATCGGGAAAGCGCTCGACCGGCACGTACGGGGTTTGCGGCACGCCCGAGAACGCATACATGAAGCAGTTGACCGGCGCGACCACCGCGGAGTGGTCGAACATCTGGCGCCAGAATTTCAGGCGCACCTTGCCGCGAAAATGCACATACAGAATGGAGCCCAAATACAGGGCTACGAGAATCCACTTGATCAAGGCGTGTTCCTTGCCGCGCAAAGGCGGTCAGCAAATGAGGCGCGAGATGCGGCGGTGCCGCACAAACGCGTATTTTAACCGTGGCGTGGCCACCCCGCGTGGGTTGCGGCCAACAGCCGCCACGCATTGTGACGCGGCGTTATCGTTTGCGCTCCGCGAGCCATGTGGAGCCTCTGTGCGGATTTGTCGATAAATGTGCGCGGCGTTCTACAATTCCGTTTTCGCTCGCAGCGCAACAGCGCAGCGGGCAGCCACCCGGAGGGAGCGATGGACGCCAAGAAACGCGCCGAACAACCCAGCGAAATGCCCTTTGCCGGCATGGTGCAGGGCAGTGCGGAGTCGTTGGATGCGTCTATCCGCCGTGCGCAGGAAGCGCTCTCGGGGGTGTCTGCAAGGCTGGCGCGGCAAGCACCGGCGCCCGTCCAGGTGGCGGATCGCTTTGTCGAAACCGATGCCATGTCGCCGTCGGATGCGCGCGCCCTGGCGGAGCGCTGCATTGCCGGTGAGCCGGGGAATGCCGCAGACGTGGCGCGCGCGTTTTCCACGCTGTTGGGCCAGATCGGCACACTCGAGGCGGACCACGCTGGCCGGCGCCGCGTGCTGCGGCAATGGATGGTGAGCCAACTCACCTACAAGATGCTGTATCTGCATCACACCGGCCAGGATCCGGCCATGCCGCCGCGGGCCATGCGTGCGCAGAAGGAGCAGGTGAAAGCGCAGGTGTCGGCCCTGCTGGATGCGGGCCGCTCCTACGCCGATGTGCACCTGGCCGACCTGCGCTTTACCGAAGACGGCAGCCCAGGCAGCCAGGGTTAGTGGCTTATTCCTCGTCGTCGTCCGGTTCGGAGTCGAGGAAGTCGCGGCGGGTCAGCCAGTCGGCAATGGCTTCGTCGCAGGCGTTCTTCAGCTTGGCCTTGTTGTCCACCTTGTCGAACAGGGTGAAGTTCATCAGCGCCAGGCCCAGGTCGGTGATGTAGAACATCCGCTTCGGGTTGTCGAAGTGGACGATGCGGCCATCGATATCGCCTTCGTCTTCTGGCTCGGCGGGGGCATCTTCCAGTTCGACCACGCGGCACGTAAAGCGCGGCGCGCGGGTGTGGGTCAGGTATTCGAACTCGTCGTGCGACACTTCGCCGGACGGTGTGACGGCAATGGCGAACCCCCAGATAAAGCGCGGGGTCGGCAGATCCGACAGCTCGTCGATTTCATCCATCCTTGTTTCTCCAGTCTGATGACGGCTTGTATGAATGGCGCATTATCGCGCGACGCGTGCTGCACGGAAAGCACAATGCACGCCCGGCCCTGTGGGCGGCTGGCATGACGGACCGACGCATTGAGCGTGTCCTGGAGGGTCTGGCGGCGCGCCAGACGTTCGATGCCGCAGCCGTAGTCCCGTGGATCGTCGCTGGGCAGCGTGTTGGCTGGCTCAGCCGCGAGCGGGCTGCCTTGCTCAGGCGCTGGTCCCAGTGGTTCGAGGTATCGGCGGACCGCGTCGAGTTGTGCGGCACGCTCGCCACCGAGGCGGAGCGCACCGCTGCGTTGGCCGAAGTGATCGAGCGCCTGGCGGAAGACGGCCACGTGCGCGGCTGGCGCGATGAGCGTTTCGCCGTCAACACCGGCTGGGGCACGCCCACGCTGGCGCTCATTGAAAGGGCTGCGGCGCGCTTTTTCGGCATCCGCACCTATGCGGCGCATATGAATGGCTTGATCGACGGGATGGACGAAGCCGGGCCGATGCTCTGGCTGGCCCGGCGTGCGGCTACCAAGCCAATTGACCCCGGCATGTGGGACAACCTCGTTGCGGGCGGTATCGGCCACGGGTTCGACGCGCGCGGCGCGCTGGAAAAGGAATGCTGGGAAGAAGCGGGTATCGGCGCTGATCTGGCGGCCCAATTGGTGCAGCGAGGCACCCTGGACGTCCTGCGTGACGTGCCGGAAGGCATCCAATGCGAAACCCTGTTTGCCTTCGACCTGACGCTGCCTGCCGACTTTACTCCCGCCAACCAGGACGGCGAAGTGGTCGGCCATCTGCGCGCCAGCCCGGACGCCGCCCTTGATATCATGGCGGACTGCGCGATGACGGTTGACGCCACGCTCGTCACCCTCGATGCCCTGGCGCGCCTGAGTTCGCCCCATGTGCCGCAACGGTTCGCGCCCGACAACAATACGTAAAACGCTTCATGAGTCACTCCGGTTTCATCCTCACCCTATCGTGCCCGGACCAGCCCGGCATCGTCCACGCCGTGTCGGGCCTGTTGTTCGAGCAGGGCTGCAACATTCTCGACTCCGACCAATACGGCGACGAATTCACGGGCCGCTTCTTCATGCGCGTGCATTTCGTACCGCAGGGGCAGCCGCTTGACCTGGCCACGCTGCGTGAACGTTTCACGGCGATCGGCGAGCGTTTTTCCATGCAGTGGGGCATGTTCGACGCTGCCGTCAAGCCGCGCGTGATGATCCTCGTCTCGAAGATCGGCCACTGCCTGAACGACCTGTTGTTCCGATCCCGCGCCGGCCAGTTGCCGATCGAGATTGCCGCCATCGTGTCGAACCACAGCGATTTCTATCAGCTGGCGGCGTCGTACAACGTGCCGTTCACGCACCTGCCGTTGCTCAAGGGGACGGACGAACAGAAGGCACAGCAGGAAGCCCGCATCTGGGAAATCGCGCAGGAGCAGCAGATCGACCTGGTGGTGCTCGCGCGCTACATGCAGATTCTGTCGAACGATCTGTGCCGCAAGCTGGAAGGCCGCGCCATCAACATCCATCACTCGTTCTTGCCGAGCTTCAAGGGCGCCAAACCGTATTACCAGGCACACGAGCGGGGCGTGAAGCTGATTGGCGCGACGGCCCATTACGTGACGGCCGACCTGGACGAAGGCCCGATCATCGAGCAGGAAATCGAGCGCGTCGACCACAGCATGGACCCCGAGCAGCTCACCGCCGTCGGCCGCGACGTGGAATGCGTGGCGCTGGCCCGCGCCGTGAAATGGCATGCCGAACACCGCATCCTGCTCAACGGCCACAAGACCGTCGTCTTCAAATAAGGGGGAGGGGGACGCATGACACGACAGATCATCCTCGATACCGAAACCACCGGCCTGAACGCCGCCACCGGCGACCGCGTGATCGAAATCGGCTGCGTGGAGATGGTCAACCGGCGCCTGACTGGCCGGAATCTGCACTTCTACATCAACCCCGAGCGCGAGATCGACCCGGGCGCGATGGCGGTGCACGGCATCACCAACGAGTTCGTGGCCGACAAGCCGAAGTTTGCGGAAGTCGTCAGCGAGATCCGCGACTACGTGCAGGGCGCCGAGGCGATCATCCACAACGCCGCGTTCGACTTGGGCTTTCTGGACATGGAATTCCAGCGCCTGGGCTTGCCGACCTTCCGCGAACACCTGTCGGGCCATATCGACACGCTGCTCGAAGCGCGCCGGATGTTCCCGGGCAAGCGCAACTCGCTGGATGCGCTGTGCGACCGGTTGGGCGTAAGTAACGCGCACCGCACGCTGCACGGGGCTTTGCTCGATGCGGAGTTGCTGGCCGAGGTCTACCTGGCCATGACGCGCGGCCAGAACACGCTAGTGATCGACATGCTCGAAACTGGCGATGGTGCGTCGGCCGAAGCGGTTGCCGTCGATCTGAGCGCGCTGGAATTGCCTGTGTTGCTGGCCACGGAGGCAGAGGCGGACGCCCACGCCGGCGTGCTCAAAGAAATCGACAAGGCCAGCGGCGGCAAGACGGTTTGGGCGCGCGAGGCCCCTGAAACTGCGCCGCCGGCCGCCTGACGAAAAAAAAGTGCGGTCGGGGTCTTTACACGGCAATCGCTTTTCGTCATAATCTCGTTTTCGCCGCATCCCGGCAGCAGTTTTCGGGTGGTTAGCTCAGCGGTAGAGCACTGCCTTCACACGGCAGGGGTCACAGGTTCAATCCCTGTACCACCCACCAAGTTCGGAAAGCCAGCCTCGTGCTGGCTTTCTTTATTTCCGGGTTAGGAATCACTAACACGGAATTTTGCACCCTCGCTGAATCGGAACAGCTGCTCCAGATTTGCTCCACGCGCCTACGCGCAGAGCTTTGGAGATGAGAAGTGGCAACGATTCGACAGCGAGGAAGCTATTGGGAAGCACGGGTCCGCCGCAAAGGATGGCCAACGCACTCCCGCAGTTTCCCCACAAAATCAGACGCTCGCGCCTGGGCTACCGTCATCGAGTCGGAGATGGAGCGGGGCGTCTATATCGACCGTACCGAGGCCGAGAAGAACACCCTTGGTGATCTCCTACAGCGCTACGCGGTCGAGGTGTCCAGTCAAAAGAAAGGCCGGGATTCGGAACGGTATCGGGTTGCTTCCCTTCTTCGGGATCCGATCGCCAAGACGAAGGTTGCTGCCTTGTCTGGGAAGCTCATGGCGCAATGGCGGGATAAGCGCCTCAAAGAGGTGTCGGGCTCGACGACTAACAGGGACCTGAACCTCATTTCTCACGTCATCAACGTCGCACGCAAGGAGTGGGGCGTGCACGTCGACAATCCAGTTTCCATGATTCGTCGCCCGCCGGAGAACCGCGGCCGCACTCGGCGGCTGGCTCTCGGTGAGGAGGAGCGCTTGCTAGCAGCTCTTGATGTGCCGCCCCGTGATGAGAAAGGGCGGCTTACCGGCCCGAGCAATCCGTGGGTGCGCCCCCTTGTCATCCTGGCTGTAGAGACAGCAATGCGACGAAGTGAATTGTTGGCGCTTCGCTGGCAGGACGTCGAACTGCATGACCGATTTGTGCGGCTTCACGACACAAAAAATGGGGACCCTCGCGACGTGCCGCTGTCCACCAGAGCTGCGTCCACGCTCGCGGGGCTCCCTCGACACATCTCGGGGCAAGTCTTCCCCCTCAGCGCAGACGCCGTGAAAAAGTCTTTTAGCCGCGCTGTGGTCCGAGCGAGCCTCCAAGATCTCCATTTCCACGATCTGCGCCATGAGGCGACGAGTCGCATTGCGGAAAAACTGGACAACATCCTGGAGCTTTCAGCGGTCACGGGCCACAAGACGGTGCAAATGCTCAAACGGTACTACCACCCGCGCGCCAGAGATTTGGCACAAAAACTGGGTTAGCTGCGGAGGCTTTGGGATGCAGCCCGGGCCTACGCCGCGGCTTTAGGCATCGTCGAGGATAGACCCCACCAATGGTGAACGTTTATGGGGCACGAGCAACACAACGTCGCGAAAGCGATTCTGACGGCGTGCGAGAGGCTGGCACCTCGCGCGCGCCTGACCACCACCCACCTATGAGAGAGGTGAATCATGGCTACCAGCAGCATATCGCCATCGCGGTTCTTCGTCGCTAGTCTCCTGATCGAAGCGCAACCAGATTTGGATGACGCGGTACCTAGTGACCTCATGAACTTCCTGCGGCCGTCGCTGCATCGACTTGTTCGGGCGTGCCGACAAAGGGGTGATCTGTCGAGTGTCATCTGTCGCCAACGGGAGCGATTGGCACCGGTTGCTGCAGCGGCAGCGGCGTTTGAGATCTTTGTCGCTAACTTGACCGAGGCCATGGAGGACCAGCAATGACGTCCAACAGCTGATTGAAATCCTGCGTACATATCCAGCTCAGCACCGTCGTTAAGCAATCCTTGTTGATTGGTGTGAACAAGATGCCCCGCGCTTGCATGTTTGGCAGAGCGGAGATATATGCGCCTGCGGGCTATGGCGCGGGCGAACATGACGCGCCGAGCGAGAGAGCCATATGACGAGTTGGCGGTCTGGGTACGTGGAGGGAGCCGCTAGCGTGACTCCATGCGTTCTTTGGTCGAAGGTGAACATTTATGGGGAAAAGCGCATTCCCGAGACAACGCGAATTGGCATGGCTTTGGCGGCGTGACCTCAGGGAGGGTTACTGGGACTGACGCGGCCTTCCGTGTGGACAGCCGCTGCGCGCCTCGCATGGATAACCTGGTGGACAGGCTGTTGGACAACCCTGCGGGTTGACCATCAGCCTGCCCACGAGGTTTCCCACGCTTGCCCACACTGCGGCCTTGCCTTGCGACCATTGAGAGGTAAGTCCCCCTCACGAGGTCTTCACCATGCGCGAATATCGACACCACGCCGTCTAGCGGCTGGCAGCACGTACCTGCGATCGCTGCGGGCGCCGCTTGGTGACCGACGGTGGTGAATGGCAGGAGCGGTTGTCGTTTGACACACCGCCTACGCGGCTTCCGAATGCGTCGGCCGCACTCCGCCGTGCCCGCCGACGAGAGTAAGATAACCCCCCAACCCGAGGAAACCAAGGCTGCTATGCCAAACATCCTTGTCGTGGATCTCGAAGCTACGTGTGACGACAATGCGTCCAGCTTCGATATGGAAACCATCGAAGTGGGTGCGGTGTGGGTCGCATCCGATGGCGCAGTGCTCGACAGCTTCCAAGCCTTCGCGCGTCCTGTGGTCAATCCCCGGCTGACGCCGTTCTGTTCGAAGCTGACGGGCATTCACCAGGCAGACGTAGACAGGGCCCAAGCCTTTCCTGCCGTCGCCGAGGCCTTGCGCGCCTTTGTCGCGCGGCATCGGCAACCAGACGCGACGTGGGCGAGCTGGGGCGAGTGGGACCGCAGGCAGCTCGAACTCGACAGTGTCCGCCATGGCATCACTCAGCCCATCGACTTGCCACACGTCAACGTCAAGCGGGTGTTCACTAGGGT
>JGI24740J21852_10000120_pt1 | contig 29185 bp, 22 predicted proteins | sample KBSCornC6_FD_21852 | JGI IMG/M metagenome (IMG submission 21852) | reverse complement strand
ACCCACGCCCAAGCCCGCCATGTGTGCCTTTGGCGGGCCGGGGCTGGATACGTTGTTCGTCACGTCGATCCTGATCGACGGCGACCCGCTCTCGGGCGCCATGTTTGCGTTGCGCCCCGGGGTGACTGGATTACCGGAAGCCGCTTTGCCCATTTGAATGATTGGACTGATCTGAACGCAGTACGCCCCACACCAGAACAAAACCGGGGGGGCTTTAAGGAGACAACATGAAACCCATCAAAGGCTTGCGCTGGTGGATCATCGGGCTCGTCTTGAGCGGCCTGATCATGAACTACCTGGCGCGCAATGCGCTGGCCGTGGCGGCGCCTGAAGTCAACAAGGTGCTGAGCATCAGCACGCAGCAATACGGCTATATCGTGGCGGCGTTTCAGGCTGCCTACATGGTGATGCAGCCCGTGGCGGGCTACGTGCTGGACGTGCTCGGCACCAAGCTGGGTTTTGCGTTGTTTGCGGGGGCGTGGTCGGTGGTCTGCCTGTTGCACAGCACGGCGAGCGGGTGGCTGTCACTGGCGGCGTTCCGCGCCATGCTGGGGATGACGGAGGCAGCCGGTTTCCCCTCCGCCTTGCGCGCAACGGCGGAGTGGTTTCCGGCCAAGGAGCGCTCCATTGCAACGGGGTGGTTCAACATCGGTTCGTCCGTGGGGGCGGTGGTGGCGCCGCCGCTGGTGGTCTGGTGCATCCTGCACGGCGATTGGCGGCTGGCCTTTGGGGTGATCGGCGTGATGGGGCTGGTGTGGAGCGTGCTCTGGTTCGTGCTGTACCGCGTGCCGACCAAGCACCCGCGCCTGTCCGAAGAGGAACACGCCTATATCCGCGCCGGCCAGGAAGTGCACGAAGACAATGCCGACGCGCCCAAGCCTTCATGGGGCAAGATCGTCAGCAGCAAGCGGTTCTGGGGCATTGCCATCCCGCGCTTTCTGTCGGAGCCGGCCTGGCAGACGTTCAACTACTGGATCCCGCTGTACATGGCCACCGAGCGCCATATGAACCTGAAGGAGATCGCGCTGTTTGCGTGGCTGCCGTTCCTGGCGGCCGACGTGGGGTGCGTGCTGGGCGGCTATCTGGCGCCGTGGTTCCAGAAGCGTTTCAAGGTCTCGCTGGTGACGTCGCGCAAGCTGGTGATGCTGACGGGGTGTCTGTGCATGGTCGGCCCGGCCTGCATTGGGCTGGCAACGAGCCCCTACACGGCGATTGCGCTGTTCTGCGTGGGCGGCTTTGCACACCAGACGCTGTCGGGCGCGCTGTACACACTTACGTCCGACATGTTCGGTAAGCACGAGGTCGGCACGGCGGTGGGCCTGGCAGGCATGTCGGGCTATATGGGTGGGATGCTGTTCTCGCTGGCGGTCGGCTCGCTGGCGGCGACCATCGGCTACAACCCGCTGTTCGTGGCGCTGGCCGTATTCGACATCGTGGCGGCCATCGTGGTGTGGACCATGCTGAACGACAAGCAGGTCCATGCCGTGCCGATGCAGCCCGGCAGCACGGCGCCTAGCACCGCTACCTGAGTTTGCGTAGGGGTATTACGCAGCCTGCTGAGTGATCTTCGGATTGAGCTTGGCGGGGCGGAGTGGGTTGAAATCGACCCACTCGCCGTTGCGCCAGCGGCCGGCGGCTTCTTCCACATCCATACCGCCGGCCTCCGCCAGCACGCGCGCCGCTTCGGCCTCCTTGTCGGGCGTCACGCGCGTGGCCAGAAGTACGCCGGAATGGCGCGTACGCAATGTCGCATCGGGTGGCTGTTCCGGTTGCGGTTCGTCGCGGGTGGCAAACATTGCACCGGCCAGCGAGCCGATATAGGCCCCCACGCCAGCCGCCACCACCGAAAACAGCACGGCAACGTGCAACGACATCAGCACGAACACGCCCGCCACGGCGCCAATCGCCGCCCCCAAGGCCATCCCCTTGCCCGCACCGGCATGCGCCCGAGAGGCCCCAGGGTCGGCATTCTGGTCTCCGCCGATGGGAAACGCGGCATGCTGCCCTGAAGGATTGACGAAGAAGACGTTCACATCGTCTTCGGAAAATCCGTGAAAGAACAACGCGCGCGCGGCGATTTGCGCGCGCTCGAACGTATCGAAACGGGCCGCGACGATCAGCGACATGGGGCCTCCTGAGAAACGCATTTCCCATTGCGCACGCAAACGCGGGGCCAGGGCGAAAAGTCGACCCAAAGTTACCTAGATCAGGTGATTGGCTGGGCAAGTGTCCGTCGCCATACTGCGCTGCACGGCCTGATCGAGGCCACGCGAGCCCCAAATCCAATACAAAGACAACGCAGTTACGGCCACCCCGAACAGGGCGGCCAGCCGATGCTGCCCGGCAACTGGGCAGCCTTGTGGTGTTGAAACGGGAGGGTGTGCCATGTTCAACGGCTTTTCCGCAGTGCCGGGCGCGATCGTGCCTTATGCATACGATTGGCTGCTGGTAGGGCTGTCGTATCTCATCTCGGTGTCAGGCGCGTATGTGGGCTTGCGATGGTCAAGACGCATCCGCAACCAGAATGGCAGCATCGACACAGACCGGCTGATCTGCGCCAGCGTGGCGTTAGGCGGCGGGGCAGTGTGGTCGATGCATTTCATCGGCATGGCCGCCTATCGCACCCCGGTGCGGCTGGAGTTCGACCTGTTCATGACCGTGATATCGCTACTGGTGGTCATGGTGTTTGCTGGGGCGGGGCTCGTGCTGGCATCGCGCCGCACGGGCAATCGCATGAAGAACATCGCGGAAGGCGGCGTTTTGACCGGCCTGGGCGTGGCGGTGATGCACTACACCGGCATGGCCGCGGTGCACACCAACAGCACGTTCGAGTGGGACATCTCCATCATGGCGGTGTCGGCGCTGATTGCGATCGTGGTCTCCATCGTTGCGCTGTGGCTGGCGACCACTGTCAAAACGCGCAACCAGCAGATCGGCGCAGCGTTGGTGATGGGCGTGGCCGTTTGCGGCATGCACTACACAGGCATGACGGCCGGGACGATGATCTGCACGGGGCAAAGCTATTCGCCGTCGCTGTTCGCCATCGAAGGCAGCAATATCGGCTATGCGGTGTTTGCGCTGGCCGGCACCATCCTGATGATCATTCTGCTGATCGAAGCCACGCATACGACAAGCGGCAAGCGCGTGGCCGCACGTTAAGCCCGATTCCGCAGCCCTAGGGTCTGTTGACATCTAAACGCCCGGCCGATGTATTTTTCGGTCGGGCGTTTCTCTTTGCGGTGGCGCGCCCCGCTACAATCGCGGGCTGGAATTCGTTGATGGCGCTTGAAATGGGGCTTGGCTGGTTTGGCATTTCTACCGTGTGGCTGTTGCCGCTGGTGTGGCGATACGCAATGCGTGCGCTGGCAGGGGAACGTGGTCTCCTGCAAGGACGGGGCACCGTCCGGCTTTGGCTGGTGACGCTGGTTGCGCTGTGCGCCAGCAGTACCCTTGAGGCACTGACTGCCGGCGGCGACCCGCAAGACAAGGCGGGCGGCGCGGCGGGGCATGCGTTGTCGTCGCTGTTCTTGCACATGCTGGGCTGGACCGGGGCGTTTCTGTTGATGCTCGGCGTGCTCATCTGGGTGGCGCCGATGGTGTTCGGCCGCACCTGGCAGCAAGTGCTCAAGCGCATACCCATCGTAGAAGACGCCTCGCACGACGAACCGTCGCTCCAGCCAAGCGAGCCGGCGGATGACGGCCTGAAGCCCACCGCACTCGGCCTGGGTGGCGCCGGTGAGCCACGTTGGACCGGCAACACGGGCCCAGCGCAGCCGACGATGCGCCATCGCGGTATCGAAGCCGTGTCCGCACGCCGTCAGCCGGCTTGGCAGCCGCCGCCGCGCACGCGCCCATCGCCGCCGCAGCCCGGCGAAATCTGGCCGTTGATCGATGCGCAGAAAGCGGCGCCTGCGGAAACGCCCGCTGGCGCCAAGGCAACGCCGGCACCCGTTCCCACACCGGCACAGGAACCTGCACAAGCGCGCCCAAAACCGCGCGCCACGATCGTCAGTAGCCCGTTCCATCAACCGCAGCTGGGGCTGCGCGAGCGCACACCTCCCACACCGGTAATGCAGCCGGCAGAAGCGGCGCCCGTGCCCGAGGTGGTCGACCTGCCCATCGCGGAGCCCGCGCAGGCTGAGATGGTCGACGCCGCCGCTCCCGACGTTGCCACGACGGTGCCTGCCGTCGATCTGGAGGCCGTGCGCCAGGAGGCCGAAGCCTTGCTGGCGGAACTGCGCAGCTTGATGGTGCCTGCCGCATCGGTGTCTGAGCCAGAGCCCGTGTCAGAGCCAGACAATGAGCCCGTGATCGAAGCGGTCGTGCCCACATTCAACGCGCCCTCAGTGGAGGCTGAAGAAGCACCGGCAGACGAAGCCGCGCCTGCACCTGCGCCGGGCGAGGCCGCGCCGGAAGCGCCCCCTGCGACCAAACCGCGTATCGTCTTGCCTGCCGTGGTGGGCGCAGTTGTCTCCCGCGCTGCGCCGCCGGTGCCAAGCGTCACCACACCCGCGCCGGCTCCCGCTCCAGCGATACCGCGTTACGTGGACTATCGCCTGCCCAGCCCCGCGCTGCTGACCGCCGCATCGACCAGCGCAGAAGCCGTCTCCGCCGAACACCTGGACGAAACCAGCAACCTGATCGCCCAACGCCTGGCCGAGTTCAAGGTGCCTGTGACGGTGGTGGGCGCCTCGGCCGGCCCCGTCATCACTCGCTTCGAGGTGGACCCCGCTGTCGGCGTACGCGGTGCACAGGTCGTTGGCCTGGTGAAGGATCTGGCGCGCGCACTGGGCGTGACGTCCATCCGCGTGGTCGAGACCATCCCCGGTAAAACGTGCATGGGCCTGGAACTGCCCAACGCCAAGCGCGAAATGATCCGCTTGTCGGAGGTGGTGAACGCGGCAGATTTCCAATCGCATGCCTCGCATTTGGTGCTGGCGATGGGCAAGGACATCACTGGCCATCCGGTGGTGACGGACCTCGCGCGCGCGCCGCACCTGCTGGTGGCCGGCACGACGGGTTCGGGCAAGTCGGTGGCCGTCAACGCGATGATCCTGTCGATGCTGTACAAGGCCACGCCCGACGATGTGCGCATGATCATGATCGACCCGAAGATGCTGGAGCTTTCGGTGTACGAGGGCATTCCGCATCTGCTGGCGCCGGTCGTGACCGACATGAAGCAGGCCGCGCACGCGCTCAACTGGTGCGTTGGTGAAATGGAAAAACGCTACCGCTTGATGTCCACTTTGGGCGTGCGCAATCTGGCCGGCTACAACCAGAAGATCCGCGCGGCGGAGCAGGCGGGCCGCAAGGTACCGAACCCGTTCTCGCTCACGCCTGACGCACCGGAGCCGCTCTCCACGCTGCCGCTGATTGTCGTCGTCATCGACGAGCTGGCTGATCTGATGATGGTCGCCGGCAAGAAGATCGAAGAGCTGATCGCGCGCCTGGCGCAGAAAGCGCGTGCAGCCGGTATCCACTTGATCCTGGCGACGCAGCGGCCGTCGGTGGACGTCATCACCGGGCTGATCAAGGCCAACATTCCGACGCGTGTGGCGTTCCAGGTGTCCTCCAAGATCGACTCCCGCACGATTCTCGACCAGATGGGCGCGGAATCGCTGCTGGGGCAGGGTGACATGCTGTTCCTGCCGCCGGGTACGGGGTATCCGCAACGCGTGCACGGCGCGTTCGTCGCCGATGAAGAGGTGCACCGCGTGGTGGAGCACTGGAAGCAGTTTGGCGAACCGGAGTACGACGAGGCCATCCTTGCCGGCGATCCGGCTGAAGCAGCTGCCGGTAGCGACTTGTTCGGTGGCGAGGGCGGTGATACGGAAGCGGACCCGCTTTACGACGAAGCCGCTGCGTTTGTGCTCAACACACGGCGGGCGTCGATCTCGTCCGTGCAGCGGCAATTGCGCATTGGCTATAACCGCGCGGCCCGGTTGATTGAGCAGATGGAAGCGGCGGGGCTGGTGTCGCCGATGGGGCGCAACGGGCAGCGTGAGGTGCTGGCGCCCGGTGGCGCCGAGTAACAGGCGTTTTCGCCTAGTGGGTGTCACGCCGACGGTGCGACGTACTCGATATACAGCACCCACTCGTCGGCCCGCACGGGGATGGCAATGGCGCGCTGGGTCGATCGCGTCGTCATCGAACTGATGTTGTAGGCCATGCCGCCTTCAGTGGCGGTGCGGCGCAATGCATCTTTCTCGGGTTCCGTAAGCCATGCACGCACAAATGCTTCCGGAACCGGACTGCTGACGGAGTAGCGAAAGGCTATTGCTGTTGGCTTAAGCGTCTGCGTACGTTTCGGACATCAGCTTGGCTTCCAGCATGTGTGCGATCTCGGTGACAGCGGATGTGAATACGCCCTCGTGCCGAGTGTGATAGCCGAACGGCAGCTCGTAGTAGGCGATGCTTCCATACGCGCGGGGCGCATCGCCGAACCGAAACGCGAGGCCGAACCCGCCGGAGCCCTTTGCGGGATGGACCACGGAACACGTCACTTCCGTGACAGCGCGATGCCGGAAGCGAAAGCTGTCGTTGCCGCATCGGAATCCGACCCATCCCAAGTCATGCGAGCGGAAAACCACGAGGGCATCTTCCGGGGGAAGCCCCGAGCCCTCCAGCGCTTCGGCCAGCTCGCTTGTCGACACCATCGGGATGGCAGCGTCGGAATCATCGTGCTCGACCTCCACGCTGACATGCCTGGCAACCATGTCTTTCAGCAGGCCGTAGACAAGTCGTGTTCCGTCCTGGCGTGCGTCGTCCACGGCATAGAGCGCCAATGGCCTGAAACGTGCGCGGCCCCCAATGCGCTCAGGTAACTGGGCGATGGGCTGCGCGGTCTCTACAGTGGAGGGAAGCGCGTCTCCACGCGCCTTTTTCCAGCGCTCAGCGATACCACCCAACCAGTACACCAGTGCTGTCTGCGGAATCAGCACCGCAACCATGACCGCGACCATAACACCAAGGCCCGCGAGGAAGCCGTGCTGAGGACCGACGAGCGTTGCAGCCTTCGCGCCTGCGTACACGGGCAGGGCCAGAAAGAGAAGCCAGAACACAATGGGCCGCTACCTTCCGCGTATCAACGCGACGCTGTGGCCGAGACCGAAAAAGATTGCAGCCACTGCCCAAGCTGCGCCTCGCCATCCTCATCGAGTTGGCCCGACAGCGCGCCATACCATTCGACGATCGCCTCGTCCGACAGGTTGGCCTTGAGAATGGGCAAGCTGTTCTCCAGAAAGCTCGGGAAGAACGGGATGCCGCGCATATAAAGAAAATGCGAATCGGTGATGCGGACATGCGCGTAGACATCGCGCAGCCAAACCAGGTACGGCATCGCCTCGGCCATGCGCCCGCTCTGCTTGAGCGCAGAGATGAACTGCGTGCGCGCGGTGACGCTGGACATCTCGTGCCTCTGCTCGTTGATCTCGTCGAACTTCATCAGCCAGGCTTCGCTGCGGTCCAGCTCGTCGCACATCACCGAGCTCGTGGCCAGTTGCAGCGCGTTGTGTGCGCTGGGTTCCTGTTCGAAGAGTGCAAGCCAGTAGGGGAAGGCTTCCGGGTATCGCAACATGCCCGAATAGGCGAGGGCGCATAAGCGGTTGGCGTCGGCGTGGCGATCCGCGTAGGGTGCGGCGGCGGCGATGGCGGCTTCGTGCTGGCCTTGCTGGTAAGCCTCTAGCGCGGGAGCGAGTTCTGGGGCGATGTCGCGGGAAGCATCGCTCTCATCCTTGGGTAGCTGAGGCGCGTTGCGGGCGCTGTCGTTGGCGTTGCGGCCGAACAGCTTTTTTAGAAAACGCATGGGTTCTTCTGTGAATACGGTTACTTTAAAGGGCTTGGGCGACGGCCGTGTCGCCACGCTTGATGGCGTTTTCGATCAGGCGCTTGTTCAGGGCCGCGCGTTTTACCTTGTCTGCTTCGTACTCTGCAGTACTGTTCCAGCCCTTGGCATCGCCCTCCTTGAGTTTCTCCGCCAAATTCTCCGCGTCGCGCTTGAGTGCCACATCCAGTAAATCGAAGCCAAGGCAAACATCGTAGGTTAATCCCCCAGAGCCGACATCTCCCTTAACGCTCAAGGCCGCCAGGACCCCATCCCCCACCCAGCGCCAGATCGGCCCCTGCTTCACCACCGCGGCCCAATCCGCTGCTGGGATCTTGTATGCAGGGTCGATCGTTCGCGGAAGACGCCGGAACTGTCCGTTCTCATCAAGCAAGCTGGAACGCCCTGTGAGCAATACCTCCCATTCAGGATCGTAGTAGCGCTGCCATTTGCCACGCTGGAACTGGGCGATCGTTTGTTCTATCAGTGCTTGCGCGTCGGCATGGGTTTTGATGACCTTATCACTGAGAAGAAGTGAAACAGATTGAACTCGGCGATCCGGAAATCTCTTCTCATCAGCCCGCATGGCCAGTGAGAAGATCGGCTGCCACCGAATCTCAAACCCCTCGCGCGTGTAGTGCGCAATCACGGCATCCGGCACCTGCGAAACGCTATAGCTGATGTAGCCATCGATGTTGTCGGTCGTGAATGTCGGAACGCCAGAGGCGCGTGCCGTATCAACGATGTTCCGGCCAAGATCGAATTTGATCTCTACCGTTTTCTGAGTTCCAAATTTGCCGCAGCCAGCAAGGCAGTTGAGACCGCTTATCGATGAGCCAGCGAGCCACAGTAATAGCGTGCGTCTTTTAACCATCGGACCCGCAGCTTTGGAGGATCGTGGTGATGCCGTTGAAGGCGGCACCCTCCACCTTCAGGGGAGGGTGCCATCGCTGGCCTTGCGTCCACGCAGCCCCTCTAGCGAACTCATGATGCTTTGCTGTTGATGCCGGATACAGGGCGATGCGTCTTGAACCGCAGTTCAAAACGAGCGTCATATCAAAAGAACTACGTAGGCGCCGCCACCCTGACTAAACGTCACTTCAACGGGCTTGGACTGACGACTGCATCCCCACGCTTGATGGCATTCTCGATCAGGCGCTTGTTCAGGGCTGCGCGGTTTTTCTTATCTGCTTCGTACTGAGCTGTGCTGTTCCAGCCTTTGGCGTCGCCCGCCTTGTGTTTCTGCGCTAGATTCTCCGCGTCGCGCTTGAGCTTCACGTCCAAGAGGTCGAAGTCAAGAGTGATGGTGTAGTCGAGACCGCTAGAACTCTTGTAGCCGAGAACATGCAAGCTTGCCAGAACACCGTCACCAACCCAGCGCCACGTCGGGCTTTCGTCCGCAACCAATGGCCAATCCTCCGCGGGAATTTTGTAGGCAGGATCAATCGTGTTCAACTCTCCTCCGATGTGCCCATGTTCATCGAGCATGCTGGAGCGACCAGTGAGCAACACATCCCATTCAGGGTCGGAGTAGCGCTGCCATTTGCCGCGCTGAAACTGCGCAATCGTCTGCTCTATCAGAGCTTGCGCTTCGGCATGGGTTTTTACAGTCCTATTGTCGAATTGCAGCGTGGCGGTTTCCACGGAAAGATTTGGCGAGATATCCCGATCGGCGTACATCGTGAACGCAAAGATCGGCCGCCAGTTGATCTCATAGCCTGGACGCGTGTAGTAGGCAACCACGTCCTTCGGGATGCCGTTGATGCTGTAGTCAATGAGCCCCGCTGTTTCACTAACCTGAAAGCTCGGCACGCCGGACGCCTTTGCAGTGTCAACGATGTTTTTCCCGAGATCGAACTTGATTTCCGCCACCTTCTGGCCTCCTAACTTACCGCAACCGGCGAGCCCACTGAGCCCCGCCACAGACGAACCCGCAAGCCATAGCAATAGTGCGCGTCTACTAAGCATTGAGCCAGCCTCGAATCTTCTGCAGCTCACCGTCCATATATGTGCGCTTAGTGGTCATCAGCTTGTCGAATTTTTTCGCGATATCTGCTACGTAAGCCATCCGGTCATCTTTGTTCGGTAAGCTCTTCTTTCGTCCAGTGATGTAGTCCCAAGTGCCTTTGGGTTCATCAAAAGTTGCCTGCAAATCGGGATCGCCGTTCCTGGGGGCTGCGCTGAAGTACAAGGTATATCTAGGAGATAGCGCACCCAGCGACGCACGGCTGATCAGGTGGTTGATATCCATCGTTCCAATGAGCTTTTTATCTTCGTAGATTAGCGGTTGCAACACATTGATTTGCTCTTGGTGAGCGATGGTATTTACCTCGTCGCGCTGCAGTTTCGCCATCTGGGTCTCACTGGAGCCGTACTCTTTGATGAATAGCGCATAGGTCTTCCGCATATCATCCGTTACCTTGAACTGCGCCACCTTCTGCAGCTTCTCAATGGCCGTCGCGTCGCCTGCAACCCGGCTCAATTCCCTGCGTTCTTCGTCCATGACGTAGAACGCCTCGCGGAAACCTCCCCAGTACTGCGAGCCCGGCATCCGATAGCCTCGATCGTAGCTCTTCACGTTCGCTTTCACGTAGCGGTGTGCCTGACCAGCGCTGGCTTGGAACTGCCCATAGCCGCCATCCATTCCGCCCCATACCGGTGGCGTCTGAAAGTAGCTGCGCGCCTGTGCGTACACCGGGTCACCCGCGATACGTCCCTGCAGCCGTTTCATCCAGTTAGCGCCAAACGGCAGTTCCTTGACTGCGTCTTTGGACTGCTGCTGTAGCGTGTCGGCGTCGCGCTTTTCCACATCCGCTCGTAACCGCTCTGCATTGAGGCTGCCGTCCCGGTTAAGGCCGTACTCCAGCACGTACCAAAGCCAGGGGTAGATGTCCATGAAGAGCCACAAGTTGCCCTTGGCAAGTGCCGCATACACTCGCAGTGAATGTTCGTAGGGTGACGCTTCAGACATCGCCTCAGATGCCAGCGTAGGGATACTCGAGGTGCGCATCGCATTACCCCAGCCTCCGTTGAGGACGTCCTCGCGCGAATAGCGATAGGCCTCCACGATGTCCTTGACCACAAAAGCGGCCAGAGCCGGCCAGAACATCTGAAGCTTGCCGGCCGACTTCTCGGCGCTGGCAAAGTACAGATCAGCATAGCGCGCTGCGATACGCTTGGCCCGCCGTTCCGGATCGGTAATCAGGTGCCAGCACTTGTTGTCACCTTGCTCGCTCAGCGCGACCAGAGCCTCTTCCTGAGCGTAGGACCACAGATATTTGGCATCGACGTTCTGCGTGTGCTGAGAGCCTTGTCGCGGATTCGTCCGGCACTGGCCAAGGACTTCAATGTCGTAGCCGTCGTCGTCATGCGGCATTGTGTAAACCTTCTTCTCTTATCGGTCGAACTTGAAACGGGCGTAACGCAGGGCATGCTCAAGTGGTTGCTCTGTTGGCGTCTGGATCCGCTCCGTTTCACCACCCTGCGGGGCATCGCCGCGCAAGGTCTGTTCCGGCTGCGCCTGGTTGCGCACGCGGAAACGGAGCCGGCCTTCGACCACCTTCTGATTAGCATCCTTGAATAGCACCTGCTCATCGAATTTCTGAAACAGCGAATGTTCCGCCGGCTCAGGCATTAGAGTGCCGAAGGGGAGGGATGGCAACTCCGCCGCCTGCCCACCCGGTCCAATCATCGGATGCCCAGCCCCCTTCACCGACAGCAGCCCCGACGTCTCAAACGTCACCGCGTTCCCCTCCAGCCGGATCAGCGAATCCCCACCATGCAGCACGATGTTCTGCTGCGCGAGGATCTCGACTGAGTCTGCCGATGAGGTCACGGTCACGGCCTTATCCGCCAGCACAGCCAGCGCATCGGTATGCGCCTGAATAGAGACCGGCCCGCCTTCGGCAATCACGCGAACGCCATTGCGCTGCGCAAACAGGCTCACACCCTTGGCGGCCGCAGCCGCGATGACATTGCCGGCGGCCAGATGCCAATCCGCCTGCGCCGTGCCATGCAGATGCCGGCTTGCGTAGACCGTGGTGGTGGCCTGCGAGGCGAGGGCGATGCTTGAGGGCGATTCCGCCACCAGCAGCGGCTGGCCAAACTTGTCGACCGGCTGCTGGGTGTCTTGCCCGTTGACGTTGCTGGGGTACTTGCCGTCTTGCGCGGGGTCCAGCGCTTTGTCGATGGGCTCGAATGCTTCGTTGGCGGCCAGCGGTAGGGCTTGCTGGCTGGCAGCTGCGTCGGACAAGCGCTGCGCCGTCTTCTGCGCGGCGGTGAGTTGGCCGCGCGCTTCGTGTGCGTCGAGTAGCATGCCGCCGGCTTGGGCTCGCGCGGTAGTGGACAGCAACAGGCCAGCGCCCGCGCGCACCACGGCCCACGCGTCGGTGCGCAGCTCAGCGCCGGTGCCACGCCATTCGCCACGATCGCCGCCGGTGGCGCCATGCGAGGTCACATAGCCGAGGTTGAGCTGGCTGTTGGCGGTGGAGCTGGCCACGCGCATGCGCAGCTGGCCGGGGTGATCGTCGACCACCCATTGGTTGTAGCCATCACCGCCGAGGCCCTGCGAGTGCCAGCCGGACAACACTTGCCCAAGCGGCGCATCCGCAGCGGGCCAGGGCAGGGCGTCTTGCGTGTTGTGCAGCTGCATGGCGACCAGCGGCCGGTCGATGTCGCCGTCGATGAAGGTGAGCAGCACCTGCGTGCCGGCGCGCGGCAGGTGGTTGCCACCCCAATTCGGCCCAGCGCTGGCGGTGGCCACGCGCACCCAGGCGGTGACTTGCGTGCGGTCATTGCTGGATGGGTCGGAGAAGGCGTTCGTCTCGGGCGCGCGCAGCCAGGGGAAGCGGATGCGCACCCGGTGGTCGCGGTCGGTGGTGAGCGGGGCGCCGTCGTCGGCGATGACCAAGGCGGCCTGGCCTTCCGGTGCGGTCGGGCGACGTCGATACGGCGGCACGATGGGCGCATCGGCCGGCACGGCAATGAACCGATTGCGGTAGCTGCCCGATTCGATCTCGGTGGTGGAGAGCAGCCGTGCGATGTCTGCGCCCAGGTTGTTGGCGGCCTCGTGCTCGACCTGCAGCGTGACGAATTCGCTGTGCTTGCTGTCGAAATGCTGCGTGAGCGTGAAGCGCTGGCCCGCGCCAAGCTGCCGTACGCTGCCTTGGCCCTCGTAGCGCAGATAGGCGCCTTCATGCGCTTGCATGCGCAGTTGCGCGGCGCGGCTGGCGCCTTGTGTATCTGCAAATTGGTAGGGGCCGGAGGCTTCAAAGCGTTCCAGCGTCGGCAGCTCTCCGCCGGGCTCGCTGGCGCTGGCTTGGGCTGCGGTGGCGGCCAGGGCTTTGTAGTCCCATGACGCGACGGTCACGGCATTGGTGCCGACGCTGTGCGCGTGCGAGAGGCGTTCGATGGCGTCTTCGCGCTCCGTGGCGTCCACGCGGTGGAAGCGGATCTCGGGCTGCGGGCAGGTGGGCCGCTGCGCGTCGTTGTCGAAGATGACGACCGTGTGGCGCGACTGCGCGTTGCTCTGCTGTTCGTCGCTCTGGTCATGCTCGATGCGGAACGACAGGCCCTCTTCGGCCAGCAGGCGCATCACGAAGGCATAGTCGCTTTCGCGGTACTGGCAGCAGATCGAGCGCTTGGCGCACAGCTGCGAGGCGTCAATCTTGTAGTGCGCGGTCGGGTACTCCGCAAAGACCTCTTCGATGATCTCGAGCGCGGTCTTGTTCTGGTAGACGAAGCAATCGCTGCGGGTACGCAGGCGGTCGAGCCACGGCACCACACGCAGGCGATAGCGCGCCAGGCCGCCATCGCCGCCCAGTGATGCGCAATCGGCCACGTAGCCGTGCCATGCGCGTCGTTTGCCGTCGGCTTGCTGCAAGCGCAGCGTCACCTCTTGCGCGGCCAGCTTGGCCGTATCTAGGTGCGCTGATGGGCTCAGGCAATCGATGTGCAGCACGAACGAGGCCGATACTGCCTCGGTGGCGGTGAAGCGCTCGACGACAAGGTTGTCAGAGGCGAGCGCCGTTTCCAGCGTGATCTGGCGGGTCTGCTGCCCGAGCAACGCGCCCAGGACGGCTTGCGGCACGGCGGCCGGCAGGTTGAACAAAGGCTTCATCGGAACAGCATCGCGCAGGGTTCGGGTTGCGGGGCAGCGGTAGGCGGGGTGTGCGGCATGCGGCCATCAAAGCCGCTGCCGCAATGCGTGCGCTTAAGTTGGCGAAATCAAGGCAACGAAATCGTCAGGTGCGAAAAACGCGGCCCGAGCTTAATGACCTGCGAATAGCCTTCCAGCGTTTCATTGGTCTTGGTGCGCAGCGTGTGCGACAGGCCAATGTAGGCCAGCAAGCCGATCAGCGCGAATACGGCGCCGAAGATCCACAGCGGTGTTTCGCGCTTGAGCGTGTGGGCCACCTTGTCGGGCAGCGGCCATTGCGGCGCAAAGGCGGCGCGCTTGCCCTTGATGGCGGAAATCTCGTCGCCCAGGCGCGCGGTGAGGTACGCAAGCTTCTCTGGCCCTTCCAGGATGTACTTGCCGCGAAAACCCAGCAGCAGGCACATGTGGAACACCTCCAGCGCTTGCAGGCGCGGCGCACCGTGCGCGCGCAACTCTTCCAGCTTGACGAAGAAGGTCTCACCGGCGAGTTGCTCGCCAAACAGCACGAGCTGCAGCGGGCGGCGCTCCCACGCGGTGCGGATGGCGAAGTTGGACGACAGGATGGTCTCGTCCACCGCGGCGCAGAAGGCGTACTTGGCGTCGAAGACGTCTTCGGCGGACACGTTCAGGCGCTTGGCGCCACGGTCGAAATCTTCCAGAAACGCACGCACGCGCGAGAGGAAATCCTCCGCGCTGGCCGGCTGCTGGCCATTACGCAACTGGAACAGCATGAAGAAACCGTCGTACAGCAAATCCAGCAGCGTGCGCGCGTGCGTGCTCGACTCGCGCGCATCGGCTGTTGCATTGCCCGGTACGGGTGCCGAACCGCCAAACAGGGAAGGGGTGGTGGTAGCGCTCATGAAGTCACCGCGATGAGTTCAAGTTTGAGTTCCCGGATGCCGGCCGGGGCATAGATGGTGAGGGTCTGCGCCTGCAGCATGCGTTCGTACAGCATGCCGCGCGCTTCCACTGCGAAGTAGCACGCGCCCGGGCGCACCGGTATGGCCGGCGGCACCTGCGGCGTATAAGTCAGCGGCACGCCAGGCATGGACGACAGCACGAGCTTTTCCACGTCATCCGGTGCACCGACCTTGAAGCGCGCGGGAATGGCTTCCACCAGTTCCGCCGCAGGCATATCCGCCGACACCGACAGGTAGAAACTGGTGTCTTCGTCGATCTTCCCGGAGTCGATCCGGCCCAGATGGAACGACGGGCGCGTTTCTTCCAGCGCAATCGCAAAGTAGCGCGTGGAGATGACGGTATCGAGCAGCTCGCGCACGATGGTGTCGAGCTTGGCAAACACCGGGCCCGGGTTGTCGTGGTCGTACGCGGGCAGGTCGGCCAGGGTGTAGCTCTTGGTGAACGTCATCAGCGCGCCGGCCAAGCGCAGCATCTCCTGGAACAGGCGCTCGGGGTGCAGATCCGGGTGGTGATACAGGTGTGACAGCGCTGCAAACGCCGCGTTGGCCGTATGCAGCAGCCAGAACGAAGCAATGTCGCCAGAGCGGAATTCGATGATGTTCTTGGTCGGCTCGCGGTGGAAACCGTACAGCGCATTCACCTTGGCCTGCAGCGCGTCGAGCAGCCGGCGCAGGCGCTGATACAGCACGGCTGAAGCATTGATCGCCAGGCTTGGCGCGACAAAGCTTTCGTCCAGCTCAAAGCCGCCGGTGCCGGTGCGGCGCACGCGCACCACGGGCAGCGAGATGAACTGGTCGCGCGGCTCCGTCTCGGCCACCAGCTTGACCGACTTCTTCAGATACGTAATCGCGGCGGGTTCGGCTTCGGTATACAGGTCGGCCGTCTCTTCTTCGGTGCCGACAAAGCGCGACACGGTGGCGCCTTCCAGCGGCTCGCGGTAGTTGCCGCCGTTGTCTTGCAGTGGATACAGCGCGATGTGGAACGTCAGCTCCGAGGTGCCGGCCGGAACGGCATCGAGCACCAGCGGCGGCGGCAGGGTATCGGCTTGCGGGGCGAAATACAGCTCGCCGTCCGGAAAGAACAGCGACAGCTCGATCACGCGCAGCACGCCGCTGGCCAGCGCGTCGGTATCAAAGCGCGCATGGCGCACGCCCCAACCGTAGGGCTGAATGGCTTGCGCCGTCGCGTGCAGGCGGGACTCGTGGTACGCGTCCTGGCGCTGGAAGTGCTGCGGGCGCAGGAACAACCCCTCGCCCCAAAGAATCTTTGCGGAATAGCTCACGTTGACCTTCTCGTCTCGTCTTTAGTGCTGGTGCATCAGTGCGCGGGCTCAGCTACCGCAGGGTGCGGCCGACAGCAGATTGAGGTCGGTCAGCGGCGTGCTGCCAGCAGGCGTCGTCGGCGTACCGCTGGCCAGCGTCATGGCGCAGGCGTGCAGCCCGATCACGATGCCGGACTTCTCGTTCTTCTCCGTGTTGAAGGCGAACTTCCAGCGCTGGGCGGCGGGGCTGCGGAACAGCGCCACCACGCCAAGCGTCGTCGCCTCGCGCGAGACCTTCTCTGTAAAGTCATAGCGTTGACCGGGGATCAGCGTCATCTCGCGCACCTGTACAAGGTCCGCGCCCAAGGTCTGCTTCTCGCGCGCCGGGTCGATGAAGGTGTCGTACGGCGCCTGCAGGAAGCTGGTCGGGTCCTTCAGCGAATACAGGCGGACCACCACCGCAACCGGGCGCCGATCATTCGCGGCGTTCAGGTTGTTGCCGGCCGTCAGCTTGAGCGGCACCTCGCGCGGCGGCTTTTGCGAGTCGGGCACGTTCGACGATTTCAGCCCGATCGCTTCCAGCGCACCGTTGGCCGCGCCGGCCAGCACGCTGGCGCCGGTCGAGCAGGCCCCCAGGGCCACCACGCTGGCACCCGCCAGCATCAGCTTGAACATCGTCGCGACTCGGCGCCGTGGGAGGCCGTCGCAGCCCGGCTGCCTCCATGCCGTGTCGAATTTCATCGTCTTCATGCCTGATTTCTGGATTATTTAATTCTCTTGATTTGACCCGTGCCGCCGCCCGTCAAATCGGGCGAAAGCGGCTAATGTTTCGATTTCTTAATAAACGGAATTGGCTCGAATGTTTCGGTTTCTTAATAATCGCGGTTTGTGGCCAAACCTTGCTGTAAGCGGTTGAATCAAAAGGATGTTTCGGTTTCGTAATAATCCGTTTTTGGTTGTCAACGGCGACGAGCGGAGTGTACTATTTCGCGCCAGTCGAGACCAACATTTAACGCGCCAATTCCGGCGAATTTGATTGGATGCTTGGATTTCGACACACCGCTTTGAAACCTTGAAGAGTCTCGCCGTGGCCAAATCCCTGCCTATTTCCCGCGTTCTCCGTTCCCTCATCGTGCTCGCTGGTGCCGCCGCCCTGATCACGGGTTGCGCGACCTCCAACCCAGGCCCGCAGACCGACGAGGCATTCAAACAAAGCATGTCGGAGGCGGAAACCGCCGCCAAGGGTGGCCAGCAAGACAAGGCCATCGACCTGTATCAACAGATCGCCAAGCAGAACCCGACGCGCGACGAGCCGTGGGTGCGCATCGCCCAACTGCAGTTCGCCGCAGACAAATATCCGCAAGCCATCCTGGCGGCGGAAGAGGCGCTGCAACGTGACAACGCTGACCGCCAGGCCAAGAGCATCCTGGCCGTGAGCGGCCTGCGCGTGGCGCGCCGCTCGCTGCAGGAACTGCGTGCCGACAGCGCGCTGGCTGGCGACGTCAAGACCGACGCACAGGTGCTGGCCCGCATGCTGCGTGACACGCTGGGCGAACAAGTCCTGTTCCCGGCTGAGCAGAAGACCCAACCGGTGCGCCGCCGCGTCGTACGCCGTACGGGGCCTGCTGCTGCGCCGGCCGCCGAGGCTGCCAACCATGGTGCTTCCACCGCTGCGCCGGCCGCAGCTGCGGGCGCCAGCAGCGGTAGCGCCGACCCGTTCAGCTCGCTGCGCTAAGCCCTGCGCCAATTTCACGCCTGTGGAGGAAAGTCATGGCTAAAAAAGAAAGTGTGCAGAAGCGTCTGCAGAAGGTGCGCCCGCCGCGCGTCCAACTGACATACGACGTCGAGATCGGCGATGCAATCGAGCAAAAGGAACTGCCGTTCGTGGTGGGCGTGGTGGCGGATCTGTCGGGGCAATCCGAAGTGGAACAGCCCAAACTGCGCGACCGCAAGTTCGTCAACATCGACCGCGACAACTTTGACGATGTGATGAAGGGCGTGGAGCCGCGTGCGGCATTCCAAGTGCCCAACACGCTGACGGAAGAGGGTGGCCGCTTTGGCGTCGACCTGAAGTTCCGCTCGATTGAAGACTTCAGCCCGGAAGCCGTGGTTGAGCAGGTTGAGCCGCTGCGCAAGCTGCTGGAAGCCCGCTCCAAGCTGGCCGACCTGCGCAACAAGATGGCTGGCAACGACAAGCTGGAAGACCTGCTGGCCGAAGTGCTGAAGAACACCGAAAACGCGAAGAAGCTCGGCGCCAAGAACACCGGAGGCGAAGATGCTTGAGAACCAATCCGCCGCACAAGGCGCCGCGGTTGCCGAAGAACTCAGCTTGCTCGACAGCATCGTCGAGCAAAGCCGTGTTGCCAAATCCGACTCCGAGCGTGCACGCGCCAAGGACATCATTGGCGAGCTGGCCAGCCAGGTGCTCAACGGCACCGTGGTGGTGTCCGACAACCTGTCGGCCACGCTGGATGCGCGTGTGGCCGAGCTGGACCGCTTGATCTCGCAGCAGTTGAGCGCGGTCATGCACGCGCCGGAATTCCAGAAGCTGGAATCCACCTGGCGTGGGTTGAACTATCTGGTCAAGGAAACGAACACCGGCCAGACGATCAAGATCAAGGCGCTCAACGCCACCAAGCGCGACCTGGTGAAGGACTTCAAGACGGCCATCGAGTTTGATCAGAGCGCGCTGTTCAAGAAGGTCTACGAAGAAGAATTCGGCACGTTTGGTGGTGCACCGTTCGGCGCGCTGATCGGCGACTACGAAGTCACGCGCCAGCCCGAAGACATGTACTTCATCGAGCAGATGGCGCACGTGGCGGCTGCCGCGCATGCACCGTTTATCGCGTCGTCGTCGCCTGAGCTGCTGGGTCTGGAATCGTTTGCCGATCTGGGCAAGCCGCGCGACCTGGCCAAGGTGTTCGACACGGTGGAGTACGCCAAGTGGAAGTCGTTCCGTGATTCGGAAGACTCGCGCTACGTTGGCCTGACCATGCCGCGCTTCCTGGGTCGCCTGCCGTACAACCCGAAGGACGGCACCGTGGTCGAGAGCTTCAACTTTGTTGAAGACGTGGACGGCACCGACCACAGCAAGTACCTGTGGTGCAACGCTGCCTGGGCCTTTGGCGCGCGCCTGACGGCAGCGTTTGACGACTTCGGCTGGTGCGCTGCTATCCGTGGCGTGGAAGGTGGCGGCCTGGTGGAAGACCTGCCGACGCACACCTTCAAGACCGACGATGGCGAGATCGCACTCAAGTGCCCGACCGAAATCGCCATTACCGACCGCCGCGAGAAGGAGCTGAGCGACCTCGGTTTCATCCCGCTCGTGCATTGCAAGAACTCCGACTACGCCGCGTTCTTCGCAGCGCAATCGGTGCAGAAGGCCAAGAAGTACGACACCGACAGTGCGAATGCGAACTCGGTGCTGTCTGCGCAGCTGCAGTACATCTTCTCGGTCTCGCGCGTGGCGCACTACCTGAAGGCGATGATGCGCGACAAGATCGGCAGCTTTGCTTCGGCCAAGAACGTGGAAACGTTCCTGAACCGCTGGATCTCGCAATACGTGCTGCTGGACGACAACGCGACGCAAGAGCAGAAAGCGCAATTCCCGCTGCGTGAAGCGTCGATTGAAGTCAAGGAAGTACCTGGCAAGCCGGGCACCTACCGCTCGGTGGCGTTCCTGCGGCCGCACTTCCAGTTGGACGAACTTTCGATCTCGCTGCGCCTCGTGGCGGATCTGCCAAAGCCAGCCAACTCGTAATTCCTGACCGGACTCTCCCCGGGGGGGAATGTTCGGGCATAACACCCCCGTTACGCTCGTTACCCGTAGCAGTACCAACAACCAATCTATCGAAGAGGGTCTCTGTATGAAGGATATCTACGTCAAGTTCGACAGCCCGGCAATCAAGGGCGAGTCGCAAGACAAGGATCACAAGGACTGGATCGAAATCAACAGCTGGTCGCAAGCCATCAGCCAACCGCGTTCGGCCACGGCTTCGACCGCCGGCGGCCACACGGCTGAGCGTTGCGAGCACCGCGACATGGTCTTCTCGAAGGACCTGGACGTTGTCAGCCCGCTGCTGTATCAGCACGCTTCGGGCGGCACGACCTTCGGTGAAGTCACCATCGAATTCTTCCGCGCGGACGGCGAAGGCAACCGCGTGAAGTACCTCGAAGTCAAGCTGAAGAACGCCATCCTGAGCGAAGTGGATTCGCAAGTGGTTGCACAAGGCATCCCGACCGACACGTTCAGCCTGCGCTACGCCGCTGTGCAGTGGAAGTACACGCAGCAGAAGGGCGCTGGCGGCCAGGGCGGTAACTCGCAAGGCGCCTGGAGCCTCACCAAGAACGACAAGACCTACTCGGTCTAACGTTTGGTGTTGTTCTGATAACAAGAGCCGCAGCCACCGTGCTGCGGCATCTTGTTTTATAGCTGCATATGAAAGGCTTCGAACCCAGCCTGCTCGACAAGCTCTTCGACGACGAGCCCCATGCGCCCATGCCCACGGCATTGCGCCAGCTCTCGCTGGAAGAACTCAAGGGCAACGTGGCACGCGACATTGAATCCTTGCTCAACACGCGCATCGTGTTTGAGGAAGAAGACCTGCACGGCTTGCCGGAGTGCAAGCGGTCGTTGCTCACCTACGGCCTGAACGATTTTGCCGGCCTGAGCCTGGCCAGTTTCTACGACCGCAACTACATCTGCCAATCGCTCACCAAGGCGATCGAGCGGCACGAGCCGCGTCTGCAGCATGTGAATGTGTCGCTGGAGATCAACGAGCGCGCCACCAATGCCCTGTGCTTTGGGATCAGTGCCGTGCTGCTGGTCGGGCCCGCACGTGAGCCGGTGACGTTCGACGCGACGCTGCAACCGTCAACGCTGCGCTACTCCGTCGCGCGCGGACGCGGCTGAAGCTGCGGGAGAACCGCGCAAGAACACCAACCACCGGATCGCCACGAAGCATGGAAGAGCTGCTCCCTTACTACGAACGAGAACTGGCCTTCCTGCGCCGGTACTCGCGCGACTTTGCCGAGCGGTATCCGAAGGTGGCCGGTCGGCTGGCGATGTCCGGCGACGGCTGCGACGATCCGCACGTCGAGCGGATGATCGAGTCATTTGCCTTCCTGACGGCACGCGTCAACAAGAAGCTCGACGACGACTACCCCGAATTTACGGAAGCGCTGCTGGAGGTGCTGTACCCGCACTACCTGCGGCCGTTTCCATCGTGCTCGGTGGCGCATTTCGATGTGCGTGGCGTGGCCGCGCAGTTGAGCGCCCCCGTCACCATTGCGCGCGGCACCTTCCTCACCACACGCGTGGTGCGCAAGGTGGAATGCCGCTTCCGCACCGCATACGACGTCACCTTCGCGCCGGTGCGCGTGGTTGGCGCGACCTTCGAGCGCGCTGTCTCGGCCCCCACTGCCGTGCAATTGCCCAAGGGGGCGACGGGCGCCATCGCCATCACGTTGGAATACATGGGCGAGCGCGGCGGCTTTGAATCGCTCGCGCTGGACAAGCTGCGTATCTACATGGACGGCGAACCGTCGTTCGTGGCGGCTCTGGGCGATGCGCTGTTCCTCCACACCGCTGCGGCCTACATGGAAGCCGAGCGCAGCGGCGTATGGAAGCGCCTGTCGGGTGTGCCGCTGCACGAAGTCGGCTTTGCCGAGAACGAAGCGCTGATCGATTGCCCCGCGCGTTCGCATCCGGCCTATCGGTTGCTGACCGAGCACTTCAGCTTTGCGGAGAAGTTCAACTTCTTCGACATCGACCTTGCCGCAGTGCGCCGTGGCATGACACCGGGTGTTCCGGTGCGTCGCCTGACGCTGCACCTGGTGCTCAAGGAATTGCGCAGCGATTCGCACGCGGCACGCCTGCTGGAGAACCTGCAAGCCGAGCACCTGCGCCTGCACTGCACGCCGGTGGTCAACCTGTTCCAGCAGAAGGCCGACCCGATCCGCATTGAACACACAGCCAGCGCCTACCCGGTGGTGGCCGACAGCCGGCGCGCGCACGGCTTTGACATCTATTCCATCGACAACGTGCAACTGGTGCGTGAAACCGCCGCGCACGAAAAGGTGACGGAGTTCCGCCCGTTCTACTCGCTGCACCATGGTGAGGAACCCGGCCGCGCGGGCCACTACTGGCTGGCGCGTCGCAATGAACTGATTGCGCAGCGCAGCCCGGGTTTCGAGACAGAAATCTCCATCGTCGATACGCAGTTCGACCCCGCCAGCCCGCAGACCGATACGCTGAGCCTGACCGTCACCTGCACGAACCGCGATTTGCCGTCCACCCTGGCGTTTGGCCAGCCGGATGGTGATCTGTCGATGGAAGGCAGCTCCATTGCCCGCAACATCATCTTCCTGCGCAAGCCGACGCCTTCCATGCGGTTTGGCGGCGGGCGCGCGGCGCAGTGGCGCTTGATCTCGCTGCTGGCGCTGAACCATCTGTCGCTGGTGCAGAACGGCTTGCCGACCTTGAAAGAGATGCTGCGTCTGCACGACTTGCCGCGCAACGCGATTTCCGCTCGGCAGATCGAAGGCATTGTCGGGTTGGACTACCAGCCGGCAACGCAATGGCTGGCGGGCAAGCCGTTCGCCACCTTCGTGCGCGGCCTGGAAGTGCGCCTCACGCTGGATGAAGACGCCTTTGTCGGCACCGGGCTGCACCGGTTTATCCGCGTGCTGGACCACTTCTTCGGCCTGTACGTCCACATGAACAGCTTTGTGCAGTTGATTGCGGTATCCCGCCGCAGCGGCAAGGAATTGGTCAAATGCGCACCTCGCAGCGGCGAATCGATCCTGGTGTGATCCGGCGGCTGCTCAAGCAGCCGTACCGGTACCAGTTCTTCCAGGCCGTTCGGCTGCTGGAACAGCTCTTTGCGCGCGAAGGTGGCATGGCGCCCGAGCAGGCGCTGGCCACGCGCGTGAGCTTTCGCAACACGCTGTCGCTGTCGTTTCCGCCCAGCGAGTTGCAGGGCATCGAGGCACACGGCGTAACCGCCGAGATGCTCGAAACCGACACCGCGTTCATCGCCGCGCTGGAAGAGGGCGCGCTCGACACGCTGGCCATCACGCCCACGTTCTTCGGCATGCTGGGTGGGCAGGGCGCCTTGCCGCTGCGCTATACCGAGATCGTCGCCGAGCGCGAATCCGTCTGGCGCGATCGCGCCGCGCGGGCGTTCTTCGACATCTTCTCGAACCGCGCCACGGCACTGTTCTACCTGGCGTGGAAGAAGTACCGCCTGCCGTTTCAGTACGAAGTCGACAGCAACAAGCACTACCTGCCGCTGCTGCTGTCGCTGGCGGGCGCCGCAGACAAATCGCTGCGCGCGGATCTGTCCACCACGCCCGGCCCCATCCTTGATGAAGCGCTGGCCGGCTATGCCACGGCGATCCGGCATCGCCCGGTGTCTGCGGCGTATCTGCAGCGCGTGCTGTCGGACTACTTTCAGGCGCCGGTGCGCGTGGAGCAGTTTGTGGGCGGGTGGTATCGCGTGCCGGCATCGCAATACACGCGGCTGGGCAGTACCAGCAATGTGCTGGGCGCCACCGCGCTGGCCGGTGCCCGTGTGTGGCAACGCGACTTGCGTGTGCGCCTGTGGATGGGGCCGCTCAAGCGCGAGCAATACCGCAATTTTCTGCCCGGCGCGTCGGGCTCGCTGGCGCTGCGCAAGATGCTGACCATCCTGTGCGGCACCACGCTGGAGTTCGAGATCAAGCTGATCCTGCGCCAGCAAGACGTGACGGGCAGCACGCTGGACAACAGCAACGATGGGCAGAATGCTGGCCGATTGGGCTGGGACACCTTCCTGTGTTCCCGCCCCGCGCAGCAAGACCGCAGCGACGCGGAATACACGCTCGCACCGCTGCATTGAACACCCACATCTTCATCGACGTTTCTCGACTCTTTCATCGAATCTTCGGAGCGCAGCTGCCATGGCCATCCCACTCAAAACCCTGATCGCCAAGCTGAACGCGACCAGCCGGCAAGCCGCCGAGCGCGCGGCTTCCATCTGCATGGCGCGCGGCAACTACGAGGTGGATCTCGAACACCTGTTCCTGGCGCTGCTGGAAAACCGCCGCAGCGACTTTGCCGTGGCCGCCCGCGCCAGTGGCATCGACCTGGCCGCACTGCAGCGTGACCTGGAAGCCGAGATCGGCCGCTTCCAAACCGGTAACACGCGCACGCCGGCGTTCTCGCCCTATCTGCCGAAGCTGTTCGAGCACGGCTGGCTGATCGCATCGCTCGATTCGCAAATCACGCGCATCCGCTCCGGCCATCTGCTGCTGGCGTTGCTGACGGAGCCTAGCCTGTCGGCCCTCGCGCAACGCGGTTCGCGCCTCTTCGCCCAGATTGACGCCGACCGTCTCAAGCACGATTTCGATCGTCTGACTTCGGGTTCGGACGAGCAAGAGCAGGCCGTGGACATTGCCGACGACAGCGCAGACGCATCGCAAGGCGAAGCTGGCAAGCCCGCTGCCGCCCTGACGGCGACACCAGCGCTGGATCAGTTCACCGTCGACCTGACGCAATCGGCCCGCGACGGCCGCATCGACCCTGTGATCGGCCGCGATGCCGAGATCCGCCAGGTGATCGACATCCTGATGCGCCGTCGCCAGAACAACCCGATCCTCACCGGCGAGGCAGGCGTGGGCAAGACCGCCGTGGTGGAAGGGCTGGCATTGCGCGTGGCCGCCAACGACGTGCCGCCGCCGCTGCAGGGCGTGACGCTGCGCACGCTGGACATGGGCCTCTTGCAAGCCGGCGCCAGCGTGAAGGGCGAGTTTGAGAACCGCCTCAAGAACGTGATCGACGAGGTGAAGAAGAGCCCCAAGCCGATCATCCTGTTCATCGATGAGGCGCACACCATCATCGGTGCGGGCGGTCAGGCAGGCCAGAACGACGCCGCCAACCTGCTCAAGCCTGCGCTCGCACGCGGTGAGCTGCGCACGATTGCCGCCACCACGTGGAGCGAATACAAGAAGTACTTCGAGAAAGACGCCGCATTGGCCCGCCGCTTCCAGGTCGTGAAGGTGGAAGAGCCGAGCGAGCCGCTGGCAGCCTCCATGCTGCGCGGCATGGCGGGGCTGATGGAGCGCCACTTTGGCGTGCGCGTGCTGGACGAGGCGATTACCGAGGCGGTGCGGCTGTCGCATCGCTATATCAGCGGCCGCCAACTGCCGGACAAGGCCGTCAGCGTGCTGGACACGGCGTGCGCCAAGGTGGCACTCGGCCAAAGCGCCACGCCTGGCGCCATTGAAGACGACGAGAAAACGCTGGAACGCCTGCAAGGCGAGATCGACGCGCTGGAGCGCGAGCAAAGCGCCGGCGCCGAGCACGACGCGCGCCTGAAAGCGCTGAACGAGCAACGCACCGAACTGGAACAGCGCGTCGCGCAAAACACGGAACGCCTGGCGAAGGAACGCGAGCTCGTCGCCCGCATCCAGGCGCTGCGCGAGGCCCGCGAAAGCGGCAACGCGCAAGCCAGCGAAGACAGTGCACTGCCCGTGGCCGCCAACAGCGATGTCGTCTCCATCTCCAAGCGCAAGCGTGGTGCAGACAAGGCAGATGAGCAGGACGAACTCGCCAAGCTGATCGCCGAACTGCGCGCCCTGCAAGGCGAATCGCCCATGGTGCCGCTGCAGGTGGACGGCCATGTGGTGTCGGAAATCGTCTCGGCATGGACGGGCATTCCGCTGGGCCGCATGGTCAAGGACGAACTGCGCACGGTGCTGAACCTCAAGCCGCTGCTGACCGCCCGCGTGATCGGCCAGGACCATGCGCTGGATGCCATCGCGCAGCGCGTGCGCACCGCCACCGCCAATCTGGAAGACCCGAACAAGCCGCGCGGCGTCTTCATGTTTGCCGGCCCCTCGGGCGTGGGCAAAACGGAAACCGCGCTGGCGCTGGCCGACATCCTCTACGGTGGCGAACGCAAGCTCATCACCATCAACATGAGCGAGTACCAGGAAGCGCACAGCGTGTCGGGCCTCAAGGGCTCGCCGCCGGGCTATGTCGGCTATGGCGAAGGTGGCGTGCTGACCGAAGCCGTGCGCCGCAACCCGTATAGCGTGGTGCTGCTGGACGAAGTGGAGAAGGCCCACCCCGACGTGCTGGAGATGTTCTTCCAGGTGTTCGACAAGGGCGAGATGGACGATGCCGAAGGCCGCCCGATCGACTTCCGCAACACCATCATCATCCTCACGTCGAACGTGGGCTCGTCGAACATCATGCAAGCGTGCCTGAACAAGGCCGCTGAGGAATTGCCTGATGCCGATGCGCTGGCCGAACTGCTGCGCCCGACGCTTTACAAGGCGTTCAAGCCGGCATTCCTGGGCCGCATGAAGGTGGTGCCGTACTACCCGATTTCCGACGACGTGCTGACCGAGATCATCACGCTCAAGCTGGGCCGCATCCGCGACCGTGTGGCCGTCAACCACAAGGCGACGTTCCAGTGGGACAACGCGCTCATTGAATCGGTGCTCGCACGCTGCACGGAGGTCGACGCCGGCGCCCGCGCGGTCGACCACATCCTCAACGGCACGTTGCTGCCTCAGATTGCCGAATCGGTGCTCACCCGCATGGCCGAAGGCGGCAGCATTGAGAAGATCAAGGTGAGCGTGGGTAAAGACGGCGACTTCAAGTACCGCATTCAATAAGCGAGCACACCATGGTCTCTCCGACCGAACTGGCCAACCTGCTGCGTGCAGCCTTCACCCAGGCTGACCGCCTGCTGCGGCTGGAAACCCCGCTGGGGCCCAACGCGCTGCTGCCCGAGCAACTCGATGCCGCCGAGCACATCGACGCGGGCGGCTTCCGCCTGGAACTCACGGCGCTGTCCGACAACGCCGGCATCGACTCGGCCAAGCTGCTCGGGCAACCCGTGCGGCTGGATTTGCTGACGCAGCAGAGCCGCAGCACGCTGCGCCCGTTCCACGGCCACGTCACGCGGTTTGAGCAGATTGGCGCCAACGGCGGGCTGGTGCGCTACCGGCTCGTCATCGAGCCCTGGCTGGCCTTCCTGCGTCATCGGCAAGACAGCTTCCTGTTTCAGGACATGTCGGTCATCGAGGTGATCGACAGCCTGTTTGGCGACTACCAGGGGCAAGGCCGACTCGTGCCCGCATGGCGCTGGGCCTTGCGCGACAGTTCGGTCTACACGCGCCGCAGCGTCATCACGCAATACGAAGAAAGCGATTTCGATTTCGTCACGCGCCTGCTGGCAGAAGAAGGGCTGTTCTACTTCTTCGAGCACGAAGCCAAGGACGGCGAAGCGCTGGGCGCGCATCGCATGGTCATCGCCGATGCCAACGACGTGTTTGTCGACAACGCGCAGGCGAGCATCCGTTTCGGCCGCGCCGACGCCACCGCCACCGAAGACGTGATCGATCGCTGGCAGGGCGCGCGCCGCTGGCAGACCAACGCCGTATCCATCGCCAGTTGGGACTACCGCGCCAATGCCAAACGCACAGCGCAAGTGGGTGCCCAGGGCAACGCGCAACAGCAAGGCAGCGACGGCCCGCAACTCACGCTGCAAGACACCGACTACCCCGGCCAGTACTGGTTTGAAGACAACAACCAGGCGCAGCGTGTCGCCCGGCTGATGATGGAAGCGCTGGAACTGCGCGACAAGCAGTTCGACGGCGAAGGCAGCGTGCGCACCTTGGCCACCGGCACGCGCTTCCAACTGCAAGACCACTTCGACCACGACGACGGCGAACAGCGTTTTGCTGTGCTGGCCGTCACGCACCAGGCGCGCAATAACTTCAACGACCGCTTTGGCCAGGTGCTGACGGAAACGCTCGGCACGCTCGGTTCGCTTGGCCGCAGCGACGTACTGGCCGCCGGCAGCAACCAAGCCAACGGTGACGATGCGCCGTTCTACCGCAACCACTTCACCGTGGTGCGCGACAACGTGCCCGTGCGCCCGCAGCAGAGCGATGCCCAGGGCCGCGCGCTGCACCCGCGCCCGACCGTCAACGGCAGCCAGACGGCGCTCGTCGTCGGTGCCGAAGGGCCGGTGCATACCGACCGGGACCACCGCATCAAGGTGCAATTCCATTGGCAGCGTGGGGCGCGTTCGTCCAGCCGCCAATCGCATCCGGCGGGTGATGACAACGCACGCGCCAGCGCCGGCCTGGGCGCATGGGTGCGTGTGACCGCCCCGGTGGCCGGCCCCAACTGGGGCGGCGTAGCACTGCCGCGCGTCGGTCAGGAAGTGCTGGTGGAATTCCTGCAAGGCGACATCGACCGGCCCGTGGTGGTGGGCGCCGCCTACAACGGCCGCGGTCAGACGGATGCGCAGTACAACCAGAACCAGGCCGGCGCTGCTGGCGCCACCGGCAACGCCCCCGCCTGGTTTGCCGGCGACGCCAAGAGCCAAGGCGCATACGCCCACAATGCGGTGCTGTCCGGCATCAAGACGCAGGCGCTGGCTGGCAGCCAAACGGGCTCGTCGGGCTACAACCAGCTCGTCTTTGACGACACCGAAGGCCAGGGCCGCACGCAGCTCAGCACCACACAGGCCGCCACCGGCCTCGTGCTCGGCCATCACAAGGAACAGATCGACAGCGCGCGCCAGGCCGACCTCGGCCACGGCGCCGCACTCGCCACCGACGACAGCGGCAGCGTGCGCGCCGGCGCCGGCCTGCTGCTCACCGCGCACAGCGCCGGCACCAGCGCCCCGCTGCAAGACAGCGAAGCCGCCGCCAGCCAGATCGAAGCGATGAGCGACCTGGCCGAATCACTGGCCGATGCGGCAAAGAAGCAGAAAGCCGGCTTGCCCGACGAACCTGATGCGAAGGAACTGCCCGCGCTCAAGCAACTGCGCCACACCACCGAGGTGCTGCGCCACACGGAAAGCGCAGGCCAGGGCGCCGAGGCCGTCGCCTACAGCGAACCGCATCTGCAGGTGTCCGCACCCAAAGGTGTGCTGGCGACAACGCCCGCCGATGCCGTGTTGGTGGCGGGCACGCAAGTCACGTTGACCGCCAAGCAGGATACGAACGTTGCGGCGGG
>JGI24740J21852_10000117_pt1 | contig 29382 bp, 28 predicted proteins | sample KBSCornC6_FD_21852 | JGI IMG/M metagenome (IMG submission 21852) | reverse complement strand
CTTGCGCTTGGCCGTCCACCGCTTGATGTCTTCTTCCATCTTCGTGCTCATCGTCTTTTCTTCCATTGTGACGTGAGCAGGTTTTCACTGGGTCATTACACTCCCGCCTAGTCCACCAACACGTCCCGCCGTTCTTGCATCGCGCGCGACAGGTGGCAATTCGCCTAGCCTAGCGCGAGGGCCGGCGGTCACCCAAGACCGAAGCCTGGCGCGGCCCGTTAGCAATGTACGGTCCAGCCTTCTGGACATCCGCATCAATCATTCATATGGCTAACGCGCGCTGCTGGAAGACGGCGCACAAAAAGAGGGAGGGGATATTTTTCGGGGACTCCCATGGAAATCACTGTGAAAGCCAAGAGCGGCGCCATCGACATTCGCACTGAGCGACGAGCGGACAACCGGTGGGCAAGTCAATATCGGTACGTCCCAGCCAAAGGCTCACCGACGGACTGGGCACCGGCGTGTTCCCCGGAGGGGTTCATCTCCGAGGGAATGGCGCTGAGTGCCGCCATCCTGCTCGGGAAGCAGGCCGCTGAAGAGTCTGCAACAGAGAAGGCTGGGCACTAGCGTGGTTCGGTAGCTACCCGACTCGCCCATCCTCAAGGAATTCGAGCTTTCGAATTTCCATGCGCTGCTCGTCAAGCTTGGAGACAAGGCGCGTGGGGACAGAATCGGAGCGATGCGCCATTTAACGTCAATAAATTCAGGTCGCGCATTGGAATATTCGCAATGAACATTGCGTACACACCGGGCGCGCCTAAAATTGCCCTACCTCGCAGGGCAAGAAACGTTCAACGACGCCAGCCGCATACTCATTATGCTGAAGGTCACTGTCGAAGTAGTGAGCCGGGGCCGACCCGGCACAGGCAAGGTGATAGCCACCGCGGAAATTGGACGGCGCGAGCGGAGCACTGCGCCTGACTACGTCGTCCAGCTTTCCGAAGACACGTACGAACACGGTGAAAAGACAACGTTGCGGTCGTACCCGCGGTACGCGTCGTCTGTGTTCGACCTTGTTGCACGCGCACTCGCTGTCGCGTTGACTGGCAAAGAAGAGCTTCCACCTCGTCCTGAACCCATCAGTGTCCATATCTACCGCGCAGGTAACATGGACTACGTTCGCCTGAGCGAAATACCGGAGCCCGCAGCAACGCTCTTCCGCAAGCGCATTCAGTATTCTGGGTGCCCAGTGGTTGAAGAAGACCTCACGCCCATGGACTGTGCCTACGCGTCCGACTGGCACGATTTTTTGACCGGTCGCAGATAATTGAGGCGGAAACCCTGATAGCCCAGCCATGTTGGCCCGTTGCCGGCGTGAGTCTTACACCACGCCAGCGGAGCGACTGCGAAGTCGGGAAGAGATTACTTAATCAGGAACCGCTCGAAATTCTTGCCCGCAATCCAGGCAGGCGCGCGCCCACGACCAGTCCATGTAGCGCCCGATTTGGGGTCCTGATATTTGGGCGCAACCGTCCCGCCTTTGCGCTTCTTGGTCTTTGCTGCGAGCCCAAGGTCCTCCGCTGTTAGCCCGTACTCGATGATGATTTGGCGTGTCTGCGCGATGACCGTCTCGAGTTCCGCCGCATGTGCAGCGGCAAGCTGTTCTTCAAGTTTGGCTTTCTGTGCGAGCAGGTCTTTGTATGTCGCCATGGTTTCCTCTAGGTTATGCGGAGCAAGGTAAGAATAGCGGAATTGCCGAGTTTCGGAGGTCTATTTAACGGGATTTCATGTTGCCAACACCTCACCGCTCAGCGTTTAGAAGACTGCTTTGACTGGGTAACAAGCGAGACAACCGATAAGCGATAACTCCAGCTTCGGGCAATGACCTCAGTCGGAATGCGGCGAGGCAGCTCAAGATGGTTTAGAGCGAAGCGCTAGAATCCATCCACAAAGAAGGCACAATATCGAACCCTCGGAGTCAGGCATACAGTGCGCGACAGTAAAAACCCGCAGAACACAGGGTTCCCTATGACGCTGACGAAAGTCGCGAGCACTTTTCTCGCCCGCCCGGTCCTCTTCATCATCGCAGGCGTTGTAGCGGCAATAGCCGTCGCGAGCGTCGTAGCATTTGCACTTTACGAAATGCGAGTCGATGCCCTGGAGCGCGCACGCGACACGGCTGACAATCTCGCCTTGATTCTGCAGCGCGACATCGAGCGCAATCTCGAAATTTACGAACTCTCGATGGAGGCCGTCGTCGATGGTGTGAAGGACCCTGACGTACTCCGGCTGCCACCCAAGGTCCAACAGCAAATTCTCTTCGACAGGTCGAGCAACGCGAAAGATATGGGCTCGTTGTTGGTGACCGACGCAGCAGGCAACATCGTTATCGACTCCCGGTCGGTGCCGCCCAGAAAGGTCAATCTCGCCGACCGAGACTATTTCCGGATTCACCAGCAGGAGGCGCCCTACATGGGCGTGTATATCAGCAAGCCTTTTTCGCCCCGCACCACCGGCGCGGACCTGTCCATTGGGCTCAGTCAGCGGCTGGATGATGCACAAGGGCAGTTCGCAGGCATTGTCGTGGGAACGATGCGGCTGAACTACTTCCGTCGCCTATTTGACGGACTTGCTCTGGGTGAGCGCGATTCCATCACGCTGCTGCGAACCGACGGAACGGTTCTCATGCGGCGGCCCTATCACAGCGAAGAAGTCGGCCGGAGCATTGCAAGCGCGGCATCGTTCAAGCCGCTTCTCCAGGCTGATGGGGGCAGCTATCTCGGCACCGCCGCGTTGGATGGTACAGAGCGTCTTTACAGCTTCAAGCATATTGGGAAGTATCAACTGATAGTCGTGCTGGGACTTGCGACAGACGACATCTACGCTGAATGGAGACGGCGGTCTTGGGCCATTGGCGGGGTCATGGGCGCGCTCACTTTGGTCTTCGTCTGGATGACGTTTGCGCTCGCAAAGCAGTTCCATCGACGGCTTGAGATGGAGCAGCAGCTCCAGTTGCTTGCAGACACCGACAGCCTGACGGGTCTCGGCACACGCCGGGCGCTGGATGCCGCCCTTGACGTGGAACTGAGACGTGCGAAGCGAAACAAGCAAGGCCTGGCCGTGTTGATGGTCGATGTAGACAACTTCAAGGCTTTCAATGACCACTACGGGCACATTGCTGGCGATGCCGCGCTATGTGTTGTCGCGCGCTGCATCGCAGAGAGCGTCCGCCGTCCGGGAGATTTCGCCGGCCGCTATGGTGGTGAGGAGTTCTGCGTGCTCCTCCCGAATACGGACCTTGCAGGAGGCGTCCGCGTAGCGGAGAAGATTCGGCAGGCGGTCGCCGCGGCCAACCAGCTTCACATCGGCGCTCCCGGCGGCCATCTGACGGTAAGTATTGGCGTTTCCGCCTTTGATGAAGATGCGACGCTTGGCACTGCCGAGGAGCAGTTGGTCCACCAAGCCGACCAGCGGCTGTATGAGGCCAAGGCAGCCGGCCGCGATACGGTCATGCCGCAGAACACGCGTACGCAAACAGAAGCGTCGCTGGCGGCGAGTCGCGCAACTGGCGATGCATGACGCAATTTTGCCGAATCTTCATATATGTAACGCGATGGGGAGGTGGCCGGGTTTCTCTCCATAATATGGGCTGTTCTCCGCTTGCCCGTCCGCGCTCACAATGTCCTGGCTGCCAATTCCACCCCAGACTCTCCGTACACTGACGACTGCAGTAGTCCTGTTCGTTGGCTCGCATGCGTGGGCACTCGATGCGAGCCATGAAGTCCAAGTTCTAATTCAGAAGACGAAATCGAACCTCGTTTTCGTCAAGGGCGGCACGTTCAAGATGGGCGATTTTGGCCCGGTCAGCACACCAGACAAAATGCCGTATGCGCCTGGCCGAGCCCACGCGACGCCGCTGCATGAGGTCGAGTTGGACAGCTTCTCGATGTCGAAGTACAAGGTTACGGTCGCCGACTTTGACGTGTACACCGATGCTGTCGGCAAACCGCATATCGCGCAGGCCAAGTTTGATAAGGAATACAGAACGGTCCCTGACGTGCCTGCTGGCGTCAACTGGCCAGAGGCAAAAGCCTATTGCGGATGGCTTGCGAACGTAACCGGCCAACCCTTCGATTTACCAACAGAAGCGCAATGGGAGTTCGCCGCCCGCAGTCGTGGCAAGTATGTCCCCTTCGGTACGGACAATGGCAAGTACGAGGAGGGGCGCAACGTTGCGAGCTATGAGCAGCGAAAAAAGATGCTGCCGAATGCGGATTCCCCAGCCGTCTATCCAAACGGCAAATTCCCACCGAATCCCCTAGGCCTGTATGACATGGGCGCGCACGGGCAGGAATGGGTGAACGATTGGTTTGACCCGGACTACTATGAGCACTCTCCGCGCAAGAACCCACAAGGGCCCGCGACCGGAACCGAGAAGGTGCTTAGGGGCATCGAGGATGACTATGCATCGTCCGTGACTATGTACCGACACAAAAGCGAGCCCGTTGTGCCGCCGTTTAAGAGCCGGTATACCGGTGAAGTTCTCGCCGAGCGTTCAGGGAAAACCGGTTTCCGGTGCGTGGTCAACGCGGCCAAACAACTTACTCCGTAGCTGCTGTCACGCGTACGAGCTGGGTGGCATTGGCATCGAGCCGATGTCCGCCAGCATGGAGTGGTCAATGCCCCACGTACGCTGCTCGGCGTACTGTGGCGAATCGTTATTGAACATCGGAAACCCTCTAGTTGGCTCGGACTTCAGTGAGGCTTGCAGCTTGTTGTAGAAATCTTCTATCACCTGCCCGTCCTTGGCGGTTCCGATAATGTCCATGTTCAGGAAGTCTCGCACTTGTTGGCGGTTGTCGGCAGTCACCACATCAGTGCACTTCGAACCGTTCGGCGACATGTGCTGGATGATGTTGTCGAAGTCGCGGCGAGTCTGAGCTGCCTTCAGAATCGCCTTCACGGCGTCCTTGCGCCGGCCATAGTAACGGCCGCCATGGTTGCGGCCATCCCAGCCATCAATCTTCCAGTCGTGCCGTGTCATCTGGTACAGCATAATGCCCCTCGCTTCAGGTGTGGTGTAGCGAAGGTAGTCACCCGCGTTCTTCAGAATGCGGTTCATTAGCTGAACACGCTGCTCCTCACGCTCGAAGCTGTCCACGATTTCTTTGTATTGGCGATTAATGGTCTCTTGGGCCCAGCCGACGGTGTCTTCGATTTTCTCGATGGTTCCTTCGACAATCATCACCTGCAGCTTCACAATCGCGTCAAAAGCTTCTGCCGCGATGAATTTAAGCTGCTTGTAGTTGGCGTGGTAGAGCTGAAACGCCAGCCACTTCCAGAACTGGGCAATCTGGCCCATGTCTACTTCTAGTTCGAGCTTGCCCTTCGCGCCCAATCCCAGGCACGCACTCGCCATCATTCGGAAACGGAACTTGCCGGAGGCGTAAGTCAACTCCAACATGCAGCCGACGCCCGCGCCGAGTAGACCGGACACGGAGTCACCAACCTTGGCGAACTCCTGATACCCTAAGCCCAACTGCTCGGGGTTCAACCACTGTAGGCCTCCCCACAATTTCACCTCGGCCTTTGCACCGGCAAACACCTCCAACTCTGCTTTGGCAGTTGGGTCGAGGTGGTTATCTTCCAGCTTTGCATTGGCTCCGGGGCCGGTCGGCTGTTGATTGACATTCAGCTTTCGCGGCCTACGGGTCGCCGTTGCGGCTGCGCCGAAAAGACCCAACTCCTTGCGTTTCTCATCTGTCCAATCGACTGCGATGCCGGCTTCGCCGACGATGCTTCCACCCACCATCCCGTTCAGCGCAAGCTCAGCAGCAAATCGAACCGCAGTGGAAGTGTCCTTGGGGTCGTCAGTCAGCTTCCACACCCAGCCGACGCGGTCAGGGAAATAGATAGTCGTAACGGCCTTGGCTTCCGCGATAGCAACTTCAGCACGGGCGCTCGCCTTCAGGGCGCAGTTGCCCTTGAGCGGGTCCCACTCGGTCGCCAGACCATAGCCAGCGAAATAACGCATCACCTGTGCTTGCGCTGTGAGGTCGATGTTGTTGTTCCACTTCGCGTTCGGGTTGCTCGTCGCGCGGTCGTACTTCAGATGCTTATTCCAGCCATCGGCCCAATCCCACAAAGCTCCCTGGACGCAGTGCGTCTCAAGCTTGAGAAAATCGGCTTTGAACTTGGTCTTGAGCGTCGACACTCCCTTCTTCAACTCATCCTTGTCGAGCTTGTACTGGTCATTCTCTTTCTTGATAAAGGACTTTTGCCCCGAATCCTTTTCCTTCGCCGTGCCCTGTCGCTTCTCCCAGCCGGTCGGGACGTAGCGGTCCCAGTTGCTCTTGATGCGGTCCGAGCGCACGTAGCGCGCGGTGTACTTGCGGAACTTGCGCACCGGTCCGCCAGACGCGTTGTAGATGGGGATGATTTCGACAATCGACATATGTCCACTGTCCATCTTGCCCAGCGGCTTGAGCGCTCCGTGAAGCTTCTCTTGCGCGGCCTTTGCCTCCGCATACGCCTGCTCCAAGGCCTTCGCAGTCTCGGTGTATTTCGCTTGACCCGACTGTGGTGCGAGGTCAAGTTTGTGCAGTTGCTCCGCCAAGTCGTCCGCCTTGGCGTTCGCCTTGTGGTATGTGTCGATGACGTGGTCCAGGTAGTTCGCGTCGTTCTCGAACTGCGTCACGTCCTTGGACGGGATGCACATGAACTCGCCAGTGTCAGGGCGGAAGATGAGCAACGGCTCAGGCACGTAGTCAACGAATACCTTGCTGCCTTTGATTGGATTGGTCGTAGCTGTTCCGCGCACAGGCGGGCGTTCCAGCTCGATGCGGCTCTCGGCGGCCGGCGCGGGAGTAGCGGTCGGCGGGACAGCGGGGACGGGTGAACGCTCGAATGCCATGGCGGTGGATTAAAAGAGAACCTTGATGCCTTCTTGACTGGCTGTGTAGACGCGGGAGATACGCCCCTGCTCATCAGTCATGCCTTGTGCGAGGACGTTGCCTTTGGCGTCCTCAACGACATAGGGGTGATGGGGCAGAATCTCCTGAGTCTCCTTGTTGCGCAGCACGAATTGCTCGTCATAAGGCGGCTTCCCTTTGGGCAGGGTGTTGTTGACCTGAGCTCCGCCTGGACCCACGAGGTTGTGGTTGGCGCCCTTGAAAGTCACCATGCCGGGTGCGTGCAGCTCAATCGTCCCGTTCGTCACCTTGATTTGAGCGCCGGCGGCGTTAAGCAAGACGTGCTGCTTGGCCTCAACGGTGGCGCTCGCCTGGGTCGACGCAAAGGTGACCTGCTTCTCGGCTGCGAATGCTGCGCCACCGGTGCTCGCCGTCAAACCAACCTTGCCGGTTGCGGCGTGCAGAGCGATGCCTGGCGTCGCATCAGACGTCTGGCCAACCGCCTTCCCATGAGCGAACAGACTGATGCCTTCCGTTGAGGCCATGGCCAGGTTGCCGCCTGCGGCGACGTTGGCATCCTGTTTGGCGACGGCCGTGAGCTGTGTTGTGGCAACCAGAACAGCGTCTGCTGGTGTGGTGGCCAGGATACCCTTCGGGGCCGACACCTGCAGGTGCGGCTGGTTGTACGCGACAGCGCTGGCTCCTTGGCTACCGGTCTCGGCGTGACGTAAGACCTCAGTGGTGTGCCGAAGCTGTGCGAGCGCGGGAAGGTCCTTCGCGGAAGTTTCGTCAGCCAGCCCCGCTTTTTGCTTCCGCGCAGCATCGGCCAAGGACTCCGCGAGGTCACTGCTGGCCTCGATTTGATTGGCAGCATCCTCGCTATCCAGGAATGAGGCGCCGACATCTGCAGAGTGCGCGCTCAACAACAGTCCAGAGCCGGCGCGCATGCTGCCGCTGTCATCCGTTTCGAGGGCTGCGCCGTGGCCCAGGTCACCTTCGCGAGCGTTGTCCTTCTGGGCCTTGTGGTGGCCGAGCGTGAGTGCGCTCGCCGCTTGCGTCGTGGCAAGCTGAGTGCGACTCTGGCCAGCCGTGTCGTCGAACAGCAACTGGTTATGGCCGCCAGTGCCGTCTTGGCTGTTGCTCAGCGCCTGGGTCTTGATGCCCGACAGCACCGCATTGTGCGCATACGGCCCTTGGCTCTGGGCGTTCCCGGCAAACCAAGCTGGCGCGTTACCTGTGGCACCTGCTGCACCGGCCTGGTTCTGGTTGTACTGGGCATCGGTCTGGCCACTGCCGTTATAGGCGGCGCCAACGACAACCGGCCGGTCGATGTCCCCGTACGGGAATTCGACGAGCACTTCCTGACCCACGCGGGGTAAGGCGACACTACCCCAGTTTGGACCGGCTACCGGCGCGGCGACGCGAACCCAGCAGCCAAGGCTGGCGTCTGCACGGGCGTTGTCCTCGCCGGCGGGGTGCGCCTGTCGGCTCGCAGAGCGTGCGCCGCGCTGCCAATGGAATTGAATCTTGATGCGATGGTCGCGGTCGGTGTGGACGGGACCACCGGAGCCAACGACGAGCGCGGTCTGGGTGCCAACTACCGTTGGGCGCGGATGCAATTGCCGACCGTGCTCGTCCTGCAACTGAGGCCGGTACGGCACCTTGGATGAGATGACGGTGAACCGGTTGCGATAGAACGTCTGGTCCTGTGTATCGGCGCCTGCAGTCCCACCAAATGTTTGAGCGAGAACCTGTGCGAAACGCTCGTTGAAGTTGTTGCGTGCCTGATGGATGACGACCAGCGCAACGAATCGCTCGGCGTCGTCATGCCCATAGTGGTCCACGAGCGAGAAGGTCGTTGCTGGCGCTAGCGTCCGGACCGTCCCTGCGCCGTCGGTCTGCGCATTGCGGACCTCGATGGACTCCAACACGAGGCGTGCGGCGCGCTCGGCCTGCTTGCTGTCTTCGAACCAGTATTGACCCGGGTAGTCGGTGTCCTGCAGGGTGATTTGCTGGCTGCCATCCTGAGGCGACCCGAGCTCAGCTTTGCGGACGGTGTTGGCACGGTAGTCGGCACTCGAGAGCGACACAGCATTGGTCTGCCAGCGTGCCACCTCTGCCCAGCGGTCGATGACGTCTTCGTTCGCTGTGGCATCAGACCTGCCAAAGCGGATGGAGGTCTGAGCGTTGTCGGTGAAGACCTCATTGGCGTCCGCTATGACCATACGGTGCACGCCCAGTGACTCACCATCAGCCGCCTCGTGCTCGAAGTAGTAGAACAACCCCTCTTCGGCCAACAGCCGGGTGACGAAATCGAAGTCGCTTTCTTCGTACTGCGTGATGACGCTGCGACGCGTGTAGACCGAAGCATCGCGAAGCGACCAGCGCCAGGCTGGTACCAGCCGGCCCTGACCACTGTAGTCGCCGAACACGCTGTCGATGACCTCAATGACCGACATGTCCTGGAATAGGAAGCTGTCCTGGCGATAGCGCAAGAACGCCAGCCATGGCTCGATGACCATTCGGTAACGGGCCAAGCCGCCGTTGGCTTCGACCTGTTCGAAGCGGGTGACGTGACCGTGAAAGGGACGCAACGCGCTGCGGCTCTGCTGCGTCAGCAGGTCGACCCGAACGGCCTGGCCAAGCAACTTGGAAGCGTCGAGATTGGCTTCGTCTGAGAGCACGCTCAACTCCAGCCGGAAGCCTCCATCATCAAGGCATTCGCGCACATGGAGCCTCTCCGGCAGTAGCACGTTCGAGCCAAGCGGTGTGTGTAGGCGCAGCAATCGATTGGCTTGCGTGCAGGTCTCGCGCAGCAGGCTCGCAAGCTCGGTCATCGAGACCATGTTCTCCCCAGCTATGTTAAATATGCTGGGCTACGTACGGTCGTTGATGGCCCGAAAAACTGGCCCAGCACAAGATTTTTGCGCTGCAAATACTAGAGGATTGACGTGTTACGAACATCCCTATTAGGGATGTTTCGTGCTGAACGTTTTGAAGACCTGTTTTGCCGGAAAGTAGAAGACAGCTATCGCTCTGCATCGCCCTTTTGGCTACCACGTGGAACTCCGGCGACTCGCGTAGGCCAGCACGTAGGTCGTCCACGTGACTATGGACGAGCACTATGGGCACCGCGAATCCAACACAATCCCCCGCTCAGAGCGCGCCGTCGGCCGTAAGGTCACCTGGGGGATGCTGTATCCCGTGCGGGTTCGGACGACCGTGAGCCCGCGCCGCATGCCTTGGAACACATTTCTACCTAGTCCCTTTGACCGAACGCTGGGCGTAGTGCAGCCTGCGGGTGAGATGGCCGTGGACGCTCGCAAAGATGTTCGGCGATTTACCAGACCTCCCGCTGTGCACCCACGCCACGTCCCTCACTGGCTTTCCCAAAGTGCGTTGTAATTTTTCCTACAGCTCGGATGTTAATCAGCGGTTGCCGCATAATCCTCGTAGCGACTCATTCGGATGCTTTTGGTAGTGCGAATCGTTTTAAGCAGATTTGAATTTTTTTAAAATCTCTGGACACCCCTCCTCTGGGGTAAGACAAAGAAAGGAGTGGGGCCTTGCGGACCAGCTTATCCCAAGGCAGCAGCTTTACTGCAGGACCGCCCCTCTGAGTGGGCAGGTGCATATAAATAACAGAGCAAACTCGCTGCTAGAGGGCGGCGACGTGGGAGGGGGCTTGACTACATCGTCTGGCGCAACGGAGATGTTGATAGTTGCGAATAAACCGGGGCTGACTGAATCGGGCGGAGGTCATAACACGAAAGGCGTAGATTTTCAGCGCTGGTGGGCGATACTCCGCATGGTCGAGATGGAGGCGGAGGGCCACTCAGACTATCTGCTTCTGTTCGAAGCAGTCCAAGACGTGACGGAGCTTGATTCGAGCACTACGCCGACGAAGGCTCGCATATACCAAGTAAAAAAGAAGGACCGCGGCGAATGGTCTTGGTCTACTTTGACCGGCACTACAGAGCCTAAAACCCCCAAAAAACCCAAGGCGAAAGGCACCGCAGCAAAGGCAAAGCCTGCTACGCCTCTTTTGCTTGAAAAGATAGCCAGCAGCGCGTTGGGCAAGCTGCATATTAGCTTGGCAGAATTCAGTGCGTTAGATGCTGAGGCCTTTTTTGTTTCGAACGCAGGTTGTGACATCCCCCTTTTATCTGGTACGAATGCTGCGACAGCGATGCCCTGTTCCGCCGCGGAATTCGCTGCCGAGCATTTAGCCCTTTTGAGTAAAGCGCTGCAGTCAATATCTGGGACTGGTAAACCGATTCCAGACTTAAAAAAGCTTTCCGTAAAAAGGGTGGCAGTACACCCTGATGCGCCCGAGGACTACGTAGTAAAGGCGGCATTCGACTTACTAGGTAAGCGCAGTGCTCCGCATGCCAGCCAAGCCGGAGCATTTGTAGACGCTTTGTTTATAAAGGTTGCTCCATTAGGTCGGCGAACGGCTACGTGCTCAACTTACGAGCAGCTTGTGGCGCAGCGGGGGTTTTCCAGAGCCGATTTCTTGTCCGCTTTGGGCGAGCTTCAGAATGTGCCCGACGTAGCAGGCAACCTAGAGCATTGGTTGCTCCAACTACAGGTGGAAGGTTTGGGGTTCATGGAAGTCACAAGGCTCCGCACGCGCGCGGCTAATATCCTTCGAGAACAGCTTACAGGCACCTTGCCAAACATCGCCAAAGACGTTGACGCTGCCTGCGATTCCTGGGTAGCTACGAACAAATGCGGTTCTTCACCGAAACAATACCTTGAGGCCGGTGCTGCTGCAATGAAAGGACTCTTCAGCACTCAGCCCGAAGAAGAACTAATGGCGAGACTTCTAATTAGAGCTCTGAAAAGATGCGTGGACCCGAACTGAGACTACTTGTTCGTAGCTTAAGAACAAAAAATTATGAAAAGCTTCCGATTCGAAAACATCTGGCTGCTATCACATCAAGCAAAGAAGGCGAAGCACATCAATTTTCACCCGAAGAAGAACTTAGTGGTAGGGAGGAACCATACAGGGAAGACGAGCCTGATTCGGACCCTGTTTGAGACCTTAGGTGCAAAGCCGCACGGAAAGCTCGAATTTTGGGATGATAGTACGGTGTCCGTACTTGAGTTTGTGGTGGATGAGAAGCACTTCTATGCTGCGCATCAGAGCGGAAGAAGAGCGCTATTTAATTCTAATCGCGAGCTGATTGTCGCCACGTCGAATTTCCAAGAGTGGTCCAGAGCGTTTTGCGATGTAACTGAATTCAACTTGGTCTTCTTAGATAAGACCGAGTCTGTGATAACGCCCGCGGACCCTGCTTGCTTTTTCGTTCCATTCTACATAAATCAAGATGGGAGCTGGCAGTCGGAATGGGGGACTTTCGATGCGTTGAAGCGATTGCGAGCCCCATATGGCGCGATTCTCGAGTATTTTACGGGCGTTTGCCCGCCTGATTACTACACTGCACGCGCGGAAAGGGGCAAGGAGACGATGGTGCTGGAGGAGCACCGTCGGGAATTAAAGCTTCTCGAGCGTGCAATGGATAAATTCAACCAAGCACTGCCATTATTTGGGCCGAAAATTAGCCCTTGGGCTTTTGAGGCTGAGATTAAAGTGCTAACACGAGAGGTAGGCGAGTTGAACGCGAAGCAGGAGGAGCTTCGCGATGCCGCCGTTCGTGAGCAAGAGCTACTTGCGAGTATTGAACAGCAGGTCAAGTTGGCCGACGACGCGTTAGCTGGTCACGACCACGACGCCAGTTATCTGCGACGTGAAGGAACCCCGAGTCTTGTTTGTCCAACATGTCACGCTGAGCATACGAAGTCATTCCTTGATTTACTTGAGTTCTCCGAGGATGCACGGGTACTTCGCGAGCTGTGTGGCCGTCTTCGTGACGATGCCGATATTGTTCGGCGTCGATATTTGGACCTGCAATATAAAATTAAAAATCTCGACGAGGACTATCAGAAAATTGCATCACTGCTGAATACCCGAAAGGGCGACTTAAAGCTGCAGGATGTAGTACGTAGCATGGGGGCTGAAAACGCGCTGGCTGTGTTCGAAGGTGAGCGTAGTGAGCTACTGGAGCAAATCAAGCAAGCCCTGGCGCGAGTTGACGCCTTCGACCGGAAAATGAAGACGCTGCGTACTTCCAAGAAAACACGGGAGATTCTTGAAGAATTTCGCACGCACTATACGGCGAATCGGGTCGCTCTTCAGTTGCCGGTCATTGATGCGTCAAAGATGAAGCTTACTAGCCGTCCCGACTTGTCTGGAAGTGGAGGACCCCGTTCAATCCTCGCCTACTACTCCGCACTTTGGCGAACATGCCAAGGCGTAGCTGGCACATACAGTGTCCCTATTGTTATCGACTCTCCGAATCAGCAGGCGCAGGATGACATCAATCTGCCGGCGGTTTTGAAGTTTATTGCAGAGAAACTACCCACCGGAATGCAGCTAATTGTGGGCTTAGAGAATCCCACGGAGTTCGCGTTCGACAGAGTGTTCCAGCTCACGACGAAGTACTCACTGCTGGGTGAAGAGGATTGGGACAGGGTGCGGGAGGTCGTCGAGCCCATGCTCAAGGATATGTACGACCAACTGCTATTCGCGAAGCTGTCCGAGAGCGACGATGAGCAAGTATAAGGGAGGGCAGTCATGGACGCGGGCGAGGGTTCTTTGTCCTCAAGGAACCTTGCACGCGAACCAGCACAATCCGGTGAAAGCGTGCCGTTCCTGGCCCGGACTGGCGCGCCCCGAAGGCGGGTGATTCACAGGTAAGTGCTTGGGCGACTGCCGTGCGACGCCGCTGCAGGTACGTCTATGGTTCCATACTTGAGTGGCCTCGCACCGCGGCGAGGTGAAATTTCTTTGAAATGCTCCGGAGATAGTCTTGAACATTGCAGACAGTCGACAATTTATAAAATCAGCCAAATCGAATCCAGAGAATTTCTTTCTTATCCACTATTCCTGCCAAAGCCTAAATGATGAAAATGAGGCGCTGTCGCCCCGCATAACTTCCATCGCGATAAATCATTTTGCTACAGGTCAATCGGTCAGCTTTTCAACGCATTCTATTGCGGAGGAATTGAAGATTCCGCGTGGCGATGTAATCACAAGATTCGATGAAGTTGAGATTGAGTTGTTAAATGAATTCTATAAATTTATTAGGGACCGTCGCGATAAATATTGGGTGCATTGGAATATGCGGAACCTTACATTCGGCTTTGAGCATTTGGAGCACCGTTTTCGCGCACTAGGTGGCAGGGATGCATGCGTCATTGCTGTGGAACGAAGACTGAACTTGAATGACCTGATAGTGGACCGTTACGGGGCGGACTATGCTATCCACCCGAAAATGATTTCACTAATGGAAATGAATGGGGGCAGGCACCGAGACTTTCTCAATGGAAAGGAGGAGGCCGAAGCGTTCTCCAACAAAGAATTTTTGCGCATGCACAATTCAACACTTTCAAAAGTGGGTTTTTTTAGTTCGGCAATACGGAAAATGGTCAATGGAAAGCTTAAAACTGCGTCCAAAGGCTTTGGCGTTGCGCTGGATAGGATATTTGAAAGTAGAGTTGCAAAAGCAGTGGGCCTGTTTGCGACTGTTATCAGTTTATTTGTGGCCCTTTGGCAGGCGGGCCTATGGCTCGGTGGAAAGTAGGGTGTTAACTGGTCGCCGGATGAGAACGTTTCAGAGTGAATTATTTTAACTGATAACTGGCCGTCACTTATCAACCACAAGTGGCTTGTAAAGACGTGGTACCAGCGCGCCCTGTGTTTATCTTAGGTTTGCTACAAAAAAGCCCTTTCCCATTTCCACAGCGCTATTCATCCCACACCGCATCGACCCCTCGCAGCAGGTGACCTCCAAGAACGTAGTCGCCACACCGTTCCGCTTTTGCCTCGAGCTTTTCCAGTTCCTCTTGCGGCAATCGGTCCAAATCAAATTGGCAGTAGAGGTTCCGCTGTCGGAACGTGGCTTTCGCGCGCGCAAGTCCCGCAACCAGCGCTGCCGGCGATTTGACCACGATGCTCTCGTGGCCTCGGAATTCGACACGAACGCCAACTGCTCGGCCGAGCCGGCCCAACCCAACTGCGTCTTGCCAGCCTGATTCGTAGTCGAGTTCGATGGCTGCGACATCGCCCGAGCCCACCAGACGTAGCGCCTCCTCCTTGCTGCCGGCACGCGCGACAGTTGTCGCCATCGGGCCGGTGCGCGGGGTTCGCGAGGGCATGCGTACCACCTGTGTCGTTTGCATCATGGTCTGAGAGAGGGTTGGAGTCGCTTTGCGAGATGCCATCAGCACTCACTGTGATTGCCGGAGGCGCATCCTTCACATCGAAGCCTCTCTCGTTGACGAGATGTTTTCGGCCTTGGATACTGTGCAAATATACAGTGTTCCGAGCCATGGTAGCACGTGACTTTTCCGCCCCTGCAACTCACCGCAAGAAGCTTTCTTCGGCAGCGCTCCGCGCCATATGGCAGAGCAACCCCACGCCCGAGGTCCGCGACTTGTTGTGGGAAATCTATCGCCTGCAGGACATCGCAAGGCAGGCGTACGCCATCCTCACGCTAGCCCGCATATGGGGCATCGATAAGCCTTTCCTGACGAGATTGAATGCGCTGGATTCCGCGCTGTTTGCGGAGCCCGCCTTATGGGAGCGACCACTGAGTTGGTCGACCGAGGAAGAACAGGCGTTGAAGCGCTTGTCGCGGGGCCGGCGGTAGCGTTACCGCTTCGGGGGATTACGGAATGTCGTTTCCGCTACGGCGCCGCTTCCCGCCGCTCACCAGAAAGCGCCTGCAGGAGATTCAGCTACAGTACGGCCACGAGCTGCGCTCCAGTCAGTCCAGGGTCACCACTCGCTTTGCCGCGCTGACACCGAAGTACGAATCAGGTAGCGCCCTCGAACAGAACGGACAATCGACGCTACTGGTCGGCTCCACCAGCTCTCGCTCACCCTCGAGCAGGTCCAGCAACGTATAGTCGGTCGCGGCCTCATGAACTGGAGCGGGTGTCGCGTAGTACCGCAAAAACTCATTCAGCGCGCGACCGGCGACCTCAGCATTGAACGTCACCACGGCCGGATTGTGAATCTTGGTCCCGTATCTTTCTGCATCACGTTGCTCTTGCGTTTTGCTGGCATCCGCTAGTGCAACCCGGTCGATGAGCCCATTGCACCACAAGCAGCCCCGCCCAGGCCGTACGTGGCGAATGGCGCCAAAAACACCGTCCAGCCGGCCGGTCGAGTCCACGTGAACTTTGCTCCCCACCTGCACCATTGGGACAAAGTATTGGTGTGCGAGCGCGTTGCATGTCAGGCGGGCCTCCGCCGTGTCCGCTGCCAAAAAAACAAAGTCGCATTCGAGCAGAGCACGGTGCGCATCACCATGCGCTACATCAAGCGAGAGCGCAGCCACGGTCGCGTCCGGCGCAATGCTATGTATCAGCCGCCTAGCGATATTCACCTTTAGCGCACCCTGCTTAGTTGCAGTGGGCAAATCGCGAGGCAGAGCCCCGTGCACCCTGGAATAGTTGCTTACGTCGATACGGTCCGGGTCAAGCAGAACAAAGTTGCGAATGCCTAAGCGGACGAGCGGTTCAATCAATTGCGAACCGAGACCGCCCACGCCCACAATGCCAACGGTCGCGTGTGCAAGCAGCCCTTGCCCGCCTGCTCGTAGGAAAGGCAGTTGTCGGTCGAAGTGCTCGTCGTATACCGCTTGCGGCGCGTAGCGGGGTGAAGCCCAAAGATGGCGAACCCAGCGCCCCAGGACACGAGCTGTCTCAAGCTGCAGCCTTGCGCCATCGGGCATCCATAGGTCCACTTCCACGCTTCCAGTGCCAAAGACTGCGGCGCCCACGGGCAATCCGCTGTTGAGCCGTGCAAGCGTCGGATAACCGTACTCGTGCGATGCCATGTCGACACGACTGAAACTCACGGCATCGTCGGAGAAATGATTGTGGATAGCGATGTAAGCGAGCCGTTGTTGTTTCGCCTGCGAGAGGGCGTCTTCTATGAAGAGTGGTTCGAGCCGACCATGAAGTTGCGGACTGACCGTGTAGTCGACGCCGTCGCGCGCAGCGAGAAACTGCGCGGTGGTTAGTACCGTCCGTCCATCACGGGTGTGCCAGCCACACAGGAGCACACCAGCGTGCTCTTGGCTGTCTCCCGGGAAAAGGTGTCGTTGCACGTCCCGGAAGATAGCCGGGCTGAAAAGCAAGCGGGCGCTTCGGGTCATCGTGCCAACTCCTTGACGTGATGCAGCACTTTGACGAATTTGAGCGCTGCTGCCTCAACGGTGGCCTGCAGGCTGTTCGTCCGCCGCGATACCTGGAGTGCGGCGCGGCCTGCAAAGGTGTGCGGGCCCGAAATCGGCGCCGGATGGGGCTGCGCATCGGCGCGAACGACGTCTCCGCCAATGAACAGCGGATAAATGTCGGCAAAGGGCAATGCCGACGTCAACTGCGCCCCCAGCCAAGTTGAGCCCGGCACATATCCCGCGCCCAACTCCACGGGCTCCACGATGACGGTGCCCCCACCGCCGCTGTCCGGGGTGAAGACTACGTTTGCCTGAGGGAAATGCCCCCTCAGCAAAGCCAATATCTGCTCAATCGCCGGGTTGCCCATGACATCACCTTAGCTATTGTCGTCAGCTGGGATAGCCTTGAAGACCATACCGTCGTGGACGGCAAGGGTCTCGTCGTCGCCGATGACCTTCGAGGCTTCACCAGGCCGCTTCAAGATGAGCTGGAAGCTCGGTTGGATGACCACCCCCTGTGCGATTGCGGCCGCCTTGATTTGCGAACCGGTCAGCCGACGTTCATTCAACACAACGGGCTGGTCGTTGACCTCGACCGTAATCGAGACCACATGGTGTCCGTTACCGCCGGCGACATTGACTAATTGCTGCTCGTCCATGGTGCGTCCTCTGCTATCGAACGGTGAGCCCGTTATTGCGCTTTCGGGCAAAAATTGCTAAAAAGCAATTGACGGAGGAAGTGTATCCACCGCCAGTTGCTCAAGTCAAGCAAGGTTGCTAAAAAGCAATTAGGGGAAAGACTCTAGAGCGTCATACCCCACCCACCCCTAGAGAAGGAGCGCCGATGAACAAACAAGACTTTGATGCCGATGCGTTCTACGAGGCGCTGGACCGAGAGGTCCGGACCCGAGACACAACGTGGCGTCAGGTCAGCAGTGAGACCGGAGTGAACGCAACTACACTCACTCGCATGGGACAGGGCCGCAAGCCGGATGCCGCAAGCTTGGCCGCTTTGTCGGCCTGGGCAGGCCTGAATCCGGCAGAGTTCATTCGAAAGCAAGTAGTCCAAGCTGCCAGTGCCCAAACACTCAACAAGGTATCGCTGCTGTTCCGCCAGGACCCATCATTAACCAGCGAAGCACGAAAACAGCTAGATAGCATTGTCGAGGCCGCATACCAGAGCCTTCGGAAGAGGGGCTGATGCCCCCATCGTCAATAGACCAATGAGCAAGTTCGCACGGGGGTTTAAGAAGGATTGCGAGCGCATCGTTGCATCGTTGCGCGAGGAACTTCGCTTGCCCGAATTCGAGCCCATCGACATGACGGCGCTCGCAGCCCATCTCGACATCCCCTTAGCGGCCCTTCGCGACTGTGTAACTCATAGCCATATACCCAGCGACCCCGCGCACCTGAGCGAAATCTATGACAAGGTTTCGGCATTCACCATCTTTGACGGGCAGCACCGGAGCGTCGTCTATAACGACCGTCACAGCATGCCACGTCATCGCTCCAACCTCGCACATGAATTCGCGCACGCGCTTTTATTACACCCTCCGGAAGGAAGTGCTGATGCGGCGCAAGAGCGACTGCACGAGCGGGAGGCAGCTTGGCTCGGCGGCGTTCTTCTGTTGACTGACAAGCAGGCACTTCAAGTCGCTGCTTCCGGCCTCTCTCACGATGAAGCCACCAAGCGCTTCGCAATCAGCCACGAGATGCTGACCTATAGACTCAACGTGACTGCAGCCATCCGGCGAACACGTAGCGGCGGTTTCATCGTCCGGCAGCAGGGCTGACCGAAACGTAGCTCAGAAGGCCGTAGCTCGCGGAATTAGAAAGCGCCCATACCCCTCAATGGTGGGCGCAGGAAGAAGCTGCTAAGTTGAGTAGAAACCGAACTTCGAGCAGATAGTCGGCGAACTGCGCATTCCGCGATGTATGTAGCATGATGCGCGAGACGAGTTCGGTCAGCACTCGGCGCGTTCGCGATGGGCGGCAGCGAAAACCAGCCGGCACAAAGCCGGACCTTTGCCACGCCAATGTGGCGTTTCAATTAGTTATTGCGCCGCCCGGAAACCCAATATTCGCAAGGGATGCCGGGACAACGGCGCAACAACTTCGGAAACGCGGCGCAACAACTATTTCAAACCGCTAGCTGAACTGACAGCGGCCTCGCTGATTACTCCACCGTGACCGATTTTGCGAGGTTCCGCGGCTTATCCACATCTGTGCCGCGCGCCAGCGCGGTGTGATACGCCAGCAATTGCAGCGGCACCACGCGCAGGATCGGCGAGAGTTGGCCGTAGTGCTCCGGCACGTGGATTGCGCGCAAAGAACACCGCGTTGATGGCGCCGGCGAAGGCGCCTAAAACACCCGGTGCCCGATATGGAAACGCGTGTGCCGAGATCACGACGCGCACAAAAACTGCATGCCGTTTTTTTAATTCCACCCACGCGAGATCAAAGAAAACTTCACAGCGGCATGCATTGAAGATTTTCCAACGTCGACCTACGCTGAAGCTCGAATTTACCAACGGCCCGCAATTTCTCTCCCTCCAGCGTATTGAAGGATCCGGCTTTTCGCGCTTCGCACGTCAATATTAGGCACACACTTAATTCAGGCAATCAACGCATGCCTGCATTGATCACCAAAAACAAAGGGGGACATTTCATTGGATTGCAAAACCGTGCGCCCATTTTGGTGGCGCATTCTCATTCATTTCCTCTAACTCGTATTAGGGTGGTTTTATGGCCTTTAACAATGTAGGACCACTGACACTGCTCAACCCCGGCCAGACGGCGTACTGGTGGTACACCCGGAACAACGGCGAAGACTTCGGCACGCAGTTCGCCAGCGCCGATATCAAGACGCCCAACTCCGGCGCCGTGCACCTGGCCAACGATCAACGCAAGGAGAAGGACAACGCCGGACACACAACGTATTTCGTGTCCATCACGAACCAGGGGCCAGGCGTCTGCTGGCACAACCTTCAAGGTGGGGGGATGGTATGAAGATCACCGTCGTCGTCGATGCCAAGGGCACGCTGGTTGCCGCGCAGCAGCACAACGGCCAGAGCAAGGAGGCAGGACTGGTGGCTGGCCCGGGTCAGAAGGTGCACGAGCTGGACGTGCCCTTGCAGGAACAGGACTTCAAGGATGCGCAGCTGTTCGTGAGCAAGCTCACACCGCACATCCAGAACATCCGGGTGCACTGAGGAAGCGCCCACCAAGCAGCGCATGAAAAAAGCCAGGCGTAGCCCTTTGAAACAGTTGCTGCGCCACGCTCTCTAAGTTGTTGCGCCGGAGGCTGCAGAAGCGATCCCGGCGCAGCTTCCCTCTGCGCAAGCCATCCACCTAGAAGCAGCTCAAAGCGTCCGGAAACTCGTCATTGCCGGAACGAAAACCCGGATTTGCAATAGTGATTGCGACATCCGCACCGTTATCCGCCCGGCGACCGCAGGACCGCAGCGAGTTTGGCTCCCTTGCGACGCCGCCACCCCAAGTGCCAAAGCGTTGAGCGAGAGGATTGTTCTCGCTCAAGACATCCTTCTGAAGGAAGAGGTCAGTCGTCACTCAGCGAGCTAAACGATAGTGGTGGACTGCGCGCCGGACTAACACCGACGACAGGGAGCACCCTGCCGGAGAAGACATTCAGAAAACGCGGGCAGGCGGGACGCTCAAGTGATGGACTTCAACGCAGCCGCACGTAGTGCGTCGGAAAGCTTGGGGTCGTCGACGGCACGTGCAAGCGTCAACGTGCCGACCATCATCGCAACGGTGACCAAGGCGCGTTCGTGCGCACTCGGTTGCCCCCAATCTGGCAACTGTCGGGCAACGAGATCGATCATTTCCTTGATGCGACGCGTTGCAGCACGTCTGACCTCTGGCGCCTGACGCGGCATTTCTGAGGCCAGCGCGGCTGTGCCACAGCCGTTTTCCACACCTTCGACGTGCTCCTTTGAGAGATACGCCTGCGCCATAGCCCGCAGCACATTCTGAGGTGGCGTGGTGGCAGCGATGTGCTCCATCAACGCCACCCCTTCTGCCCCGGCGCGATCGGCCGCCTCAGCAAGCATCGCTTCACGCGATGCGAAGTGTGCATAGAAGCCTCCGTGCGTGAGCCCGACATCCTTCATGATGTCGGACACGCTGGTGCCGTTGTAGCCGCTTCGTCTAATTGCACGCGCAGCGGCCCCCACGATGCGCTCGTGAGTGATTTCTTTGGAAGTCGGGGTAGATCTCTTCATATGATGACCAGCATATTCGAATGCTTACTGCGGAGCAAGGAAGTATTCGCCCAGACGACTTGACCGTAAAGAGATCGCTAAGCGCCCTCACCGCTCTGCTGCAAGCGGGGGACACGTAGATTGCAGACTGAGCGGTCCTATGTAGGGCACAGCTCTAACGTTATTTTCCCTCCTCCCCACGGCCACAAAGGATCTCCGGCGCTTCCCGCCCCTTCACTTGTGCCGGTCGGCACACCAGACGCACGGGATAGGCCCGTGCGCAGTGCCGCGCCACAAACTCACCTTGACAGTGGATGGCTCGTTTCATATGATGACTATCATATATCCGGTGCCAATCAATGAAGCCCACGTTCAACAGCCGCAAGAAAGACACGCACGAGCGCATCGTGGCTGCGGCTGCACATGCCATTCGCAGCCACGGCTACGCTGGGGTGAGCGTGGCAGAGGTGATGAAGAAGGCGGGATATACGCATGGCGGCTTCTACGCGCACTTCAAATCGCGCGATGCGCTGCTTGTGGAGGCGCTTAACTGCGCTAGCCAAGATATTGCTGTCGAGGCGGCGCGCGTGGCGCGGCTGCGCGTTGGCACGGGTGCTAGCGAATTTCGGTGTCTTGTCGAAGCTTATCTTGCCGATCAATACCTTGGCACGCTGGAGAACGGCTGCCCCATCGCTGCGCTGGCCGCCGAAATGCCGCGGCAATCGCTGGCTGTGCGTGGTGCGTCTATGGCGAGGGTGCACCAACTCATCGCAGCCGTACGTTCAACACTTCCCGAATCGTACCGCGCGTTGGCGAGCGTGATTACAGGCTCGCTAGTGGGCACGTTGCAGCTTGCCCGTGCCCTGGGTGATACCCCGCAGGGGCGCGAAGTGCTCTCGGCGGCCCGTGAATCGCTCCTCCAACTTTACGACACGTCTGCACCCGCTCACTGAAATACTCGACCGCTTTCAGGTCAACACTTTTGCTCGCGCATAAATATGATGATCATCATATTTTAACCAATCCGACTTACCAAAGGAGCCCCTCATGAAAATTGAAAACGCTGTTGTTCTGATCACCGGTGCCAACCGCGGCATTGGCCTCGCCTTCGCACGCGCGTTGTTGGCCCGTGGCGCCCGCAAGGTGTACGCCGGCGCGCGTGACCCATCTACGATCACGCAAGCAGGCGTGGAACCGCTGCGGCTGGACGTCACCAAGCCCGCAGAAGTTGCGGCGGCCGCTGCGCATGCCAGCGACGTGACGTTGGTGATCAACAACGCCGGCATCGCGCAACTCGGTGGCTTTCTCGCGCACGACAGTGAGGAAATCTCTCGCCGACTGTTCGAGACCAACTTCTTCGGCATGCTGCAGATGAGCAAGGCCTTCGCGCCAGTACTCCGGGCCAATGGCGGAGGTGCGCTTCTCAATGTGCTGTCTGTGGCTTCGTGGGTCAACGGGGGCGAGCTGGCGGCCTACTCAGCGAGCAAGTCGGCGGCATGGTCGCTCACCAATGCGCTGCGTAACGAGTTGGCAGCACAGAAAACACAGGTCCTGGGCTTGCATATGGCCTACGTCGATACCGACCTCACGCGCGGCATCGACAGCCCGAAGAGCAGCCCTGAGGACATCGTCCGGCATGCACTTGACGGCCTCGAAGCCGGCCTTGACGAAGTTCTGGCCGATGCACTGACGCAGCAGGTAAAGCAAAGCCTGGGGGCACCACGTCCCCTCTACCTCCCCCAAGCCTCCTAAGGCCCTCAATCGATACAAAGGCTCATCACGCTTTTTGAGCCGGCAACGACCATGACCATAGCCAAGCAAACGCCCGCGCAGCACCACCCCGGAAACAGGATGAAGGCATTTATCGTCGATCGATATGGGAGCAAAACCGGCCTGCGATTCGGCGAGGTGCCAATTCCAGAGCCGCGCGAAGACGAGGTGCTGGTCCAAGTTCATGCTGCTGGCGTGAACCTGCTCGACTCTAAGGTCACAAGCGGAGAGTTCAAGCTCCTCCTGCCCTACCGCCTCCCGTTCGTCATGGGTCACGACGTCGCTGGGGTGGTGGTCAAAGTCGGGGCTCAAGTACGGCAGTTCAAAGTTGGCGACGAGGTCTACTCCCGGCCAGACGACTTTCGAATTGGCGCCTTCGCCGAGTACATCGCGATTCGAGAAAGTTCGCTGGCGCTCAAGCCCAAGGCACTCAGCATGGAGGAAGCCGCCTCCATTCCGCTGGTGGGGCTGACCGCATGGCAGGCGCTGGTCGAAAAAGCAAAGCTGAAGAAAGGGCAACGGGTCTTCATTCAGGCCGGCTCTGGAGGCGTCGGGACATTCGCCATCCAGTTGGCCAAGCATCTTGGCGCGACCGTCGCTACGACGACAAGCACCGCCAATGTTGGGTTGGTGAAGAGCCTTGGTGCAGATGTCGTTATCGACTACAAAAAGCAGGACTTCGAGAACGTCTTGCACGACTACGACGTGGTCCTGAACAGTCAAGACGGCAAGACACTCAGCAAATCCCTCCGCGTGCTCAAAGGCGGCGGAAAACTCATCTCCATCTCCGGACCACCTGACCCGGAATTCGGCAGAGAAATCGGGGCACCCTGGTTCGTCAGGTTGGTCATGCGGATGTTCAGCGCCGGTATCAGGCGAAAAGCACAACGCCGCGGAATCAACTTTTCTTTCCTCTTCATGAAGGCGGCTGGAAACCAGTTGCGCGAGATCACGCGTCTCATTGATGCGGGGAATATCCGCCCCGTGGTGGATCGAGTCTTCCCATTCGAGTCGACCAACGAGGCCATGGCCTACGTCGAAACGGGGCGGGCGAAGGGAAAGGTCGTCGTCAAGATCAAATAGCCGCCAACTGCCCCGCTTCGAATGCTCGAATCTTGGAAATCAACGCAATGCGTCATCTACTGAAAACAAGCCTGCTCGGACTCACTCTGGCAGCAACACTCACTTCATCGACAGCAGGAGCCGCTGAGACCCCGACAGACGGGGCGCAAATGCGCCCGCCGCTGGCAATGCAGGCACAAGAGGTCAGTTGGAAGACCGTGCCAACGCAAACCATCACGGCAGGCGGCGTGGACTTTGCATACCGGGAACTCGGCAGGCAGCACGGTGGCACGCCGGTCGTGTTTCTTACCCACTTGGCCGCCGTGCTGGACAACTGGGACCCTCGCGTCGTAGACGGCTTTGCGGCTGCACATCACGTTGTCGCTTTCGATAATCGCGGGGTGGGGGCTTCCAGCGGCACGCCGTCGAAATCGATCGAGGAAATGGCTGACGACGCCATCGTCTTCATCAAGGCGATGGGGTTCAAGCAAGTGGATCTCTTCGGCTTCTCGATGGGCGGAATGATTGCGCAGGAAATCGCGCTGAAGGAGCCCCAACTCGTACGCAAAATGATTCTCGCGGGCACCGGGCCCGCTGGCGGCGAAGGCATCAGCACGGTCTCCGGCGTGACGTTCTACGACATGGCGCGAGGCTTCTTCACCGGCCAGGATCCGAAGCAATACCTCTTCTTCACGCGCACGCCAAACGGCATCGAGGCAGGAAAGGCATTCCTGGAGCGTCTGAAGGAGCGCTCGGAAAACCGCGACAAGGAGATCAGCGTCACGGCGTTCCTGGCTCAGCTAGAGGCGCTGCGCGTCTGGGGGCTGAAAGAGCCGGCGGATCTGTCGGCCGTGAAGATTCCCGTGTTCGTTGTCAATGGCGAAAGTGACCGGATGGTTCCGACCAAGAACTCGCAGGACCTCGCACGGCGCCTACCGAACAGCAGCCTCCTCATCTATCCCGATTCCGGCCATGGCGGGGTGTTCCAGTACTACGCCGACCTTGTGCCCAAGGCACTCGAGTTTCTTGATAGGCACTGAATTCCGGTTCAACGCGGAGATACCAACATGACCGCCACCCACGCCTAACGAAAACGGTGGTTTTGGCAAAGACAGAAAAAAGGAGAACAACGTGTCCAACCCGATAGAACGTGGCAATGCAACATACTCCGAGCAGCAAACCGACCTGTTTGGCAAATGGGTCAAACATTTCGGAGCGGTTGACGCGCAGCAACTCGATCTTGGGACGTTGATAGCGATCCACGCACTGGTAGTAACCGGCTCGGCACCGTGCGCTCCGGAGCAAAGACGATCATCTGCGCCCGCAGGCTAGATCGTATTTCCCTGGCTAGCTGCACAGGGTTCCGGCGTACATGGTCGTGGATGGAGTCCCCGTCAAGAAGCGAAGGACGTTTTGGTCGACTGAGGAGAGGGAGCACGCGTGCCCAAAAACTAGAGAGCTGCGTTGGGGGTGAAGGGCGCTACGCCACGGTGGCGCGCCCACCAACATGAAGGAGTGTTTGAAGCCTTACAGTCCAGCGGTTTCTGGAGGAACTTACCCCCAGAAACCGGGCTGTATTCAGCGAGTTCGAAACGCTTTCATTTCCTCGCCACGCCATCGGCTGGCGTGGCGACGCGTTACTCCACTGTCACGGATTTTGCGAGGTTACGCGGCTTATCCACATCCGTGCCACGCGCCAGCGCGGTGTGATACGCCAGCAATTGCAGCGGCACCACGTGCAGGATCGGCGAGAGCTGGCCATAGTGCTCCGGCATACGGATCACCTGAATGCCATCGCTGGACTGGATGTGCGTATCGGCGTCGGCAAACACGTACAGTTTGCCGCCGCGCGCACGCACTTCCTGGATGTTGGACTTGAGCTTTTCCAGCAGCGCATCGTTCGGGGCCACCGTCACCACCGGCATCTCGTCAGTCACCAGCGCCAGCGGGCCGTGCTTCAATTCACCCGCCGGGTACGCCTCGGCGTGGATGTACGAGATTTCCTTGAGCTTGAGCGCGCCTTCCAGGGCGATCGGGTAGTGCAGGCCACGACCCAGGAACAGCGCGTTCTCGCGGCGGGCAAATTCTTCCGACCACGCGATGATCTGCGGCTCCAGCGCCAGCACGGCGTTCAGTGCGGACGGCAGGTGGCGCAGGTGGCGCAATGCATCCTCTTCCTGCTCGGTGTTCAGATGACCGCGCAGCTTGGCAAACGTCAGCGCCAGCATGTACAGCGCGGCCAGCTGCGTGGTGAACGCCTTGGTGGACGCCACGCCGATCTCGGTGCCGGCGCGCGTGAGGAACTTGAGCTCGGTCTCGCGCACCATGGCGCTGGTGCCCACGTTGCACACAGCCAGCGTGTGCGTGTGGCCCAGCTCGCGTGCGTGGCGCAGCGCGGCCAGCGTGTCGGCGGTTTCACCCGATTGCGAGATCACGACGACCAGCGCGTTCGGGTTGGGCACCGTCTCGCGGTAGCGGTATTCGCTGGCGACTTCCACCTGGGTGGGGATCTTGGCGATCGATTCCAACCAGTACTTGGCCGTGCAGCCCGAGTAGTAGCTGGTGCCGCAGGCCAGGATCAGCACACTGTCGATCTTGGGCAGGATTTCAGCCGCACGCGGGCCGAACAGATCGGGTGCAAACCCCTGCACCCCCTCGAGCGTGTCGCCCAGCGCGCGCGGTTGCTCGAAAATTTCCTTCTGCATGAAGTGGCGGAACGGCCCGAGTTCCACGGCGGCTGCATAGCCGCCCACTTCCTTCACTTCACGCTCGACGATGCGATCGTGCACATCGGCGACGGTAAAGCCTTCGCGCGTGATCTCCACCACGTCGCCCTCTTCCAGATACGCCATGCGGCTGGCAGTGCCGGCCACGGCCAGCGCGTCGGAAGCGAGGAAGGTTTCGTTGTCGCCAATCGCCACCACCAGCGGCGAGCCAGCGCGCGCGCCCACCACCACGTCGGGGTTGTCACGCGCGAACACGGCAATCGCATACGCCCCATGCAGGCGCTTGACGGACGCACGCACCGAGGCAAACAGGTTGCCCCGCGTGGCGCTGCTCGGGTACGTGTAGGCCTGGTGAATCAGGTGCGCGACCACTTCCGTGTCCGTCTGCGATTCAAAACCGTAACCGACAGCCTTGAGCTCGTCGCGCAGCGCTTCGTAGTTCTCGATGATGCCGTTGTGCACCAGGGCGATGGTGTCGCCCGAGAAATGCGGGTGCGCGTTGACCGTATCCGGCCGGCCATGCGTGGCCCAGCGCGTGTGGGCGATGCCGATGGCGCCGTCCAGGTGGCTCGTCTGTGCCTGGGCATCCAGATCTGCCACGCGCGACACGGTGCGGGCGCGCTCGAGCTGGCCGTCGCGCTGCACGGCCACGCCGCAGGAGTCATAGCCGCGGTATTCCAGGCGGCGCAGCCCTTCGATCAGGACGGGAACGATATTGCGCGTGGAAACCGCGCCAACGATACCGCACATGTTGATTTCTCCGGTTGGAGCGTGGCCGCATCGTCAATGTGCGCCGCACTCGGTATTTCAGTATCGATGCTCATGTGCCACAGCGGCATCCGCTGTTCGGCGCAGGAGACCCTCTGTCAGCCTGCTTTCTTCTGCTTCACGGGGCGCTGCCAGGCGTCGATGGTGACTTGCCGAGCACGCGACACCGTCAGCTTGCCGTCGGGCGCATCCTTGGTCAGCGTAGTGCCGGCGCCCAGCGTGGCGCCCTTGCCCACGCGCACCGGCGCCACGAGTTGCGAGTCCGAGCCGATGAAGGCGTCGTCCTCGATGATGGTGCGGAACTTGTTCGCGCCGTCGTAGTTGCAGGTGATGGTGCCCGCACCGATGTTCACGCGCGAACCGACCGTCGCATCGCCCACATAGGCGAGGTGGTTGGCTTTGCTGTGCGCCGCGACCTGGCTGTTCTTCACCTCGACGAAGTTGCCGATATGCACGTCTTCGGCCAGCTCGGTGCCTGGGCGCAGACGCGCGTAGGGGCCGATACGCGAGTCGGCGCCGACCTTGGCCTGCTCGATATGGCAGAACGGCAGGATCTCGGCGCCGGCGTCGATGGCCGCATCGCGGATCACCGTATTGGCACCGATGCGCACGCCGTCGCCCAGCGTGACGTTGCCTTCAAAGATGCAGTTGACGTCGATCACCACGTCGCGCCCGCAGGTGAGCTTGCCGCGCACGTCGATGCGCGCCGGGTCGATCAGCGTGACGCCGTCTTCCAGCAGTTGCTGCGCGAGGTTGCGCTGGTGAATACGCTCAAGCTCCGCCAGCTGCACCTTGCTGTTCACACCCAGCGTTTCCCACTCGGCCAGCGGGTGCGCGGAGGTGATGGGCACGCCCTCGGTGGCGGCACGCTCGATCACGTCGGTCAGGTAGTACTCGCCCTGCGCGTTGTTGTTGGACAGCGTGGCAAGCCAGTGCTTGAGCTTGGCCGTCGGGCACACCAGGATGCCGGTGTTGACCTCGTGGATGGCCAGCTGCGTTTCGTTGGCGTCCTTCTGCTCGACGATGCGCGTGATGCGGCCAGCGGCGTCGCGCACGATGCGGCCGTAACCGGTCGGGTCGCCCAGGTGCACGGTTAGCACGCCCAGGTGGTCGTTGCCGGCGGCGCCCACCAGCGCGCTGAGCGTCTCGGCGCGCGTGAGCGGCACATCGCCGTAGAGCACGAGGGTGGGCACGCTCTCGTCGAGCTGGTCGACGGCCTGCATGACGGCGTGGCCCGTACCCAATTGCTGGTCTTGCGTGGCAAAGGTGATGTCCGGCGCGCCGACCATCTCGCGCACCCGATCGCCGCCATGGCCGACCACCACCACCAGCCGCGTCGGCGACATGGAGCGCGCGGTTTCAATCACGTGGGCCAGCAACGGTTTGCCGGCCAGGGGGTGCAGCACTTTCGGCAGGGCGGAGCGCATGCGTTTGCCCATGCCTGCGGCCAGGATGACGATATTCACAAGGAGATTCCTAAAGTGACGCGAAGCGATGGCCTGCGGCGGGCGTCCGCGGCCCGTTCACCAGAGGGCCGCAGTGCCCGCAAACCCTTCTGTGATGCGCTTTTGCGGCGGATAAGGCACAGGTAAAAAATTTTAGCATGGGGCCCACCCTCCCCCAGAACCGGCCAAACGGTCGAATTGTTGCAATTGCGCCATGACCGGGCTGGTTAGCCCGCCAGCCGATCAGACGGATGGCGGACACCACGGCGGGCCCGGCGGGCGGG
>JGI24740J21852_10000112_pt1 | contig 29500 bp, 30 predicted proteins | sample KBSCornC6_FD_21852 | JGI IMG/M metagenome (IMG submission 21852) | reverse complement strand
ATATAGCTTTGTGTCTGCGCTTAGCAAAAGCAGGTTAACAATAATAGTTTTTTTATGGGTTCATTCTTTTGAACATTCCCTGTATTTCAACTGGTGTTGCTTTCGATAGCATTTCGCTATATCCAAAAGTCAACTCATTTTTTCCTTCTTCCAGTTGTTGAAATATTGCCTTAATAAAATCACCTACAGAGGGGTGCTCGCTGTGCAACCCTTTGCCGCCCAGGTCAGTGTTAAGGGCCGGTGGGATCAATTCGATGATCTCTATGTTTTTTGATCTCAGCAAATGCCTTAGTGATATGGTAAGCGAGTGAAAAAAAGATTTTGTGGCGCAATAAACGGGTACTTTTGTAAGGGGCACAAATGCCAATCCGGAAGTCACATTGATGACAGTGTCCAATGATTTGAGTTCGGTGAAGAGCGAAGTCAAATGCAGGGGAGCTATAACATTAATTTCAATTTCATTTTTCGCTTTATCATAAAAGTCCGTATCAGAAATATCCATCCAGTTTTGAATACCTGCATTGTTTACCAATACGTTTAAATCACTGTGATGTTCAGCGATCCAGTGGTAAAGTTCCGTGCGTTCGGATTCCTCCGATAAATCGCAAACCTTTGTTATGACTGCCGGGAATTTGTCAGACACTTCTTTCAGCGCTTCTTTCCTTCTGCCGCAAATTATAACCTGATTATTTTCCTGAATGAATCTCTCGGTCAATCCCAAACCGATGCCGGTAGCTCCGCCGGTGATCAATATTTTGTTATTTGTTAATTTCATCGTTTTATTATTCAATGTTCTAAAAGACTTTTATTTTACTTCAATGGGCCTTTTACAGCTGCAATAAAGATATTGAAGGGCAAAGTTCTTTATACTTTAGCACAAGACCGTTATATGGATTCCTGTTTTTCTTACCACTGGCGCATTATGCTGATCGATATATTCACGAAGTGGTCTACAAAAACACGAGTTATAAATCCAACAATTTTTCGGCATTCTTATAACCGATTTTTTCTTTGGCTTCTTGTGAGATGGGTGCCGTTTCAAGAAATAGCCTGGTGTTTTTATCTATTAAATAAGGGTAATCCCCTGAATAAATAATTTTGTCAGCTCCCAGTTCTTCGATCACATATTTAAGTTGAGCGTTAGAAAAAAGCCCGCTTGGTGTTATATACACATTGCTTTTATAATAGCCGGAAATTTTGCGGTCTAATTTTAAAGTCTTGCTTAATTGATCATCTAAGCGGTTAAGGAAAAAAGGAACCAGTTCGCCCCAATGCCCTGAAATTAATTTCAGATCGGGCAGTTTGTCAAAAATGCCCGAAGCAATTAACCGGACAATTGCTATTCCTGAATCTAAATGCCAGCCATATCCCGCCGATGCAAACATAGCCCCTGCAACCGCGGGCCAGTTATTAGTCTGATAATAGTGCGCTGCAATATTTTTTGAGATGAATCCCGGGTGCATATACACAGGTACGTTTAATTCCTGGGCTTTAGAAAAGATAGGTAAAAACTCAGGTTCATCAAAAAAGCGGCCATTGAAAGTTCCTGAAAGCATTGCTCCTTTAAGTCCTAAGTCTTTCACGGCTCTGTTCAATTCTTCCGCGGCTGCGATTGGATCCGCAACGGGCAAAAGGGCAAAGCCTGCAAAGCTCGCAGGGTGCCGTTTTATCAAATTAGCTAATTCATTATTGGCTTCCTGACAAAGCTCAATAGCTAACGTTTTATCTGTTATATTTTGAGGGCTTCCGGCACCATAGGAGAGCACCTGCATATCAATGCCGCTCTCGTTCATGAATTTTATCCGCCGCTCACCAACGTCTTCAATCTCATCATTGTTTGGCCCAATTTTCATTAACTCCTTTTGCACTACATCGTTGGGCACTACCCCACCATTTTCTTTGATGTTGAATGCGGCTACTTTTTGTGAGACATCTTTCAGGATAAAATGCTCCTCAATGGTAATTATTTTCCTTAATGGCTCCATATTTATATTGTTCTGATTTGAACAGGGCTCATCCTGATAGAATATTGTTTGAAAAAATAGCCTGTGATTTTAGTCCCAAACTCCTTTTAAGGAAAATCGGTGCTAACGAAAGAAATTATTTACCTGCACTGTCATATACCTCTGTGACAACCAGCGAGGCAGAAACCAGTTTTGGCCAACCTGCATAAAATGCCAGTTGAGTCAATGCTTCACCCATTTCCTGCCGGGTAATGCCGTGCTCAACAGCCCTGCCCATATACATTCCCAGAAATTGGATATCGCCGGCCGCAATCATCGCACATACGGTTGCCAGGCTTCTGCTTCTTGACGATAAACCTGCACGCAGCCAAACTTCTCCATATAATAACTCATTAGTATATTTAGCAAAGCCTTCGGCTATTGGAGCGATGTTTTGCTGAATAAAAGCTACCCTGTTTTCATCGCCAGGTAAAGCCTCATTTTTATCAAGTATCAATGGGGTGATTGAAGGTAATTCTGCCTGTGATATTCCATAGTCTGCAAATACATCTTTTGCAACTGCCACAGCCGACATGGCATTGGGCACCCCTGAATAGAAAGCAAGATGAGTAATAATTTCTGAAAGCTCACCTGGTGCAATACCATTTTTCAGCGCTTTAATAAAGTAATGGGGCATTGCATTGCTTTGGTTTTTTGCTATCAGGCACGATAAAGTAACTATGCAACGGTCATGCTTCGACAAACCCGGACGCTCCCAAACTTCGCCGGCTAATTTTTCAGGAATATACTTGCCTAATGCAGGAGAAACACTACTTACATCAGCACTTGAAAATGCGGGTTTAGGAGCTGTTGCGCTGGTAGGTTTAATTTTAAGCGCTTTAACAATCGCTTGTCCCACACTTGCAGCCGATTGTGGGTTCTGGCCTGTGATCAACCTGCCGTCAATAGCGATGTTATTGTTCCAATTAGGGGCATGCTTGTAAATTGCGCCGTGGTTAATTAAAGCATCCTGCAGCAGGAATGGAACTACGTTGGTTGATTGCACTTCTTCCTCTTCACCATTAGTAAAGCCTGCCACATTTTTGCCCGAGATCAAATATAGGCCATCGCTTAGTTTTACATTTACCAAAGCTGCGGGGCCATGGCAAACTGCCGAAACAATTTTTCCTGACTCATAAAATTCCGGTACTAACTTTAAGATTGCGGGGCTATCAGCGAAATCCCACATGGTTCCGTGACCTCCTGCAAAGAATATGGCGTCATAGTCCGAAGCTTTTACATCATCTAATTTCAGGGTATTTGCGAGCGCTTTACGAAAATCAGCATCTGCCCAATATTTGGCATTAACGGGATCATTGAAATCCTCTAAACCATCTAACGGTGCTTCGCCGCCTTTTATAGATGCAATATCAACTACTACGCCACTTGCTTCCAATTTTTCCAATGGATGTGTAACTTCGCTCAGGTTAAATCCTGTTGGGATACCTGTGTCTCCTTTTACATTACAGCTTGTTACTACGAACAAGACCTTTTTCGAGCCTTTTTCTTTATTCATTTCTTTTTTCTTATGGGTAGTTATTTAGATAATTATTATAGTGCCTGAAAAAAATCAACCAGCTTTGGTATAATCTGATTTACATATTCAGGTATGTCGTAAAGAGCAATGTGAGTTGCACCTTCTACAATGAATAATTCTTTTTTGCCTTTTGCAAGGTTGTAGGCCTGTTCACTGAATAATCTGGTATCTGCTTTACTTCCGGCAATTAAAAGAATGGGTTGCGTAAGCAATGTGCTTATCTGGTCAAAGGCCGAGAAGGCTATCATTCTGTCGGTACCGGTAAACAAATACTTATTCACTGAATTTGGATGCTGCCCCCTTGGCCTTTTATAATAGTCATGACCTTCTCTCCATAGATCGGGAGTTTGTTCATTAATCTCTTCTTTTGTATCAGGTACCCAGTGCACGTAAAGCAATTCTCCGCCATTTGCTTCCACGGTGCGCTGTTGCCCTACATTTTTTAGCATATCCAACAAAACCGGGACGGGTGTTTCGTTTCCAAGAAAGTTTCTGAATCCTTCGCCCATAGGCGCAGCGCTAATTGTTGCTACTGCTTTAAAGCGATGTTCGGTTTGTGCCACACTGATGGCATAACCACCACCTGCACAAATTCCGAACACCCCTATGCGGTCAATGTCAATATAAGGAAGCGTTGATAAATAATCAGCACCGGCACGGGCATCTTCCACTCTCGCAGTAGGGTCTTCCAGGTAACGGGGCTCACCTTCGCTTGCTCCCTGGTATGAGGCGTCAAACGTCAATACTGCAAATCCATATTCTGCCAGCCGTGAAGCATACATCCCAATAGTCTGTTCTTTAACACCGCCGGCAGGGTGGATGCATATAATGGCGGGATATTTTTCTTTTTCAGTAAAATCATCCGGCAGATGTATTTCCGCTGCCATCTTCAGATTTCTGTTTTTAAATGTCGTTTGTTTTTTCACTTTGATAAATTTTAACCCTTCGGTTTTAAGAATGACGATTGACTGTGAATGATGTTCTTCGCCTGCCAAGCAGTTCAGCTGTGGGATTATCTTCCGGCCCTGTGGCAATTATACCATTGATTTTTCCCAGGCGCCCTGGGTATCAACGCCCGCTTTTGCTGCCAATGCCTCCAGCTTTTCTATTTCCTGATGGGTTAAAATAATTTTAGTTGCATTTAAAGCATCTTCAATTTGGGAGGTTTGGGTTACTCCGATAATAGGCAAGGTGTTTTTAGCAATGGCCCACGCAATGGCAACCTGGGCGACAGAAGCATTTTTGCTGCTGCCAATTTCTTTCATTACATCGGTTAATTCTTCTACCTGTGGAAGTACTTTATTGTAGGTATTTGCTCTGCCACTCCCTTCAGGAAGCGGGTTCCGGGTGTTGTACTTGCCAGACAATGTACCTTGTTCCAGCACCATATAAGCAAAGAAAGTTATGTTATGTGTTTTGCAATAGTCAATTATCCCGGCATCTTCGGACGAACGGTATAAAAGACTGTAATGGTTTTGAACGGCCGAAATACTAAAGCCTGCTTTTGCGAGGATGCTGTTTGCCAGTTTAATTTCTTCCAGGTTATGGTTAGATACTCCAACACTTTTTACTCTCCCGTTTTTAAGCAGCGGTATCAGTTCAGGAGTCCATTTATTTACGTCGGTAGGATTATGGATCCAGTAAATATCTACGTAGTCCGTTCCCAAACGCTCCAAACTGCTATTCAGCATTTCCTCAACAGGGTTACCGGATGAACCCGCCATTTGCGGTGTAAACTTGGTAGATAATAAGATGTCCTCGCGGGGGTATTGCTTTACAAATTCACCTAAGATAGATTCAGATGAGCCCATACCATAAGCCGCAGCAGTATCCCACAGGTTAAACCCTGCCTTCATAGCTGTATCAAACACCTGCTTTAAATCGCCGGCGCTAAGGTTGTTACCGAAAACCTGGTCACCTCCTGCAAAACCTGTTCCCCAGGACCAGGTACCTAATGCTATTGTTGGTAATTTTTTCATTTTCTCTCTTATTTTCACTGTTTTTTGCAAACGATATCAAATGATTCAATAGATCATTGGACGCGGCGAAGTTCTTTATACTTTTGCATCAGGTAGTTATACGGATTCCTGTTTCTCTTACCATTATTTCTGCCGGGAGTATTTTTCTACGATCTTTTGCAATACGTTTAACCCAATAAAAAAGGCCTTATTACTTCGTTTCGTAAGGCCTGTACATATCAAAAGACAGTTACTGATTTTTAACAAATAAACAGGCATTTTAAGATGGGATATTAAAAACGACTTTGCCTAAAGCCCCCTCTTTGATTATAGTTTTATAAGCTTCCTTATAATCTGACATGGGATAGGTCTTGCTAATGTGGATATCAAAACCTTTTAATGCATCATTTGCCAATCGAGTTAAACTTTCTGTATCTGATTTCATTAAAAGAATTTCATATTTCTTTCCAGATACAATGTTATTTGAAAACGAGTGCACAAAATTCCATAGCGAAGGGGTTACGGTAAAATATGTTGATTCAGGTTTCATCAATTTTTTAGCTTGGCTAAAAGATAATTTTGCAGAGAGTTCAATGATAACATCAAACTTCTTCTTTAAATCCGTCACTTTTTCTTTGTTGTAATCAATCACATAATCGCTACCCCATTTTTTTAACAAATGATGCCCTTTTGCGCTTGAAACAGCCGTTACAATTGCTCCCTGGCTTTTAGCAATCTGTATGGCAAACATACCGACTCCGGCAGATGCACCATTTATCAAAATTTCCTTCCCTTTGATGTTATTAATGTTTTTAGTGAGCATTTGTAAAGCTGATTGACCGACTGTTGGTATTGCCGCAGCCTGCTCAAATGATAGATCCGCAGGCTTCTTGGCAATTTCTCTTTCATTCACCAGGATGTATTCTCCAAGGACCCCCTCTTTAAAAGGATTTATTACACCAAACACGTCATCCCCTGCTTTAAATTTTTGGATGTCCGTACCTGTGCTTTCTATTGTTCCGGAGAAGTCGCAGCCAACAGATTTTGGGAATTTCTTGCCTGACATCAGTTTGACCTCACCCATTAAAATCTTCCAGTCAATAGGATTAATAGAAACCGCCTTTACCTTAACCAAAATTTGCTGCGTATCGGGAATCGGCTTATTTACCTCCACGGAATGTAAAACGTCGACACTGCCGTATTGGTCATAGATTATTTTTTTCATTGATTCAATATTGTTCTTAATAATTTATTATTCGAAAAACGGCCATCACTCAATGATTTATAAGGCCGCACTTATAAAGTGCAAAGCATCGATAACATTGAGCTGATCGTTTTTCGCTGTAAAATTATTGGAACGTAAATTGAATATCGTTGACTTGGATCAACAAATCATAGGTGGGCAACTCTTTTTCTAACCCTGCTTAATGTTTCTTTCCGGATGCCAAGAAAGTTTGCAATGTAGTGCTGTGGAACACGCAGCAATAAGGATGGTCTTTTCTTAAGAATTTCCAAATATAACTCTTCAGGTGATGCCGATTTAATCCGGTTGGAATTTTCCATTATAGCGGCATTATCAGCAAAGCTCTTCTGAATTGTGTAGTGCTGAATCCAGGGTGTCTTTACAGCATTACACATATCATCGCCTGTTATACATAATAACTCGCAATCCTCAAGTGCCTGCAGGTTCATGTCCGTTGGCTTTTGCGTAATCATACTTTCGACCTGGCCAACCCAAGTATTTTCCTCATAAAATTGGAAAATTTTCTCATTACCCTGAGTATCCACCCAATATTCACGCAAGCAGCCTTTTAAAGTAAACGACCAGTACTTAGGAACTTTACCGGCTACGTAATGGAACTCACCTTTTTTTAAATAAACCGATTTAAACAGGCTAAAAAAGAGCTCAAACTCATCTCTGGATATTTGAACGTAAGAGCAGATATGAGTATAAAGTATATCAGTGTTCATTTTAATATGAATCGATAGATCATTCTAAGGCGCGAAGTTATTTATACCTTTGCATCAGATGGTTATACAGATTCCTGTTTCTCTTACCATTATTTCTGTTCAGGAGAACTTCTGCAGGAATTTTTGAAATGCTTAAGCTATTTTCACTTCAAATAACCGAAGTCATGGGAAATCCCCTTAGAATTGAAAGTGTGGCTCAGATCAATAACGAGCGGGGGCAGAAGACCCTGCATCCTTTGGTCAGTGTTCTTGATCAGTCGTTGTCGAAGCCGGTAAAAGAGGCACGCTATATTTCGGACGTATACATGATCTTTTTAAAAGATGAGAAGTGCGGCGAGTTGAAATATGGCCGCAGTCACTATGATTACGAAGAAGGAACGCTTCTTTTCATTGCACCCGGGCAGGTATTTGGGTTTGATGAAAGTGAAAACATGATACAGCCTACTGGCTGGGGACTATTCTTTCATCCCGATTTGATCCGTGGGACCCATCTTGGCAAATGCATTAATGAGTACAGCTTTTTCTCTTACGACGTCAATGAAGCGCTTCATGTTTCGGATGCAGAAAGAGAAATTGTGCTGGAGTGTTTCAATAAGATCCGGTATGAATTGGCTCGTCCAATTGATAAGCACAGCAGGACGCTGATCGTAAGCAACATCGAAATGTTCCTGAATTATTCCGTTCGCTTTTATGACCGGCAGTTCCTTACAAGGGAAAATATCCATAAAGATGTACTGGCTGGCTTTGAGGGATTACTGAACGATTACTTCCTGTCGGAAAAGCTGCAAAACCTGGGATTGCCTTCCGTTTCGTATTGTGCGGCCCAACTCAACCTGTCTCCTAAATATTTCGGGGATCTGGTAAAAAAGGAGACGGGAAAATCGGCTCAAGAGTACATCCAGTTAAAATTGATTGATGCCGCGAAAGAACAGATACTTGATATCAGCAAATCAATAAGTGAGGTGGCTTACAAGCTTGGCTTCAAGTACCCCTCACATTTTACCCGTTTCTTTAAACAGCATGTTGGCCATTCACCCAATGAATACCGGAATTCAGTTAATTGATAATGTTAATTCAGGATTAGTTTTGGTTAATTAAGAAATTTCCGATATTTCTGGTGCCTGTTTGGTACTCATAAAGCGATCAAACTGAATTTGAAAAAACTAAAAGATAGATAAGCGGGGAGGCTGCTTCATTAACGTAAAACGGTTCCATCTGCACAATTGAGGCATTTGGAACCGTTATTTGTATAATAATGATCGTTTATGCTAAAAGTTCTTCTAAGCCAAATGCTGTCAATGCTTTTGCGTATTCAACTTTTATAGCGTCGTTGGCCCTTTTAACAATTTCTCCTGTCGAGGGGTCAACAACTGTTCTTAATGGCCTTTGACCTTTTGGTAAATTGATCAGGTTTACCACCGCATTTGCAACATCCTGCGGATTTGGATTTGCAGTTTCAAACATTTGACCAATGGCTGCGAACATTTTATTTGGAAAGTCAGCGATCGCTTTATAATCGTCAACAACCGATGTATCAGAGCCGGATTGGATCTTTTGAGACATTTCAGTAGGAAAAGCGCCTGGTTGAATAATGGCTACATCAACCCCTAACGGTCTTAACTCATAATGTAAACCTTCGCTTAAACCTTCCAAGGCAAACTTTGAAGCATTGTACATTACTGAAAAAGGCGCTGAAAATCTACCCCACCCGCTGGAAACATTGATGATCAAACCTTCCGATCGTTTACGCATAAAAGGTAACGCCAATTTTATCAAGCTCCAGGGGGCGATAACATTGACATCAAACATCCGCCGCATATCATCAGTAGTAGAACTTTCAGCTACACCGAACATCGAAATGCCTGCATTATTTACCAATACATCAATTCTTCCTTCTGTATCGATAATGGTGTCGATCGCGTTTTTTACACTTGTTTCGTCAGTTAATGATACATCCAGAACGGTTACATTTTCTACCTGTGCCAAGGCTTTTGCTTTATCAGCATTCTTTCCTTCGGTATCTCTTATGGTAGCATACACTTTATGCCCCAAAGCCGCAACGGATTTGGCAGCAAGCCATCCAAACCCGCTATTTGTTCCTGTAATTAAAACAACTTTTTTGCTCATTTTCTTGTTATTTAGAATAATGATGCAAATTTGGCTATTTGAAAAAAGAAACCATTTACCATTTGGTAAAAAGTGATCTCAACGGATATTTTTTCTTATTCTGCTCAATGATTGTTGTGTGATCCCCAGGTAAGAAGCGATATGAGAAAGAGGAATGCGATTGATAAGATTAGGAAAATTCTCAATGAACGATAAATAACGGGTGGTTGCATCTTCTGAAACCAACGGGCTCCTTCTTTCGATCGTTTTTAATAAACAATTTTTTAATATCAGACCTGTAATAGCGTCCCAGCCAACAATTGTATTTCCGATGTCGTCCCAATCTTTCTTTGAAAAGATCAGTAATTTACAGTTTGTGACTGCCTGTATATACTCGGAAGCCACCACTTGTGCCTCAAACTTTTGCTGGTCCGAAACAAAATTGTTCTCGTCAATGAATGAATGAGTGATCTCTTCGCCTTTGTTGTTGTAATAGCAGAAACGAACGACACCTTCAAGAAGAAATCCAACGTGCCTGGGGACCTTTCCGGCTTCCGAAAAATATTCTTCCTTATGAAGTTCCAGCGGTTTTGCTTTGCTCATAATGAAATCTGTTTGCTGCTTGTTCAGATTTCCAAACTGTAATATGTAATTGATGAGCTCTTCCATAGGTTAAATTTCGAATTTATTGTGGGCAGTCCATTTACCATTTGGTAAAAAATATAGATTAAAGTAGCCCAGAAAGGTAATAATTCCTTATAATTTTTCACTAATCTATTAATAATCAGTAAGGATTACCAGACAGCATATAGGCCAGCGAATGCAATAGCATTATGATTGTTCTCATGTAGCCTTCTCTTCTGGTAGCTCGGTGTCTGGCTTTTTGGGAATTTGATACTAATTTCCCAGGCGCTCTCTTAGAATTTAACCTGCAGTCCCACTGCAGCATAGGGAGATGCCCTGAAAGAATATCCTTTGTCCTGAAAAATGGTTTTTAAACTTCTGTCGGTTATTTGTGCGGTACGGGTAGCGTTTAATCCGAAAGTGACAGGAACGGTAACACGTTTTCCTAACTTTATCTCCGGGCGCAATCCGAAGACAACATATTGATGGGTGAATATTTTATCTTTTCCTTCTTGTTCCAGTAAGGCCATCTGCCCATTGACCTCCATTACCAAATTCAGCTTCAAATTTTGGTTGAAATTGTAGCCTGCTGCCACATCAAGACCATCTTTCAGTGAAACATTCACAGAAAAACGTCCTGCAGTTCTCCAATTGAGATAAAAAGCAGGAAACAGCATAGGGAACCCGAAAGAGTTATTCAAAGCAAGGCCACCACCCAGGTCGAGATTCGATCTTAAGTGCCGGATGAATACAGCACTAACGCTGCCCAATACATTTCTGAACCCGACCTGGGACAGATTCGCACCAGGCATAAAGATGCCGCCTCCTACGCCGGCTCTGAACGACCACCGGTCATTTAATGGCCGCTGGTAGTTCAGACTCAGGCCAACATTTAAGATCTCGTCTATAACCAATGGTTCTGTAAAGTTCTTATTATTAAGTTTAACATAAGCTGCACCTACACCGATAGACCACATCGCAGGACGGTTTTTCTCATTCATCTTCACGGACAGTGGAATATTTATACCGCCCTGATAAACCATTGCCGAACCTTTGCTATTTCCTATTTTCTGACTGGAATCGCCTTCAGTTACCTGATACCCTGATGTTCCGAAATATTCCGTTTTAAAAAAAAACTGGGCACTGCTGTTTGTAGATGTAATACCTATGATAAACAGGCAAATCAATAATAATCTCATAGTTTTTAAATAAACAGTTTCAAATAAAAAAGACGTTTTATACATCTGTGAGGCAAATATCAAACGGCCGGCAGTGAGCGAAAAATACTTTTGACCGATAGGCGTTTAGCTTTGACGCCTGGTAATCAGGCTATAGATTATTCCCGTTAACTTTGTGGTATGACTCTTTTAAAAAACCATGATCGGTTTGTTATCCTGATCTGGCTATTCCTGACCATTGTCTTTTGGTTTCGGTATATACCGGATTCATCGATGCTGGAAGGTGGTTTGCTGGCATTATGTATAATGTCATGCTTATACCCATTCACTACCTATTTGAGCAAAAGCTTGCTGCAAAAGGCGATGAGACAAAAGACGATGCTTTTGTTTGCCGGACAGTTCTTTCTGGTATCAGCTATATCGGCGCTATTTATACCAGCCATTCTTCATGGTTTTCTTTATCTGGAACAAAGCGGCTTTTTTCCCCCCTCCGAACTGTTGTTAGGGAGGAGCCTCTTCAGTATTATGTATATAAATGCACTGCTTGTGGCTTTATTTGTGAACTTCGGATTTTGCGGATTGAGGTTTCATGAGGAGAGCATGAAATTGCACGAAGCTTTGGTTGAATCCCAATTACAGATACTTCAGCAACAGATCAGCCCCCATTTCATGTTCAATGTGTTGAACCACATTAATATATTGATGCAGGAGGATGTAGGTTTAGCATCTTCATTATTAATAAGATATTCTAAAATACTCCGTTACCAACTGGATAGTGACAAGAGCAGCAAGGTAAGCATAGCGCAGGAGGTCCAATTTTTAAAAGACTTTATTGAGATAGAAAAGGTCAGATGGGGGAATGAGCTGATTATTGATTGTTCGTGGAAGATTGACGATAACAATAAAGAATTTCCTCCTTTATTATTAATCACTTTCATAGAAAACGCCTTTAAACATGTGTCCCGGGGAACATCAGAAAAAGTTTATATAAACATAGCTTTTGAGCAAATAACAAATTCAATTTGTTTGGAGGTCGAAAACTCTAAATCGAACATTCAGAAGGAAAAAGACAGTGTTTCAGGAATCGGCCTGGAAAACGCAAGAAAGCGTTTAGATATTATTTATGGTAATGATTATCGGTTGGCCATAAAAGATTCTGAAACCGCTTATTACACAAAATTGGTTATTAATATATAGATACTATGGCATCAAAACAGGCAAGTGGTCAACCTTTAAAATGTTTAATTGTAGATGATGAACCGATCGCCATTAAAGGGGTTGTTAACTTTATCAATCAGCTGGATTTTCTGGAGGTTGCAGATACTTGCACCTCTGCATTGAAGGCAACGGAGATACTGAAATCGAAGGATATTGATCTGATGTTTTTGGACATTAATATGCCAATGCTTTCCGGACTTGATTTTTTGGAGTCATTGGATAAGTCCCCACTTACGATATTGACCACGGCTTATTCCGAGCACGCACTGGAAGGTTTTAGACTGAATGTTGTAGATTATCTGATGAAACCTTTAGAATTTCAGCGTTTTTTTCAGGCGGCGAACAAGGCGCTTGATCTGTTTCAATCCCGTATTATATTAGAGAAGAAAAAGGAAGGGGCTGATTCTGATATGTATATCAGGCAGGGAGATACCTTTCAGCGTATAATTTGGGAAGACATTTTATTTGTTGAAGGAATGCAGAATTATTTGAAACTGCATTTCAAAAATGAAACCCTTATTATTCATCAAACAATGATCTCATTGGAGGAAATGCTGCCCAAAGATTCGTTTTTCAGAATACATCAATCGTACCTGATCAACACACATAAAATTGACGCCATTTCGGGAGGACGGGTTTTTATTGATGGGAAACAGCTTCCTGTTTCACGCCACAGGAAAGAAGATCTGCTTAAAACCGTGGTGTATATTAAGTTGATAAGCAAATAAGATTCCGGCAGCTTGTGACGCCTTGCTTTCTCATTTTATTAAAATTTGAATTCCATTACTGCGCCTAAAAAAAATCCATCCTTGCGTTGCGGAATGGCTTCGTTAACCGGGCAAGAAGGGAAAGATGAACACCGCAATGCCCTCTTATTTTTGAAGGAGCTGACGTCTGACGCGGCTCAGGGTGTCTTTAGTGATGCCAAGGTAAGAAGCAATGATATGCTGCGGGAAACGGTGCAGCAGCTCAGGATAACAGGCGATAAAATCTGCATATCGTTTGCTTGCGGTACCACTTATAGATGAGGTCAGCCTCCGCTGATTGGCAATATTATTCCGCTCGTCAAGCTGGCGTATCATTTCACAAAAGGCAGGTACGGTCTTGATGAGCTCAAGGGAATTATCCCTGGTGATCAAAAGCACTTCGCTGTCTTCCCATGCATCGATATTATACAAACTTGGCGTAAGCATGACCCAGCTTTCCCGGTCACCCATCCACCAGCCTTCCACACCCAGCCGTACGAAGTGTTCAGTTCCCTTGTCATCCACCGAATACATCCGCATAGAGCCTTTTACAATAAAGGCAAAATGTTTCGACTGGTTGCCTGCCTGCAGGAGATACTGTCTTTTTCTGAATTTGAACGGAGTAAATGCTTTCCTAAGCAGCACTTTTTCGTCTTCTGAAAGTGAATCAGAACTGAATTTTTTCAGATAGTCAAAAAAGACTTCGTACATATTAGCCTCATGTATCATTCTTATATTAAATATGGTCTGGAATAATCAAGTTATTGTTTAGACAAAAATACTGATTAAATGCGCATTTCTGCCTCTGCAACCTAATAGCCCTTTGAGCCGCAACATATTATCTTATCGCAAACACCCCGATAAACGTAGATATTTGTCTACTTTATTTTTCGACTTATATCATCTTCCTCTTTTTGCCAGGTTTCTGAACTTTGCTTTTGACAATCGACCTATAATGTAGCATGCAAAAGAGACCGGCCTATTTTCTGAAAAATATTTAAGAATCGGCCTTTCTGCACAGTGATTTGCTGAAAGCGAAGCCCGGTGCATGCAGCCCAGGCGCTCAATTTAATAATTAATATACAAAATCAACAACATGTCAAAGAATGTAAAAACAGGTCTTGAAGCTCTGCTGCGTCCAGAGGACAGTATCTTAGTATTGATCGATCATCAGCCTTTCCAGTTCACCAACCTCAACAGTCACGAACCAACGATGATCATCAACGCGGTGGCGGGAATTTCAAAAGCGGCGAAAATTTTTAATGTACCGACCATTCTGACCACAGTTATAGAAGAACGCGGAGGTTTGATCATTAAACAGATCCAGGATGTATTTCCTGAACAAAAACCCATCAACCGTACCCTCATTAATACCTGGCAGGACCCTGCTGTCACCGACGTTGTGGCAAAAAGCGGCCGCAAGCAGCTGATCATTGCAGGTTTGTGGACAGAGGTTTGTGTAGCCATGCCGGCGATCCAGGCAGCAGGTGAAGGTTATGATGTATTTGTTATAACAGATGCCTCAGGGTCAGTTTCAAAGGAAGCTCACGATATGGCTGTACGCCGTATGGTACAACATGGTATTACGCCGATCAATTGGGTGGCTGTAGTCTCTGAATGGCAGCGTGACTGGGCCCGTACTGAAACAGCAGGTCAATTGGCTGGTCTTATGGTAGAGCATGCCGGAGCAAGCGGGGTTGCATATGCCTGGGAATTGCAATTGCTGGCTACGCCTGTTCCAGCAAAATAATAAGTAATTCAACAAAGCAACATCCTGATGGATCCGGGATGTTGCTTTTGTTTACCCGGGAACGGAAAAATCAAGCCACTTTACGTTTTTCCGGATAGCTAAGCGGAATCCGGATCATTAAACATCAATTAGCTAAAAGCAAACCAGCTGTTAAACAAATAATATGGGCAATAAGGATATTGTGTTAAAGGCAATGAAAGAGTTTTTTGTTGACCGGGATATCAATGCGATCGAACGTTACTGGCACGAATCATATATTCAGCACAATCCATCCATGATCAATGGTCATCAGGGGTTAAAGGATATCCTGGAATTTATTGAACCGGGCTTCAAGTGGGAACCCGGCATTCTCATCGAATCAGACGACCTCGTTCTGGCACACAGCCAGGTCCATGGCTGGGGGCCGGCGCCACTGATCGTGGTCGATATATTCAGGTTTAAAAACGGGAAAATAGCTGAGCACTGGGACGTTGTACAGTCAGAGGTGCCTGCTTCAAAAACTGCAAGCGGAAACCCGATGACCTCATTCAACATTATAAATTCCGGCAAATGAAGAATAATTTAACAGGCAACCGGTTCCTGGCAGATCTGGGAGCTTTTAAGGCTGAACTATTTTTTGAGACGGATGATTCACTGATCTTTACGATCGCGGACGGCGGCGGACCGGCAGAGACCGGGCATTCAGAGAAGGTACAGATCGTGATCACCGAAATACGTCCGCAAGTGTACATGGTAGCCTGGAAAGAGGCCACCGGTTCAACAGTAACACACATTGAAGACCATGAAAATGGAATTCTTTATAGTAACGCGACATTGCCGGATGGTAGCTTTTACACCATGAAGGGAACCATACGCCCTTTGGCTGACCAGCACTCATAACAGCTCTCAGAGTTGTTTAGTTGCGGATCTTATTATCACGACAGATTTTAAGCAAGCCGTCACCTGAATTTATTTATAACAAGACTTTAAACGATCTCACGATCAATATTAAACATGAAAAAGAAAAGCAGTTTTTCAACCAAGGGACAAAGAGCAGATATCGGCGACCTGGTTATATACAGGATACTGGCGAACAGATATGCTGACGCGGTGGGGCCATTCGTTTTTTTAGACCATATCGCTCCAAAGATCCAGACAAAGGTAAATAAAGAAGGGACCGGCGCGCATCCGCACCGGGGCATCGCTACCTTAAGCTACATCCTGAATGGTGAGGATGAACACTTTGATAGTGCAGGAAACTATGCCAAGGTGCATTCCGGAGGAGTACAATGGATGAATGCCGGGAACGGGATCATCCACGATGAAACACTGAATTATGACTCCCGGACTGATTCCAAACTGACCCATGCATTTCAATTCTGGATCAATCTGCCTCCAAAGATCAAAGCCGGAAAACCGGCCTACTTAGCCATTGAAGGAAATAAAGTTCCATACAAAGAACTACCGGACGGAAAAGGATGGATAAAGGTGATCGTTGGTTCGTTTGAAGAATTAAGATCTTCGATCCCGAACTATTCAGAACAGTTCATCTACCATATCCATTTGGAGCCGGACGCCAGTTTCTCGATCAGTTTTGCCGATAAATTAGAGGTCGCCGCTTTTTTGCCTGTTCAGCCGGCCTCCATAAACAATGAAAAATTCGATGCCGGTGAATTCATCGAATTTGACAGAAATGCAGGCAGTATAGAGTTGCTAAACGAGAACCAGGAAGCCGCTGACTTTATATTATTTGGCGGTGAATCCTATCAGGAGCCAATAGTCGCTGAAGGTCCATTCGTCATGAACTCCATGCAGGAGATCGCCAATGCCTACAGGGATTTTCATAACGGTAAGTACGGTAAAATAGATTATGAAAAGCAAAGGTCGAAAGCCTGAGCCGGTTTTAATATTTGCATTATCAATCCATTCTACGTTTAGTATAGGGAAGTAGCCGCAAGTAATTTGAAATACCCTGAAAGCCGGTATTGTTTAATTGAATGATTTTGCAGATCTTCAAAACGGATGTACGCTCCTTCTAAAATAAGGTGTTTAACAGGAGCGGTATATCACTCAGACTGATTTACAAAGCAAAATCACAATCAATATGCGACGCAGGAAATTTCTCCAATCCTCACTTGCGGCTACTGCAGGTATGGCAATACCCTTCAGTTCCGGAATAGCGGGTGATAAGCAGCCCACACAAAAAGAAACATACGAATGGCGTGAATATGAAATGCGCTTTGGTTCCAACCATGCGCAGCTGGAAGATTATTTTAAGACGGCGCTTATTCCTGCATTGAATAAATATGGCGTAAAAACAGTGGGTGTCTTCAAGGAATGGAGACAATCGGAACCAGCTAAATTTTATTTATTAGTGCCTTATTCCTCTCTTGATAACTACCTTTTGGTAAATATGAAAGTAAAGGCGGATGCAGATTATATTAAAAACAGCGCAGCATATAACAACATACCGGCTGATAAACCCGTATATAACCGCTTCAGCTCTTCCTTGATGATTGCTTTTGATGGCTGGCCTGCTATGGTTGCCCCGTCAGGTAAATCCCGGATGTTTGAATTAAGAACCTATGAGGGCTATAGTGAAGATGCCGTAAGAAGGAAAATTAAAATGTTTCATGACGGGGAGTTCCCCATTTTTAAAAGGGCGGGGTTAAATCCCGTATTCTTCGGTGAGGTGATCGCCGGCGACAAGCAACCCCGCCTCACTTATATGCTCACATGCCCCGGCATGGAGGAACGCGACAAAGGATGGGCTGCTTTTGTAGCGGATCCTGAATGGAAAAAATTAGTAGCAGATCCTCAGTATGCAAATACGATTTCTATTATCAGGAACACCTTTTTAGTTCCAACCGCCTATTCGCAGGTGTAGCCGGCCAGTTTGCTGCTTACCGGTTAAACCGGGGCATTTCCACCAATTGAATATCGTGATCTTTGGCATATTGAATGCCAATGTCATGCAGCTTATTGTATTTGATCAGGAATGATTCATAAGATTTTTTATCCAGCGCCTCCAAAGCTTTGACTATCTCTTCTTCAGGGGCTTTGCGGTCAATCATTTTGGCGAGGGACAGATGATCCGTTCTGTAACTCTCCAACGTAAACTGAAAGAGGTCTTTGGACGCATCCAGCAAAGCTTCGGTATCTTTAGTTGAGATCAGGTTATTCACATTCTCCAGATAACGCTCCACCCGTTGAATGGCAAAGCCTACCTGTTGCTCGTAGTTATACGGGCTGGTGCCTGGAGACCTTTTACCATATCCAAGGACCGTAATAAAGTAATCACTACCGAAATGTGAAACCACATTGGCATTCAGGGCGGCTGCATCAAAATACTTTTCAGGCGATGCGGGCATTTTGCAGGCCGGTACTGTTATACAACATAAAAGCAGGATGATCCGGAGGTATTGTTTTTTCATGAGTAACGGTTTAGTCTTTGGTGAATTCCAGGATCGGATTTAGTATGTTCTCTACATATTCCTTTTCTCTGGCCATGCTTTTTTTGCTATTGCTGAAAGTATCGCTGATGCAATAGTTCTTTATGAATTGTTGTTTCTTCCTGCCAATTGAGTAGGCTATCTGACCATATTCCGAATTGGTTAGAATGGTCATTTCATCGAATGCCATTAAACGTTTTTTGAAAATCAGCCCGGTGATCTTATAAATGGCCCTCGTTCTTTTGTCGAACAAAAACATGGTATTTACATGGAACAGGTAGTCGTAGATCGTATAAAAGAGGAGGATCCCTCCCAGGGCACATACTATTCTTATGATATCCGTAGTTAACAGGTGGCGGAAAAATGGAAGAGCGCTGAATATTAAAACAAACAGGATTGCGAACAGTCTTATCTTGGGCATATAGCCAAAATATGGCCGGATGCTTAGTTCGTAGGGTGTTATTCTTAATTGATATTTGTTCATCAGAAGTGATCCTTATTAAAATATGCTATCAGACTGTTTCAATACCCATTATATCGCCCACCTCATTCACAGCTTTTTGTGCCGGCCGGGTACTGAAAATTCCTACAACGATTGGTACCTGCTTCTCCCTCCCGTTTTGGTCGAATACCAAAAAGGCAGTGCTGTCCATTGTTATGAACTTAAACAGATAGCTGCTGGTGAGCACGTAAAACCGCACGAATTCATCAAAACGATAGGTTACCCCTCCGCTCAAAGCATTGTTTTTGTGGAGGATGGTTTTTGCAGCTATGTCAATCGTCAGTTTTTTTGTAGATCTCAGTATATTGATCAACGCAAGTACTACAAAAAGGCCGGCGCCCCAGGCCCCGATCTTTTTCTCTGAGGGAATAAGGAAGTACAAGATTACGGCTATGGCAAGGCATATTACTGCGCGGATCACCGCCGTGGACGTTTTACTTTTCAGGTGGAATTTGTTGCCCTCTTGTGTGAAATAATTGTACTGGGTCATGGTATGGATTCTTTGCGGCAAATTTCCATCAGACCTTGGCCTGTTTCCAAATCCCGGTAGCCTACAGTACGTCTACTTTTGTAAAACAGGCGTCTACAGTATGTCTACAGATCCATTTAAGCGCTTGATTTTAAATGAGATACTATCTGCCCGCAATCAAACGGTCTACCGTACTATTGAACATGCCTTTGCTGATGCTTGCTACTTTCTCCAGGGTCCTGAAATAATTTTCATCTCCTTTTTCACGTTTGCCGCAGCACAAAAGCGCCTTTACGGCATCAAACCCCTTTTCTTTTTCCAGCTGTTGAATAATCAGGGCATTGATGGCATAAGCAATGTTCAACCGTTTTGTCCCTTCCACAAAATTTTGCTCACTGGTGTACAAGGTAAGCCAGTCGGCATGCTCATTTTTGGCGGCATAGTCCCTGAATGCAGCCAGGATCTCTTTCCATTCAATGCCCCAGCTGCCTCCGTATAAATAAGCGCATCCTTCATCTACCGCCCGGTTAATGATCCCGGTGGGGTACATATTATGCAAGCGGTCATGCCACAGATCATGCGGGTCAAACTCGTTAAAACCTGTACGGTTAGCCATTCCGCTAACTATTAATGTTTGGTTACTGTGGCTGGTATACAAGGAAAGATGGTTATACCCGTTGTAAATGGCTTTATACTCAACCCCTATCAACTTCAATGCCTCTTCAAAATCATCACAGCAATAGAACCTGATCTTCTGCCGGGGCGCCCCGATCTTTTTATCGTAGTATGCGATCATCTGTTGCAGCTTTTTTGCTTCCTCCAGGTTGATCTTCTCTTTGTACCTGAATACAACATTATCCATCCGGTGGGTTTTCCAGAGCATGGCATTTGTGGATAATGGTGAAAGGAAAATAAACCGGTCTGCCTCCTGCCGGGCCAGCAGCTTAAAACTCCCCCTCAGCATTGCAGTATCTTCCCTGGTTCCCATGTATGACAGCTGCAGCAGGTAAGTACGTTCATCCGTTTGAATAACATTGGTCAGGTAAGGCTTGTAAAAATTGCTGCTATTGTACCTGGTGTTTTTTTCAATGCCTTTCATTTCATCTGTTAGCAGGCTGGTTTCCAGGAGATCCGCTTTTGATACAAAGCCATTCCCCGCAATTGCACTGTCTTTGCTGCGCAGGAATCCATCCAGGCTACGCAACAGTGCCTCCTTTATAATAGTATCCTTTGGCAGGGAAATGTTGTTAAGTATTCTTACAGGATTTGATTGACCATAGGTAAGGGATGCCAGCAATGTAAAAAAGGATAAACAGTAAATTTTTGTATTCATAGGATATTTGTTATTTAATCATTTCAGCGTATTAATATATTCATCCAGGTCATCCTCCTTACTTAAGCCCAGTTTTAATTTAATGCGATAACGCGCCAAACGCCGGGCAATTTCTTTATTGCTTAACCCGATGGAAATATAGGAACAATGTTTCAGATCTAATCTTGACAAGCTATTGGCCGGGAACTACAAAATATATGCATAATAAAAGGATAAAGGCAGATGTTCTACTGGTTTTCTGCATCATATAGCAAGGGGATTGGCTGCAAATTTATGTTTGTAGTGCATTGGTAATTAGCGTTTAAGGGTTATGTAGAGCATTTGTATCAGGTAACGGCTAAAATTATTGGCCTTCTTAGTTTATATTTGAAAATATATGTAAATAATATAGATATGATTTTGGGTAAACACAGATCTGTACAATAAAAACTAATCGATATTAACCATGTCCCTGGAACAGGATTTAATTGCCGCTATTAAAGAAGCCGACACCCCGGTCACTTATGCAGAGAAAGGCGGGTTTACAAAAATTGTTAATCACCTGAAATCAAAATTGGGAGGACGTAAGGATGTCTGATGTTCGTTATATCACGCTTCAGGAAGCAGAACAACGGGTCCGGGCTTCCCGGGATACTGCCACCCAAATGCAAATGCTGCAGGATCTCGAAGAATATGCCGAGTTTGTAGAAGACGGATCCTCTAAGATCCTTTTGTATGAAGGTGACACTGTGTTGCCCTACCTGGCAGTAAAGGATGATATTGTATTAGTGCAGGGAAACCTGACTGTAACGGGCATCCTGGAAGATTGCCTGGAGGTGAACTTGTCACTGTTGTTGGTATTGGGGAATGTAACTGCACAACATCTGTTTACATTTTCGCAGATCTGCATTACCGGAGATCTGATCGTTGAAAATACCATAATTGCTGACTCGCTTCATGATTGTAGCCTGCATGTTGAAGGAGATGTAAAAGCACATGTGATCCTTGAAGACGGGCATTGGTTCAATGTAAAAGGGAAAGTGACCGCGGATGATATCTATGCCTCGCATTCCGCAAAACCCCGTGGTTTACTGGAACCCAACCTGACGGATGAAGCCCTGGTAGATGAAGTGAAAGTAGCAGACCACCTGGACCTGAGTAAAGCCATGCAATACCTGATGAATAATAATAAGGCCGTTTTCCGGAAATAAATAAACCCTGATCTATACACTCACATTAAAAGACCTGAATAAAGATGCCTGACAAAACAACATCCGTTGCGCCAACATTGACCACCTTAGCAGCCGCCAAACAGCAGTTTGATCTGAACCAGTATGATCCCTTTGGGCGCATGGGCTTTCAAAAAGTGATCTTCCTGGATGGAAACGCTTATATAAATGAAGATCTGACCCAGGATTGGGCAGAGCGCACCCTTGAAACACTGGGAGCAAGCCCCAATGCCGCTGATACGCTGATCCTGGTGAATGGTAACCTGACCGTAGCGGGCATCATAAAACCATCGGATGGTAGTTTCCCTTTTTTGCTGGTATTGGGAAATGTTACATGCGATGTGCTGTATAGTGGAGATGAGTGCATCCGCATTACCGGTGATGCGTATATTAAATATGCATTTGACGGAAATTACAATGATGGCAGCATCAACATTGATGGGATCACCAGAGTGCCTTATGTGCTGAATTCCAATCACGATTCAGTCCTTCGTCCTGAAGGAGCTATACTGATCAATTATTTTGGAGATGAGGATGATTTTTTTGCGTATGATTATACGGAACAGGATTTTGAAAGAGTAATGGTGCCGGCTGTTTTTGATGAAAATGAGGAGTTTAGCCGGTCCAATTTTATAGCATTATTGCAGGCTGGGAAATCTCCGCTGAAAGAAGGCGCGCTTCCTGCCCGCCTGGTCGTGTTAGAAGAGCTGGCGCAACTGGTTAACAGCAATACTGATATCCGGGAGCTGGACTTTACTGACAAAAAGCTGAAGGAATTTCCCCGTGCCCTTACAAAGATTACTTCTCTCAGAAACCTGATCCTGGATGAAAATCCGATCGGAAGCATCCCGGAAGACATTAAAGACCTGGTGAACCTGGAAGAATTGCATCTTGAAGAATGCAGTCTGGAAACCCTGGATGCCGGGATCGGCAGCTTAAAACAGCTGAAGGTACTGAATGTGGCCCATAACGAGGAGCTACAGTTACCGGAAAGTATCAATGACCTTTCATCACTCAGGGACTTGAATATCTCCTATAATACGGGGTTCGGATTACCGGCCTCTGTTGCCGGCCTGAAGAACCTGGAAGAATTGTGTTGCTATGGATGTACAGATGATGCTCCTGCCGATTTTCCAATCCTGATCACCCAACTGACAGGGCTTAAAAGATTGTTGTTTAAAAAGAATCCAATAAAGGAAATTCCGGAAAGCATCCTGAACCTGGAGCAGCTGGAAGAGCTGGACCTCAATTCCAGCTTATGTTACCTGGATGAATTGCCGGACCTTTCGCAGCTTAAAAAGCTGAAAACCCTTCATGCAAACGGATTAAGCACTAACACCACCTATCCTTCCCCAAAACAAAGCCTGCTGGGATCATTCTTTAAGATCGCCAGCCTGGAAACACTTAATATTGACAGACATGGAGAACGTAAGGAGAGGAAAGGAATTGTAAGGGAAGCCCTGAAACCGGAGCAGTTGGAAGGGATCTCCAACCTGGTGAACCTGAAAGTGCTGGACCTTTCCTTTAATCACCTGGCCAGCCTGCCGGAAGAGATCTTTGCGCTGAAAAACCTGCAGTTCCTGAATCTCCGGTACAACCGTCTTTCTACCGCCGAGCGGTTAAGGATCAGTAAAAATCTTCCGGGATGTACAATAGATTTTCGTGATAACAATCCGGAGAATGATACTGCTGATACAAAAGATGTGAAAGAGTGGCAAGCCATGAACAAGCTGATGATGAAAGCCAATGACCTGATGTATGCCAAAGGCGACCGGGAAAAACTGTTGCAATCCCTGGTTGAATACGACAAAGTGCTGGATTTCTTTAGCTCAGGAAAAGTGGTGGATGAATACAACCTGTTGTATGCAAATTATGGTAAGGTATATGCCTACAGCTACCTGACCTCCAATCATAAAGCCACCTTTTCGCCTGCTGAATTGCTTGAAATGAACCAGGCCGCCATTAAACAGGGGCTGCATACCCTAAGCCTGATCCCTGCTGTGATCTGGCATTTCACGGACCTGGGCAGGTTCCATGAGGAAATTACCCGCATTACAGCCAACGCTGTGGCCTGGCAGATGCATGTGGTCTCTGATAAGCAGGAAGATCTTGAAAAAGCGTTGGAGATTATCTTAAAAGGGGTAGCATTCATTGAAGAAGAAAGCCATTACTTTATTTATGATACGCAGGTAAGGGTATTACTGAAGCTCGGAAGAACAGCAGATGCCTACCAGCTTGTAAAAAGGACCCTGAAGCAGCTCCCGGACTTTAACGATTTCCAGGATCTTAAAGAAGATCCGGATTACCAGGCATGGCTGGAAAAATCCCGTTAACATAAATTTTAATCAACATACACAATGAATACGCCTGCTCCAATACTACTTACCAAAAAAGAAATTCATGAGCGGTTCGATATGAGCCTTTACGATCCTATCAATCATCTCGACCATGACAGGATCATCTTCTTTGAGGGGGATACCACCATTACAGGTGACCTGGATTCAGATTGGGCAGAAGCCGTACTGGAAGAATTAAAGGAAAATACCTCCCTGCGCTCCGTGCTGATCATGATCCAGGGTAACCTGACGGTAGAAGGTGATATTCTCATTGGCGACTATCATCCACTCCTGCTTGTATTGGGCAATGTACAGTGTGGCGTGTTGAAAAGCGGGGATGATACTATTTATATTACCGGTGATGCACATATCAAATACGCCTTCTTTGGTAATTATAACGATGGCACTATCAATATTGATGGAACTACGTATGTTCCTTATGTATTGAACTCGAACCATGCTTCCTCCATTGAGCCGGAAGGGGCTATCCTCATTAACCTGTACAGTGATCTTAATGATTTCTTCGAGTATGATTATACGCGTGAGGATCTGCCACGGGTTTTCATTCCTGCCGTCTTCGACGATAGGGATGATTTTGATCCCTGGAAGTTCTTTGATATTATTAAAGCGGGTCAGTCGCCTTTTAATGAAGGGGCAAAACCAGCCCGCTTAATACATGAAGAGGAGCTGGCCGGGATCATAGCGGGCAATATTGAGGAAGTGCTGGAGTTGGATCTGTCAGACAAGAAGTGGAATGTGTTCCCGGAGTCTATTGCCCAATTGAAGTATCTTAAAAAACTCAACCTGTCAAAAAACGATATAACCGAAATTCCTGCGGCCATTGGTGAATTGGAGCACCTGGAAGAGCTGTATATGGAAGGATGTGGCGTGAAAACTATTGATGACGCTATCGGGAAGCTTAAAAAACTGCGTGTATTGGACCTGGGCGCTAATCATTACCTCAGCTCCTTTCCTGATACTTTTGGTGAGCTGAGTGAGCTGCAGGTCCTGAAGGTGGATTATATACGGGCGCCGCTTCCTGAAAGCTTAAGCCGTCTTGAAAAGCTGGAAGAGATCAGTATGTATAGCTGTTACCGGGATGTTAATGATCCGGCGCCGTTCCCGGAAGTGTTAACAGGATTGAAGAATCTGAAACGATTGGATTTTCGTGAAAACAAGATCACGGAAATGCCGGAAAGTATCCTGAAGATCCAACCACTAGAGGAGTTTTTATGGACAGGTGGAAGTACACAGTCACAGAGCTTCCCGGACTTTACACAATTTAAGCAGCTCAAAAAATTAGTGATCAGCAGGAAGTTCAATAGCTGGAAAGAACGGATCTTCAATATCAGCTCTTTAGAGCACCTGGGCATTGACCGGAATAAAGAGCATAAGGAATATTTTAATCAGGAAACACTGGAGATCTGGACAGAAATGGCTGCTGAGAAGGATGAGGCATTTCGTGAGCATCTTCAGTGGATGCAGGAGAATAAGCAGCTGGAAGCAGATGGGCGGTTCTCATACATCCTTACGCCTGGTATGAACCCCGAAGAGCTACAGGACATTTATAAGCTGCACCAGCTGAAATACCTGGATCTGTCATTTAATGATCTGGCATACCTCCCGGATACATTTTTTCAACTTGAACGCCTTGAATACCTTGATCTGCGATACAATAAATTCCCGGAAGAGGTACAGGAGCGGATCAACAAGGCATTTCCCAATACCCGGATAATATGGATGGGTAGATAAAACAGATCCCCAAACTATTGATCACCAGAAATAAAAAACATGAAACAAACATTCCGACAACGCTTTTGGAAATCCGCGAAATGGTTCGGTGGGCTATTTTTCCTGATGCTGGCACTCCGGCTGATCTACGGTTATGTTGTAACAGACGTGGCGCAGGGAGGGGAATACACAAATGATTTCTTCAGCAGTGTAGCGAATTTAAGAAAGAACTACGCATCTGAAAAACAGCTGCTAAAACCGGATATTGCGCAACAGGCCAATGCCGCTTCTTCCCAGAAATATGAAAAAACAGCTACGGTCAGATCAAAAACCTCACAATTTGAAAAGGACATAGATACGATCAAAAAAGTTACAGCCACTTTTGAAGGGGTGATCCAGTATGAGCAGAACACCGGTAATAAAGGAAACCGGCAAATTCAATTGCTGATCGGTATTAATCCTGAGAAGTTTGACAGTTTCTATGAGAAGATCCAGCATATAGGCCAGGTGAAATCAACAGAGATTACAAAGGTGGACAAAACAAATGAATACCGGCAGCTGAACGCAAAGAAAGCCTCTCTTGAAAAGAACCTGGCTTCGTTAAATGAGCTGAGATCCAGGGGAGGGGCCATTGGCGACTATATTAAATTACATGAGAAGATCCTGGAAATAGAAACCCAAATGCAGGAGCTGGGCGTTGAGCTGGGCAATTTTGATACGGAAAATGAATTCTGTACTGTCCGGTTTTCACTCTATGAAGGCGCCCCGGAGAGAAAAGTGAGTTTTACCAAACGGCTTAAAGTAGCATTGGAGTGGACGATTAAATATTATGCGGTGTTGGTGTGCTCATTACTGGTGCTTGTAACGGTTATATTTATCCTGCTACTGATCATTGATAAGCTGAAAGTGATAAAAATGGTAACAAATAAACTGGATGAATGATTAAAAAAACAACGCTACATCAAAGAATAATATCTATCTGAATGTTCCCCGAATCATTGCGGCCATACCAGCAGATCATTGAATCAACAGCTATTCCAGCTGTACTTCTATCATTGAAGAAAGAAAAGACGGCACTGCATAAAAGTAAGATCGGGGGTGAGCCTTATTTTCCCCGTGATTATCCAGTGGATTATTTTTACGTTCCTTACCCTAATACTGTAAATTATACGCCCTGGCCTAAGCACCCGGAAACAGGAAAAGAACTGATGTTGCTCCTGCAGATCAATTTTGAGGAGATGCCCCCCTTACCTTCTTTCCCGGATAAAGGAATATTGCAGCTCTTTGTAGAGGATAAGAACTGGTATAAGCTGGATGAGCAATTACAGGTTATTTATCATCCCAAAGTGATCCGGGAACCGGGATTCCTGTTCCCGGATTTTAATAATCCCATGGATGCATACAGGGTACAGGAGCATTCCCTTTCCTTTCAAATGGAAATGGAATATATGACTGCTGATGATTTTCGTTTCAACCGGTTATTGCCGGAAATTGCCGGCCCGGGCGCCAATGACCTTTGGGGGGATTACATGAGTATTACTAACTGGCGCCATCCCAGGGAACTTAGAATAGCGGAGGGATATGGAAGGAATAAAATAGGAGGATATCATTATTCCCAGAATTGCCAGGATCCCAGAGCATCACTTCCTGAGTGGGAGGATAGCCTTTTATTGGTTCAGTTTCAGGCTGATGATGAACGCCTGATCTGGGGAGATGGAGGAAGCGCGCAATTCTTTATCAAGAGAAAGGACCTGGAGGATCTCAACTTTCAAGACCTGCTTTTTCATTGGGATTCAACATAAATGCAATATTCATCCAACGCTTACTATAACTATACGATTAACAAAGATGTGCCTGATAATATTTTAGCCATTAAGTACAACGATAAAAAGATGTTAAGCGGAATATATGTTGAAAGCTAAGCGCTTATTTAATATTGCACTTTCGTAACTTAGTGTCTATGCTTACAGTTAGCGGATTATATATTTATCCTGTTAAATCATTAGGGGGAATTTCATTGCCTGCAGCATCCCTTACTGATCGCGGTTTTGAATATGACAGAAGGTGGATGCTGGTAGATGAAAACAACCGGTTCCTTTCGCAACGCGAAGTGCCTCTCATGGCTTGCTTGCACGTAGAGCTGCTGAACGATTACCTGATGGTTGTAAATATGCATAAGTCAGATTTTTTTTATCAGATCCCTCTTCAACCGTTAACGACTGAAACTACCATGGTTACGGTATGGGACGACGAGTGCCCGGCCCAATGGGTAAGTACAAAAGCAGATGCCTGGTTTAGTGAACAGCTGGATATTTCATGCCGGCTGGTGTATATGCCGGATAGCAGCCGCCGGCAAGTAGACGGGCGCTATGCACACAATAAAGAAATTACCAGTTTTTCTGACGGATATCCTTTATTGATGATCGGTCAGGCCTCCCTGGATGACCTGAACAGCCGGCTATCATCTCCTTTACCTATGAACCGTTTCAGACCCAATATAGTATTTACCGGGGGGCTTCCGTTCCAGGAAGACGATATGAAACAATTTAGTATTGGCGGCATCCGCTTTTCGGGTGTTAAGCCCTGCGCACGCTGTGTTATGACTACCATTGATCAGCAAACCGCCGTAAAAGCAAAAGAACCCTTGAAAACCCTCAGCACTTACCGGATGAAAGACAATAAGATCTATTTTGGCCAGAACCTGTTGTATCATGGCAGCGGGACCATTCGCGTGGGCGATGCTATAATATAGACATCAGCAAATTGGTTAACGCTTCGGAAGAAATTTCAGGCGCGTCAATATTGTCAAATAGAAAATGTATTCCCACTGAATCATTCACTTTCTTTACTTCAAGTGCATTGCCATTTATAAATACGCTACAGTTACATAAAAATCCATTTTTGAAAATGGAAATGATAATTTAGTAGCTATGAACCGGGAGCATACAATGGAGCTGAATTTCCCTACGGAATTGTTCCTGCAAATAAAGCAGGAGTTATTGTCAGCACGCAATGATCTTGAAAAAGAGAAAGCCATTTGGGCAGGGGCAAGAAATGCATTGGATAACACACAGGCAAATGTCCTGGACGAACAATTTAAAGCTGAATTTGAAAAGCTTGGAAATGTTCCTTCAACGGGACTTCAACCTATCCTGCAATCTTTGCGGGAGCTTGTTCTGCAGGGAGCTGCTGCCACTTTGCTGGGCAATCATGAACTGGGCACTTACAACCTGGCTATGCTCATTCAGCAAATTCCCGGGGTTACGGATAAAGCCAGCCTGGAAATGGTAGTTGAAATTATCAGGCTAACGATAGTGGCCGGCGCTGACTTAAACGTGCAAAAAGCCTATGCCGGCAACGGGGGCGCTACCAGCCAGGAATGGGTATGTTTGTATTTAG
>JGI24740J21852_10000108_pt1 | contig 29714 bp, 22 predicted proteins | sample KBSCornC6_FD_21852 | JGI IMG/M metagenome (IMG submission 21852) | reverse complement strand
CCATGAACAAAATTTTCTTTTTCATAATAAAAGATTAAGGTGATTAGTAGATGGACAATAATTATTAATATCAATATGGATCGTTAACTCTTTCTTTTAGCCAATGCACGATATCCCTAACCACAATCCCGTTGTATTTATCATTTAGCAGATCGTGATAATGTCCTTCATATAATTTCAGCTGTTTGTCATCTGAAGATGCATGTTCCATGAAGTACCGGCTTCCGCTGGGTTTAGTGGCTTTATCCCCCGTACCATGTAGTATAAGGAGCGGGAGCTTTATTTCATGCATTTCCTTTTTCAGATATTCGGCCGCAAGTAATAGCTGCTGCATTGTTTGGGCCGGCTGCTTTTCATTTGCCAGTAAAGGATCTTTGTTCATGGCGTCCACTACTGATTTATCACGGGAAAATATCTCATTATTCAACTTAAGGATCCGTGTATGCGGAATGATGCGGCTCAGGAATTTAATAATAACCCGGGCAAAACCGGGTGCAGGGATCTGAAATGCAAAACTTTCAGAAATAAGCCCTCTCAGTTTGTACTGATGATGCACTCCATAAACTGAAGCAAATACACCACCTGCACTATGGCCCAATAAGAAAATGGGTATTGTTGGGTGTGCAGATCTCGCAAGATCTAAAAACCGGTCAATGTCAGTAACAATATCTTTATAATCCTGGATGTAGTACCGTTCTCCCTCAGATTGTCCACGGCCGGGAAGGTCAATTGCGTATACTTCAAAATTATTTTCATTGAGCTGCACGGCAAAGTTTTGATAATATCCACTATGAGAATTGAGTCCATGAATAATGAGAAGGATCCCTTTGGGATTCCCAGGAGGTTTCCAGTTCCTGTAAAAAACATTTTGCCTGTTATTATTACGGAAAATTGAGGTTGTATGCCTATCTTTTGAGTCCATGATGAATTAAGTATTAACCAATGGATTACTTCGTCCGTTGTGGCTTTCGTTGCATAAGCCAGGCTAATTACATGCCATTTGACTGCAACGCCAAAGCCATGACAATGAAATTTCAAAATGAATTGGGAAACAATTTGTTAGAAGGACGCTGGAAAAGAAGGTAAAAAAAATACAGGTACACTGCTCCGAAAATATTGGAGTTAAAACATCAGGAATACGAAAATTCCGGAGTTGGCGTATGTAAAGTTTATAAGTTTTCCGTGTGATCTATGAACTCTTCCTTTTTAATATCTAGCTTAATTATTTTTGATTCTAAGGTCGTTGGTTTGATATTTAATATTTCTGCGGCGCCATTGGCCCCACGTATCCGACCTTTCGTTTTTTTGAGAATGGAAATGATATATTCTCTTTCTGTTTCCCGCTGAATGTGCTTTACATCTTCGAGACTTTTAATATTTACCTTGCCGGTTAATTCAGGGGGGATGATGGTAAGACTGCGTTTTAATTCTAATTTTGACTTCCCGTTATTGAGAATAATCGACTGCTCCAGAACATTCTCAAGCTCACGAATATTTCCAGGCCAGTTATAAGCATACATTTCTTCCATCATGGATGCTGAAATACCAGTGAACGGTTTATTAAATTCTTTGCAAAACCTGTTTGCAAAAAATGATACCAGTGCTTCTATGTCAGTTTTCCGTTCCCGTAAAGGCGGTAATGTGATGGGAAAAACATTCAGGCGATAATATAGATCAAGCCGGAATTTTCCTTCGGCTACTTCTTTTTCCAGGTTCCGGTTTGTGGCCGCCACAATGCGTACATCCACTTTCCGGGACGAGCTGCCACCTACATATTCTATTTCCTTTTCCTGTAAAACACGTAATAGTTTAACCTGCATCTCCAGCGGTAATTCTCCGATCTCATCTAAAAAAATAGTTCCACCATCAGCCTGTTCAAATCTTCCTTTTCTTTTTTCAATGGCCCCGGTAAATGCGCCCTTTTCATGGCCGAATAGCTCGGATTCTATCAGCGTGGCTGGAATAGCAGCACAATTTACCTTTATGAAAGGGCCGCTTTTCCTTGGTGAAAGCATGTGAATGGACTCAGCCACTTTCTCTTTTCCGGTTCCGCTCTCACCAAGTATTAAAACTGAAGTATTGTAAGGTGCTACCTGTACAGCAAGGTCTAATGCTGCCAGTAAAAGATGATGGCTTCCAATAATACTTTTGAATCCCTGGTGATTCAGTATTTCAATCCGTTTCTTATTAACGAAAGCTGGTTGCATTTCATGATGGAGCATTTTTTCTGCTAAGGTTGCCAGACCCATTTTCAACCGGTTCAGCAGGGTAATGTGATGCCCGGTATAAACATCACGCTGACGGCTATAAAAGGAATAGTAAACCGGCAGTCCATTGCTTAAAGTAACAGGAAATACAAGGCATGACGCTAACCTGAAATAATTAAACAATATTTTTTGCAGTGGGTTAACACTGGTTTCATTATTAAAGATCATCTCATCGACCTCCATACGGCTGCTGCTGACTATTTCTGAAAGAGTGGTTTCTTTTAAACCTGTAATGGTCATTAATTCCTTTTCACGGATAAACTGATATTCGTCAAATCCGATGCGTAAGTATGCTATATCGTTAAATTGCGCAGCATTGAGCGGCCCGGCTCCTGATGCAATAAGATCAAATGGTATATGGGATTGTATCACCCTGGCAATCTTTAATAATTTTTGTTCAGCATCTGAAGCTTTATTGCTTATTTCTGCTAACTGTTCCTGTAAAAGTGCTTCCTGCCGCAATTTTGCTTCAAGGCTATGCTGGTGATGATACCACGCAATATCCAGCATGATCAGCAGTTCCTTTTCCCTGAATGGTTTAACAAGAAATCCGTAAGGCTCCGTTGTTTTTGCTTCTTCCAGTACCTCCTGGCTGGAATTTGCGGATAAATAGATAAAAGCGATATTTTCAGCTTTTAGTTTCCTGGCAAGGTCAATGCCGGATAGCTTTCCTCTTAACCGGATATCCAGCAATGCAAGATCCGGTTTACGCTTCCGGATATTCTCATCGGCTTCTTTGGCTGAAGCAGCAATACCAGTCACTTTATAGCCAGCCTGTTCTAATATTAACCGCAGATCATTGGCTACAATAAATTCATCCTCTACAATAAGCACTTTGTTACTCATACAAATAGTTACAAAAGGGTTGTATAAAAATTACTTATTTAAAGTGACAAACCTGATCATTATATGCACGCCGCCGTTACTTTCAATATTAAAGCTGCCATTTAATTGCTTTGTAAGACCCTGTACGAGGTTAAGTCCCAGCGAATTATGTTCCATTATGTCAAGCCCGGGAGGCAATCCAATACCATTATCCGATATATTCAGTAATAAATGATCAGCGCCGCTATGCCGCAAAATAATACTCACAGTGCCTTTCTGTTCATCAGGAAATGCATACTTAATGGCATTCACAATACACTCATTAATGATCAGCCCCAGTGGAATTGCCTGTGCTACATCAAGATCTAACGGCTCAATAGTTTGTTCAAAAACTATCCGGGTACTGGTATCAAGGCTGTCATGCAGATAACTAACAAGCTCATTGATATATTGAGGCATGGCGATCGTGGAAATATTTTCAGACTGGTAAAGCTTTTGATGGATCAGGGACATAGCCTGCATCCGCCGTAGGCTATCCTTAACAGCCAAAACGGCGGCATCATCGTGAAGATAGGCAGATTGTGTATTAAGCAGGCTGGTTACCATTTGAAGATTGTTCTTGACCCGGTGATGCACCTCCCTGATCAGCCATTCCTTTTCTTTTAGCAATTTATCCTGTTCCGTATTCAAGGTTTCTAAAAAGAAGTTCTTCTGATCCAGTTCCCGCTGATGGGCCTCAAGCTTGCGGTTACTTCTTTGTTTCATCAGATAACGGTTTAATAATAACCCGATAATGACCATTAATAATGCTACCCCCGCCAGGGTAATGTTTTTTGTTCTGTTAACCTGTTCGGTTCTGATACGCTGCAATTGGTTCTGGCTGTTAAGCGCTGCAATGTACTTTTCCTTTTTAGCAGTTTCGTATTGAACTTGTAATTCTTCTATTTGCCTGCTTTTGGTTACATTGAAGATGGAATCGCTTAATATCTTGTGCCTCATCAAATGTTGCATAGCGGAAAGATAATTTCCCATTGCTGAATCGGACTTGTAAAGCATCATGTAAATGTCCTTGGTTACAGAAAGCGAATTAGTACCATCAGCAGCGTTTAATGCTTTCTGAAAATGGGCCGCTGCTATCCCATATTGGAGCTTATCCATGAAGTACTGCCCGATCTCATAATGCACATCGGTAGTTACTTCGTTGTTTTTTTGTAATTGTTCTGAGAGCTTCGTTAATTCAAGGTAATATTTATCAGCTTGCTGGTCTTGCTTCATAGCATGATAGCAATATGCCAGGGAAGCAAGCAGGCTTGCTGTTGCATGTACGCCAATAGGTTTGTTTTTAGCGTTAATTTCAAGAATAAATGCAAGGGCCTCGTTTTCTCTTTTGAGTTTTATAAGTTCTCTTGTCAAAAAACCCGCATCCCTGAAGATATATATGTTGCTTCCATCTGTAAATTCCGGTACTCTGATCAATTTCCTATACCACTGTACACTTTTTTCATGCTCTCCTAATTCCCTGTATATATTGGCAAGGCGACTGTAATAAGTAAGAATATAAGTGGTGTCATGCGTAGCTTCCACACTTTCCATTGTCTTTAACGCATAAAAAAGGCCCTTGCTGAAATCTCCTTTATAGCGGTAGGTAACTGCCAGCAGATCATAAGTATAATGAAGATTCGGGTAACGGATCGCTTTGAAACGTTGAAGTACATTCAATAGCTCGGTTTCCGCAAGATCCAGCTTTCCGGTTACCAAATGCATATCAGCAATCCACTTAAACGTTTCTATCTCTTTTTCTTCATTGCCGTCTTTTTTATAAAGCGAGATCATTTTTTCAAAACAGTACTGCCTCGTTATTCCTGTTGTATCATCAGGCTCAATTAGCTTGGCAAGCTCCAGCCAGAGACCTGCCTCGGCTTCTTCATTACCGGGCCTGCTTACATTGTCGATGACTTCCTTAAATAGCTTCTTGCCTTGCGGTATATCTCCGGTATTAAAATAAGAGACTGCTTTAGCATGGATACTTTCACTGCCTGTTTGAGAAAAAGAAAATGGATGGGTTACCAGCAAAATAATGATGATTGCGGGGAAACAAATGTTCTTTTTGCTATTGTACTCCATCGCGTACAGAAAAACTTCTTCAAGATAGGAAAGCTATATATAATATCCGATTTTTTCTTGATTATCAGGCAGGGATGTCCAAAAACACAAAAGCGGCACAGATCATTTGATTTAAGCGGCTGGTTATTCACCAAACAGCTCATTTTGCATGGCCAGATAGTTCAGGAAAAAGTTGGGGAAGGGGCTATCTCCTACCTGTTTGAACTTGTTGGTCAGTACCTGCACTTTGTGCTGATCTTTCCTGTTTGTATTTACGTACACAATCAACCGGCCGATGGTGGTTTTATCCATGCCCAGCTGGAAATGTTTGGAAAAGCTTTCAAAGCAAACGATCAGGCTGGGTTGGGTAGTACTTGCCTTTGCCTTGGAAAGCGCAACCGCAATCGGTGTGTTGGTAATATCATAAATTTGTACGGAAGGAAAGTTCTTGTCCCGGGACCATTTGTACCTGATATTATTTTGAGCATCCTGCTGGTTTACAAAATTATAAGAAGGGTCCTGCATCTTGGTAACAGAGCCTGCTTTTACCAGTCCTCCTGAACGTTCGGCTATCTCCAGGTTCACTTTCGACGTTTCATAATAAAGCCGGGAAGAATCTTTATGAGTATCACCTATCGTTTGTACCGCCACACGGTATGCATCCATGCCTGAGCTGCGTATGTTTTCTGATACCAGCTCATAGCCGTCAACAACCCTGCCCTGGGGACGTTGCTTAAATGCGGTTGACAGGGAGGTGGTTCGTGCCGCTTTCTGGCCCTGGCCCTGGTATTGTTGTTCTTCAACCCCTGCCTGAATAAGATCGTATTCGTTTAAATTTTCCAGTGTGCGGATAGCCCGCCTGGTCACTTCCAGGTCGTTGGCACGTTTTGCCAGTATTGTGATGAGTGTCTGTGCTTTAATTACATTGGATGTGATGCGGTCATTCACCCACTTGTAAAGAGACCTGTTCTTCACATCGCCATTTTGGGCTTTAATTTCGTGATAACGCCGGAACCTTTTTTGTGCCCGGACGATGGCCAGTTTCAACGCAAGCACCAGTGGCTCCTTTTCCCTTTTTTTATCTACAACAGGGGCATCGGGAACACCGCCCAGCAAGCCTGCAGTTTTCAGCACATCCAGGATCATGTTGGAAAATGATACACCAGGGATAAGGCCGGGCCATATACGTACACTAACCCCAACATCGCCTACGGTCGGATAGGCGAAGCCAAAACTGGCGCGGTTGGCAAAACTGATATCATATTTTTCATGGAGGGTATGAACAATATCCTTTTTCAACTCGTCCACTAAGCTCTTGGGCTGAATGTTAAAATCGGCTGCATAATTGGCCAGCGGTTCCAGTACCAGGCAGGGGTATTGCAGGAAATCCTGCTGGGCTTCTGCTGTTATGGCCCGCAGGTAATTGTTTACTACATGGGCGTTAATTGCGCCGGAAACTGCCGTTACTAATTGCCGCCGGTCATTCAGCATTTTTTTCTTATAGTTATCTGTAGGCAGCTCATCCTCTTTATCCAGTATGGCTTTGCGTGTGTCGGAACGGAATGTTTTTTCCTCTATCTCGCCCGAAGGTTCCAGTTCAGCGATAGGACTAATATTTAAGGCCTGCAGGATCTGCTCATATTGGATAAGGTTAGGCACAATGGCGCTGGCATTGTACCGGGATTGGTGACCGGCGCTGTCCTTATTCACCCACATGATCAGGTCATGGCCGGCAATACTGATCCGGTGTTGTACAAGGGTTTGCCCCGACTTTGATCCAAGCATATTGGAATTGCTGTAGGATTGGCTGACGTTACTGATCCGGAGAGTATTCCCTGTATGCGGTTCCACATTAAAGCTCAGGTATACCTGTTTGCTGGCGATCGCTTTTCCCTTGCCGGGATATTCATCTTTCAGGAACTTTCTTAATTCATTGTCCTGCTGTGCGCGGACAATATGTTTATGTGAGAAGGGCGCTCTGAAATAGTCTGTTTTTTCTCTTCTGGCAGCCAGTGGATTCTCCGGTAAGCCAAAAGTAAAGTCCCTTTCATGACGTACGTCGTACTGGTATTCAGTAACACCTTCCTCTTCATTTTCCACAGAAGTATTATAACCAGCCGGGGCATTCTTTTTGAAAAAGGTATTGAGCGGGATGCCCACATCGCGTCCTTTGTCCATTGCTTTTTTTGCAAAGCCGGCAGCGATATTACGTTTACGGGTATCAGTTTCAAGTTTCTGGGAGCTGTCACTAACCTCCGTGTATTGCTTACCTATAATATAGCCAACAAGCTCCTCATCCTCCGGATGGATGTTGTGTTGCTGTTCATCCTCCTCAACGGATGAGCCTTCACTGGCGTCTGAAAGGCACCCGTCCTCCTCATTATCGCTTGTATCCATTCCTACCGGTGCCACAGCTGGTTTGTTCAGCTCCCGGTTAAGGATCACCCAGCCTCTTTTTTTTGCCTTGATGTATTGCGTTATCTTTTCCAGGCTCACATTGTCCGATTTATACCATTGTTCCCATTTACGCTGCGCATCTTGCAGGGTGAATTGGATGGGCGGGCTTTGTATTGAGGAAGAAGGGGCATCCTGTTTTCGCCGCTGTTGTACGGTATGCCAGGCTTCAGGTAAGGGTGCTTTTGATTCCGCCGTGTTGATTGGAAGGGCCGGTGCCCCTGCTTTCCATGTTGGAGCCGGCAGAGAGATACCATGGTTGTTTCTGCCGCCGGAAATGGCAGATGGTATATGTGAGGGGGACTCTTTTGAGGCCGGCTTGACGAACATAATTATTGCAGCAGTAATGTTGAACTGCCGGTATTATAAATATAAGAAGAAGTAATGACTTCTGCTACTGCTGCCCCTGCAGCGGCACACCACAACTACCTGATCTTTGACTTCAAAGACCGGCTTAGCTCTTTAATAACAGCAGCTTTGTCCTTTTTGATCTTCTTGCCGATCTCTTTTCGCGGACAGTTTGCATTGTATTTTGCCCCCCAGTCCATTATTTCTATGACAATGGGCAATAGATCCAAACCCTTTTGCGTAAGGCTGTATACAAACTTTGACTTATTTGCGGGCGATACTTCTTTTACAAGTATATTTTCAGCTTCAAGAACACTTAGCCGATTGACCAGAATATTTGAAGCAATTTTCTCTTCCGAACCTAAAAATTCGCTGTACGATACTTTATCTCTCAACATTATATCCCTGATTATTAATAGCGACCATTTGTCGCCGAATACATCAAGGGAACAACTGATTGGACAATCTGACCTGAATTTTTCCATAAAAAAGCTGTTGCGTTTTGCAATATCTTTTATAAATTTGGTTCTTGCGTTTTGCAACAACAAATTTATAAACTTAAAAAATATAAACAATGGAAAAATCAGCACAGACAAAACAACTATTGGAAACCTATTACAAGGGATTTGCAGAAAAATCGAATTGGGAAAGTGTAATTGCAGACGATTTTGAATATATTGGAGGGGACATGAACAATATTAAGCCGGTTGTAGGAAAGCAAGCTTATATTGAGATCATTAAACGATTTTCGCAGCGCTTTGATGCAATGCGTGTAAAACAAATGATTGTAGAAGACGATAAAGCCAGCGTTATCGGAAACTACGATTTTGTATTTCCAAACGGCGTTAAAATCAATGGAAATGTTTCGGAAAATTGGACCGTTGAAAAAGGAAAGCTAAAATCCCTGACTTTATACTTTGATACATTGACCTTTATGACAAACTTAAAGCCTTAATGGCTTACAGCGGATTAATGGTGGTGGATCATAGACCAAATTAACCTCTGAACAACCGGGCAGAAGGAAAACTATATCAACTATGCTGGTGGCAATAGTGGGGCTGACAGTTATGATGTAAAAACAAAAAGGTTTATCATTGCTGATAAACCTTTGATGCGGGCTCCTGATGGATGGTATGCCAGGGTTATTTCCTGATCAACCAAGCTTCAACAGCTTTTGAAAAATCGGCTACATCGATCGGGTGCCTGCTGGTGATGATATTACCATCAGTAACCACGGGTTCATCAGTTACGGTTCCCCCCGCATTTTTCAGATCAACCTGGATATTCCAATAACCCGTCAGCTTTTTCCCTTTCAGGACATCAGCCGATGCCAATACAACCGGTGCATGACAAATGGCCGCGATCAGTTTTCCTGACTTGTTGAAATCCTGAATGAATTTGATCACATCTTTATCATAGCGAAGATTATCCGGATTCCAGGCGCCACCGGGAATAAATACTGCATCATAATCACTTACTTTTACCTGGTCGGCCGTGCGATCGAATTTGAGCCATCCTACAGGTTGCAGATATTGGATAGCCATGATATGTGTTTTTGACATCTCCGGGTAGCTCAGGCCATATCTTGCCGGAGCGGGATTAAACTTAGGCGCCACGATGTCAACCCTGGCCCCCAATTGTTTGAAATACCAAACAGGCCCGGTTAATTCGATCTCTTCAAAACCGTCTGCAGCTATGACTGCGATCTTCTTTCCCTGCAATGTTTTTTCCTTGACAGGTGTGAAGAAAAAATCTTTCAACGCCTCATTACCGGGCGCGTTCAGCAGTTGAGATACAGGCATATTGACAACGGCGGCAGAAGTAGTCAATTGATTTACTACTTCCAGCTCATATGACTTTACTTGTTCGGCTTTCATTTTTATCTGGGCATTTAAGTTAACTAAAGAAGATATGCTTAAGAGACCTGTCATCAGGATTTGATAGATCGGTTTCATTTTTTGAATGTTTTGATTTTAATGTAATGGAGTTTAATTATTGGCGGATAACCGGTGCAAACTCAATCAACCTGTGAAGGCCTGTTTCGAAAGGTTGTTTTTTGATGCTGGTATTCAGGTAGTCGATCACAGGTTGTATCGGCGGAAAATTCAGGTGATATTGAAACGCATCTTCGTTCCTGAATTTTTCATACGTAACGAATTGGGTACCGTCTTCTTCCAACTGCGAGAGCTGGTAATTGATAACTCCCGGTTCGCTACGGAACTGCGGCATGGCAGTGTGATAGACTTCTTTAAAATTATTTTCCGTTCCGGGCTTTGCATCCACAAACAGCATAATGGTAAGCGGCTGGTCCTGCTTTTGGGCAACCTTGCGCCATTGCTCTTTGGACAATGGTTCAAGATCTTTCATATAGATCATCTTAGCCGGTTGTTTGAGTGAGCTACGTGATAAAGATCCGATGGCTTTGAAGCTTGAACTTTTACTGGCTTTGTCCAGCTCCTCTTTGTTGCTCCATCTCTCAATAAGCCACAACACGGTAGTATCTGCCTGCTCATGGTATGCTTCCGATGAAACGTTCGTTTCCGACTTAAGTGAATGGGATACATAGTCGCTTACCGCCTGGCGGAATGCGGCCTGGAATTCCGGTTGCACTTCATAACGGATCAGCCGTGCCACAACGTTATTCAATGGATCCGGTTCCTCTTGTTTCCCAATTTTGAGTAGCAGATCGGAAAGCTCATGGGGCCGCGACAAAAATGGGGAATGGCTGGTATTGACAGAATAGATCGTTTTGATACCTGCTCCGGCGATCATACGGTCCTGCAGCCCGGGTGAGATCACTTTATCCTGGAGGGTCCTGATGTACACTTTCTCCACTGCACCGAAATTTTCCCGGGTCAGCGTAACCTTACCGGTAAAGGGAATGGCCGGTTCAGCACGATAATTGTTCAGCACCTGTTGCTTAGCGGCTTCGGAACCATCATCTATAAAAAGATAGGTCAGGCTGTCCCTTTTCACATCGAGTGTTAACTGATCGGCTGAAGGAATTAGCAAAGGCCCCAGTTTGGAGCCGGGATCCGAAAACGAAAGATCAGTCAGGGCTTGCCCCGATGAAGGAAGAAAAGCTCCGATGTACACCAGCTTCCTGATCCTTGAAGGGATCTTTTCCGCCACCTGTGTTATCACCATTCCACCCATGCTATGTCCAACAAGGATTACATTACTGTCTGCTTTTGATATTGCATCGATCACTTTATCCCTGTACACATCGAGGCTGAGCTGATGCGGCGGTGTGGTGTCGGAGCCATGGCCCGGAAGCTCCACTACAATTACTTTGTTACCGCTTTTAGAAAGATCAGCCTGAACTGAATCCCAGACATAAGGAGCCTGCCATGCTCCATGCACGAGCACATAAGTTTGCGGAGCAGCGACCGGGTCTTTTTCATCGTTGATGCACGCGGCTGCTATTGAAAGGGCTGCTGCTGTTGAAAGCAGTGATACAACTGTTTTTTTCATATTAGGTTGTCTTAATTTTTTTATGGGTCTACTTATTATTATCAGGTGCAGGCATGTCAAATCCATTTAAGATCATTGCAATGAGGCTATAACCACCGATCAGAAAGAAAAGCTCTGCCACGCCATCCTGCCCAAGGAGGTTTACTGCCTGTTTATAAGTAGAATCCGGAATAATATGACCGCTGACCAATGCACAGGCAATGACATGGGCAATGTCTTCTGCTTCGTTTAAACCTTGCGGATGACCACCGGCTGCAAGTGTTGCAATAATAGCCGGTGAAAAACCGAAGGCTTCCGCCATGATCTCATGTGCGTATAATTCGAAGCGGGCTCCGAAAGCGCTTCCTACTGTGAGTATGGCTACTTCACGAACTGTTTTTGCTAATGTTGATTGTGTGTCGAGTGTTCGCAGGAAACTCAACGCGGGTATGCCAAATTGTGGATAATGAAGCATGGGCGCAAAAGGTCCCAGCAATGCTCCTGACGGATCGAGCATGTTTACCTGGCTTTGACTCCGGCCAATGAGGCCGGCAATTTCATCATGCACGTAGCGGACTTCAGGAGTAAGCGTGTCTGGCGGTAAAGGTTTAATACGCATAATTGTGATTTCAGTGTTGAGCAATTTCATCGGTGAATTGCCCGTCGATCAGGATAAAAGCCATCCGGCAGATCTTACCGGACCGGTTTGCCCAGGCATGGTTTGTTCCGCATTGAATAACGATATCGCCGGCCTGAATAATTGTTTCCGCACGGTCAAGGACCAGTGTTATCTCGCCTTCCAGCACGATCCCATAATCAACTGTTTGTGTCCGGTGCATTAAGGGGTGAGGCGCCCCTTCTGCAGATGTAGAAGCTTTTTCATCGCCCATCGTTTTGAATTTAGCCGCAGCATCAGTTCCTGTTAGCTTCCGTATTTCTTCACCTTCGGGTGGGAACTCAATAACACGTATCCTCGTTCCTTTTTTGGGTGGCGGTAACACCAACCCATTTTCATCAGGCTCCCTGGATTGAGCATGAATTAAAGCAGGCGTTTCCAGTGTGTGCCATATCTCGAAAAAGGTAGGGCCTCCGGGGCCGCCGACCAATTGGGTGTGAACGGGTGGTGCATCGGAAATAATGATAGCTTTCCCATCAGCATCATGACCTGTTACGACGCGTCTGAATATTTTTTGTTGCTGATCCATAGTTATTGTTTTTGGCTGTTACCTGATTTTTTGAAAACAAACACACCGAGGTAGTGGAACAGTACGCCTATTGCCCATGCGGGAGTAGACCATAACGGCCATGGATATGTTCGATCGGTTAAATACCATACCAGCCAGATAGCCGGAGTGGCCACGAGGAATACAATTAAATGAATTTTGAATCCCTTTGCAGCATGGATGGGGGTAGTTGCTGCCCATTGATTTGGATGTGTCATACAAATGGTTTTGATCCCTTGTGGCCATTTGTATGCCATTCAATTGAAACAGCGAAGACAGAGAAGCAGATGTTTAGTAATGCTTTGAGAATCAATTAGCCCGCGTTGCCGGGCGGAAGTGAAGCAAAAAAAGTTGAAGTTGTGCAGCCCCGGAAATATCGGGTCTATCTTTAGAAAACCCGAAAATTCCGGGGGCATATTGCTATAAAGGCTATAAGTTTTCAGGTGAATCCATAAAATCCAGCCTTTTAATATTGAGCTTCGTCATTTTTGATTCGAGGGTGCTGGGTTTGATGTTTAATAATTCTGCAGCGCCCCCGGCTCCGCGTATACGGCCTTTTGCTTTTTTCAGAAAGGAAATGATGTATTCTCTTTCTGTTTGCCGCTGAATATGTTTTACATCTTCAAAGGTATTGATAGCCGGTTTGCCGGCCGGTTCCGGAATTGCCGTACTAAAGCTCCTCATTAATTGTAATTTGGATCTGCCATCGTTAAGCACAACAGATTGCTCAATAATATTCTCAAGCTCGCGGATATTCCCCGGCCAGTGATAGGCATACATTTTTTCCATCATCGAATCAGCAATGCCTTTAAATGGCTTGTTCAATGCGTCACAAAATTTTTGTGCAAAGAATAATACCAGGGCTTCGATATCGGTTTTTCGTTCACGAAGTGATGGTAGCGTGAGCGGAAACACATTCAGCCGGTAATACAGATCAAGCCGGAAATTCCGTTCCGCCACTTCCTTTTCCAGGTTTCGATTGGTGGCAGCTACTATGCGGACATTTACTTTTACCGGCGAACTGCCGCCTACGTATTCGATCTCCCGTTCCTGCAAAACACGTAATAATTTCGCCTGCATGCTAAACGGCAGCTCTCCAATCTCATCTAAAAAAATCGTTCCTCCATCAGCCATCTCAAATTTTCCTTTTCTTTTTTCAATAGCACCGGTAAAAGCACCTTTTTCATGACCAAACAATTCTGACTCTATCAATGTTGCCGGAATAGCCGCACAATTCACCTTTACAAACGGAGCTTTTTTACGGGGCGAAAGTAAGTGGATGGCTTGCGCCACACTTTCTTTCCCGGTACCGCTTTCGCCTAATATCAGAACGGAAGTGTTGTAGGGCGCAACCTGCGCTGCCAGGTCCAGCGCCGACAACAGTAAATGATGGTTGCCGATAATACCTTTGAACGCTTCTTTGTCTGCCGCCTCATCCTGCTTCCTTTTAAAAGTGACCGGCTGACGGGCGGCTGTAACGGAAGATGTTTCAGTATATAGTGTTTTATTTGCTACCTCTTCCAGGCATATTTTCAAACGGTTTAACAGGGCAATATGATCTTTGTTGTAGATATCAGCGTGCCGGCTATAAAAGAAATAATGTACAGACAATCCATAACCGAGCGCCACGGGGAATGCGAGATAGGATTCCATCCGCAAACAATCCATTAGCATTCTTTGCAGCAAATTGCTGGTAGCATTTTTTGTTATCCCGTGGTTATAAATATTGGCATTGCTGTCGCTATCGCTGTTTTCAATGATATCGGAAAGTGCGGCTTTGGTCAAACCCGAGATAGCCTCCAGCTCTTTTTCACCAATAAACTGATATTCATTGAACCCGGTGCGCAAATACCCTGTATCCGTGAATTGTTTTGCATCCAGCGGCCTGATCCCGCATGCAATAAAATCAAATGGTACATATGATTGCATCACTCCTGCAATTTTCAGCAGTGATTGCCGGGCATCCAACGCTTCATTGCTTATTTCTGTTATGCTTTTCTGCAACTGTTCTTCGCGCCTGAATTTTGATTCATAGCTATGCTGATGCAGATACCAGGCAATTTCCAGCGCAACCAGCAGATCCTTTTCTCTGATCGGCTTAACCAGAAATCCATAAGGCTCTGTTGTCTTTGCTTCTTCGAGTATGGTCTGGTTCGCATTGGCAGATAGGTAAATAAAAGGAATATGATCGGCCCTTAATTTCCGGGCGATATCCATACCAGATAATTTTCCCTTTAGCCTGATGTCAAGCAGTACCAGGTCGGGTTTATTTTGTTGAATATACTCCTGCGCTTCCCGGGCTGAAGCAGCAATACCGTTTATTGTATAACCGGCTTCCTCCAATATCATCTGCAGATTGTTGGCTACAATAAATTCATCCTCTACGATAAGTATTTTTTTAGTCATACGACTGGTTATTTAAAGCGCTGAACCGGATCGATATGTGCAGACCTTTGTTGCTTTCAATATTAAAAATTCCATCCAGCTGCCTGGTAAGCCCACGCATCAAACTAAACCCCAGCGAGCCCCGCTCTGACAGTTTACCATCCGAAGGCAGGCCTATACCATTATCTGATATATTGAGCACTAAATGGTCATAGTCACTATATTTTAAACTAATCCGTACAATACCATTCTGCTGCCCGGGGAATGCATATTTAATGGCATTTACAATGCCTTCGTTTATGATCAGTCCCAGCGGAATGGCTTTCGCTACGTCCAGTTTCAATGGCTCAATATCCTGTTCAATTACGGTACGGCTGCCGGCACCAAAGCTGTCCTGCAGGTAACTAACCAGTTCATCTATATAGTGAGGCATATCAATTGAGGACGTATTTTCGGATTGATACAGCTTTTGGTGGATCAGGGATATGGCCTGTACTCTTCGCTGGCTGTCATTGATGGCTGTGAGGGCCGCATCATTGTCTATGTACCTGGATTGCGAATCGAGCAGGCTCATGATGATCTGAAGATTGTTCTTAACCCGGTGATGGATCTCTTTCAATAACCACTCTTTATCCGCTACCAGGTCCTGAAGCTGTTCGTTTTTATAGGTAATTATTTTATTGCTCTTTTGTTTTAAACGGGTTTGACGGTATAATAACCCTGCAATGATCATTGCTGCAACAATACCTGAAAGAGTTAAATTCCTTATAAGTTTTGATTGTTTTGCGTCCTGATTCAATCCAGCGATCTGGGTTTCTTTTTCCTGTGTTTCGTACACGACCTGGAGCTCTTCTGCCTGTCTTATGCTTGTTACTCTAAAATTGGAATCAAGCAATTTTATGTATTCCTTATAGTGGGACATCACGGCTTCTTTATTGCCAAGCGCCGAATCGGTAGCAATCAGCAAACGGTACACTGCCAGGTCATTCATCAAAGCCCGATGGCCATAAGAAGGGACTTTGAAATGTTCTTCAAGATATTCTTTTGCTTTCTGGTATTGTCCGCGATTAAAGGAAAGCGCTGCATAATGTTCGATGACCGCCCCCCTTCTTAATGGTCCCCGGATAACTTCAGCCTCCGTTTCAAGCGAATCCATTTTTTTGATATGCATTTCGGCTGAATCTAGCTTGTTCAGGGCTGTATAACATGTGGAAAGTGCTGAATGATAATAGAACATATCTGATATGCCGGCGGGGGGGCTTACCTCTTTTGAAATATTGAATACAAGATCGAGCGCTTCTTTTGCATGGCCTTCTTCATTCATAGCCTGAATTACAATTTGCAGGATATTGTACACGGCCGGGTTACGATCTATGATAAATCGCTTTATTGATCTTTGCGCCGTCTCTAACGCCTCTTTCTGCCTGCCCTCCACCTCATATAATATTGCCAGCCGGCCATATAAAAGAGCCCACCCAGTGCTGTCACGGCAGCTTTCCGCAACTTTAATTGCCTGACGTATATATCGTAGTGGTTCCCCGAATTTTCCCTGGTACATTGTGATGTTGGCAAGCGCCTCTGTAATGTAATGGGTATACGGATATTGAATAGATCCTGCCAGTGAAAGCGCTTTCAAAAAAAGATCATGGGCAGTTTGTAGTTGCCCCGCGGCCATAAAAACATACCCCAGGTCCATCAATAGATTGATCTCAGATTCGATATCCCCCATGCTGTGATAGCCGTCCGCAGCCTGTTGCAGATCGGACAATTTTCTTTGAAACGTGGTTTGCCTGGGAGCGGTGTATATACCACGATAGGCAATTGCTCTGGTTTCTGTTTCTTTATCGCCTGCTTTCCTGCATTGATCTATCAGCTGATCATAGATCGAATCGCCTTTATCGTCGTATGCCTGCAGATATATTTTCCCCAGCAGGCAAAGCGCTATACGTCCCCACTTTTCTTCCTTCAGGGTTTTACTTTCTTTTATCGCTTTATTTAGAAAATATTCAACGCTGTCTTTATACCGGGCATAACCCGCGGGTTGAAAAGCATAGTAAGAACCAAGCAGCATCAATAATTGCAGATGCCTTTTGCCGCTTGTTTTTGAAAGAGAACGAATGGCTGCATTCGGATCGCTCTGATCGATCCATTTTGATTGTTCACGCAATTTTTCATCGCCAAATCCCTCCGCCAGTATGGAAAAACGGCTCAGGCCAAGATAACGGCCGGCTATTAACAAACAACTATCCTGGTCAGTCAGCGCCTCCTTGGCAATATAGAGATACGTGGAGCTAAGCCACAAATTCAGCCGTTGCCATGATTCTTTATCCTTAGCTGGCGGGTAATAAGAATACGTTGTAGTCTCCGGCTGTGCCGTTGATTGGGATGGGATTCCAACAGATAACAATAAACCGGATAGCAGACCAATTAGAACCGCCCTGAACATAGGTTTCTTTTTGAAAGTGGTGTGGCCGGCTTGAACGGCCGGTCAGAATGTAGTGGCCTCAAGTTAGCAAATTCAGAGGGGATGTCAAAGGGGAAATTGGGGCTTTGATATTTATTTACATCATAGATATGATGTCCATAACATAAGATAGCTTTAGTTTTTCCTGTTCGATTCGGCCTTGTAATGACATTAGCCGGTTATAGGTATTTACCTCTGTATTGGTGAGATGAATAGGGGCTTGTCTTTTATATTTCTCCGGTTGGCGTTCGGCTTCCGGTTCATGGAGATCCAAACATGTTTCATTCATGAATATGCTTTGTGCGTGTGGATAAAGTGTTCGGAACATACTAAGCAAGTTATATCCATCTTCATCCATATCACTCCAATAATACAGATTGGCCCGATGTAACATGGGGATATCGCTTAATCCGGTGAGCGCATAACCTTCTGAGCAGATGGCAAGTGCATTGCGTCTGAGTGGCAGCATATATAGTGTAGTTTCATTTTCCACAATCCATACTTCTTTGATGGGCCAGTTGAGGGCCTGCAATGATTCCTGTGTAAGACCAATGAATTCCATGTTGGGAAGAAGACTTTGTTGTAAGGAGATATCCAGCCAGCGTGTGGGAAACAGGAAGGGTTTCAGGCGTAGTCCCAAAACAGTTTCCAGGTTACCGCTGTCTTGTTTGCAGATGCTGGGATGCAGGTGCCTTACTAAAGAGAGAATAGTTGCCTGGTATTTGCTGATAAACTTTGTATGTACCGGAACCGGTAACCCACGAAGGTAATGCTCATGAAGCGCGTTGTTGTAAAGATAATCGATAACTGTACAGAGACCTTTCCAGTCATTTTCCAGTTCCAGTACTTTGCCTGGCCGCTTGGCAAGCCAGGGGCGGATGTTGGGATTCCATTGAATGAGAATCAATAATTGTTCTTTGAATCTCGTGACCTCTTTTTCTTTTTTCAGTAAAGTCAGATAGTCTTTTTCATGATCCACCCTGATTTGAGCCGGCCAACGCTGTTTATTTAGTTTTTTGCTGTTCCATTCTTCCCATTGGATAGTCCAGCCATGAGTACCCGTTTTTTTTTCGTATCGTTGAAAGCATTGCACGGATTGTTCCAGGACTTCCCATGAATCTGGTTTTTTCAGGCCTCCCCGTAAAATAACAGGTGTAAATTCTCTTTCATTAATCAGCTGCTGAAGGTAAGTATGGTAATGTTTTTCTAATTGAGAGAGATATAGTTTGTCCTGCATGGAGATAATTTTATTATTTAGGACGTTTGTTCCATTTTATCTTTCAATTCCTTTATTGTCATGTTGTACAGCGTACTGTTGCGATGATTAACCCGCTGAACCAGGTGTACATGGGCAATGAAATCCTGTACTATCTGGATTTTATCGCTGGGGGTAACCACTAATAATTGCAGGTGAAGTTCCTGGCATAGCTCCATCAGGTAAGTTGCTTTCTCTTCATCCTGGTTACTGAAGCTTTCATCTACTGCAATAAAGCGAAGGCTTTTGTTGTTTTTTCCTTCCCGCGTAATGCCGAATTGATAGGCAATGGCGCTGCAAAGAATGGTATAGGTGAGCTGAGCCTTTTCACCACCGGATAATTGCCCCATTTGTTTATATGTTTTCCTGAGATCGTTATTACTACGGAATCTTTCATCTGCCCAGAATTCGAACCAATTACGCACATCCAATACTTTCTTGCGATAGGCTTCATTTTTATCCAGGTCATCAATGAGGGGCTGCACTTTTTGAGTGAAATGAAAAGCTTTTGCCTCAAAGCTTTCCTGTCCCCAGTTGGCAGCCTGTGGTAGCGCTTCCAGTATTTTCTGACGAAACTCACGGATATCTGTTCCGGCGCCCAATACTCTTTTGCCTAATTGTATATAGGTATCCGGCAGCCTGTTAAAATTAATACCTGCCAATGATTCATTCAATCGTTTAACGCTGGTATCGATGTCCCGTTCCCATTTATCCAATGCTTCTTTAAGCCCGGCTATTTTATGTGTGATCGTAATATTAATAAAGTCTTCGAAATCCCGTTTATATTTTGGCAGATTTTCTGTGGTCAGTTTTTCAAGCCATTCTATATATTCTGCAGCATACTTCGGATCATCCGGCAGCTGTTGTACATCTCCGCCCCAATCGGGATATCTGGTTAAAACTTCAGGGGTTGGCCGTTTGATCCTGGAAATTTGCAACACTACATTTCTTTCTTTTTTAGATAAATTTTCTTGGATTACTTCTTTTTCCTTCTCACAGGATTGTTTAAAAGTATCATAGCAGGCCCCAATGTTGCTTAGGTCTACCAGTCCAAGGGTAGCGCTATATTGTTGCTGGAAAGACAACAGTATGTCTTTTTCTGTCTCCGTTAAATTTTGCAGCAGTGGTTGCAGCAGATCAGCTTCCCTGTTATACTGGTCTTTGAGAAGTTGCTGTCTGGCTTCTTCCCGGACGAGGTCTGTGATTATGTCGTCTGCATTTTTGCGTTGTTGCTGGATCTGTTGAAGTTGTTTTTTCAGTGCATCCAGCACTTCATTACTTTGGCGCAGCTCTTCCACTTGTTTCTTCAGGTTTTGTATGGCCGCAGTGATGGCAGTTACATTCAGTACTTCAAATCCAGTATGGTCTTTAATCCTGTTATTCGCATAGAACTGTTGACTCAGCCGTTTGTTTTTGTTTTCGCATTTGCTGATAGTTTCTTCAGCTTTAGAAATGATCTCTACCGTGGCAGCTCTTTTTTTCAGCAGGGCTTCTTTTTTCTTTTCGTTATTCCAGCCTAATACATAGCGGCTGGGGTCATTCCGATCAGGGCGATCGTCTTTTTCATGACGTTTCCCGTTTTTAATAAGACCGTTAAGCGTGATGGCGCTCTCATATTGTTCTATATTTTTTTCATCTTCCAGGCAGCTATAACGGAAATGCCGGATAGTTTCCTGTTCTATCCATTTACTCATATCATGATCAGGATGAAATTCCAGTTTGTCTGGTACAGTATCTTTTTCTATATGCTGGTACAGTGGAATATCCACTACATGTGTATATACTAATCGTGCTTTGAGGTGATGATTGTTTACATATTTGTTAACCCGTTTATAGTATTTGTTGGGTACAAGCAGTCTGAGTGCAAAGGAGTGGAGAAGCTTTTCCAGAGAGGGCTGCCAAATTGCTTCTTCACTTTTTACCTGCATTAACTCACCTGCAAAGGGTAGTTGCGCGGTATCTATACTTAGTTCTTCACAGAGTTGCTTCCGCAGATTGATAAGATGGTAGTCGATATTATTTTTACTTTGCTGCAGGCTGTTCAGCTGGTATTCAAAATCCTCTTTATCAGCTAGTGCTGTCTTTCTGTTGTCTTTGGCTTCAAAGTCATCCTCATCATTCAGTCTTTTTTCGTTTTCAAGGATAAGGAGTTTTCTATTGTTTTCCTTTTTTATCTGCAGGTAGTTTTCATTGTTTTCAGGTATCGTGATGGATAATTTCAATAATTCGCACCATCTGCCGAATTCTGCCAGTGCCAGCTGTGCCGATTGATGTTCTTTTTCTTTTTCACTGATTTCTGTTTCAAGAGCTTTTAGCCGTTGACCTGCCTTGTTGTTTTGTATCTGATAATTGATATCCTGTTCTTCCCTTTGATATTCATTAAGTAAATTTCTGGTGCTGAGTAGTTTGTCCTGTTGGATTTTAAGCTGCTCGTCTATTTCGTTGATGGCTGTTTGCAGCAGCTCTCTTTTAGTAAAGTTTTTCCAGATAAGGGCAGTTTCCAGTAGTTGTTTGTTTTTTTTCGCCCCCGCAATGAGGTCCTGGAGTTGCTCGTAATACTCTTTTAGAGGAGTTAATATACGGATCTGTTCTTCTGCCTTTTCAATATTCCGCTGTGCTTCCAATAGGGTAAGCAGTTGTTTTTTCAACGCCTCAAATTCATCTTCTGTATTTCTGGGTTCCAGCATATTGAGGCGGATGAATTCGTCCAGGTTGCCTAGTACTTTTATTCCCACTGTTTGATTGAAGAGCTGAAGTGCCTGTTGGCTTTGCATACCCAATACTTCCACCATTCTTTGCGCATATCTGCTGGCGGTATCAAACCATTCCACCTGTTTGCGGGTACCTTTGTTGTAGCGTTGATCGATGTTGCGCTTCCAGTTGCCGCTCAGGTCAAAAGGTTTGAAATCATTTTCTATGAGCAGGGCTTTATGTGCCAGACCGTAGTATTTCTTCATGTCGCCATTCAGGTAGTATCGTACCTGGAAGAGCGTGACCTCTTGCCCTGTTTCATTTGAAAAATGGACAAGCAGGATACTATAGACTTTAGCTTTATCTTCTCTTAAGTATTCGGTTTTGGAAGATCCGTTTGATTCATTGTTGATGGTTCCGAAGCCTCCCAACACGTAACTATCTTCTGTGCGATCTCCTTTTTTTTCGCTGCCACTGCTCTGGTTATAGAAACGGTATCTTTTTTCAGGCACAATCAATGTGAGCAAGGCATCTACGAAGGTTGTCTTGCCGCTGCCATTTGCGCCGGTTAAAAGGCTGGTTTCCCCAAGCGGTTTAATAGTATGTATGGTTTCATCGAAAGTGCCCCAGTTAAGCACTTCCATATATTGTAGGCGGAATCCGCTCTTTTGGCTATCGGTACTAAAAACGCTTAGCTGCATCAATGATCCTGGGTTTAATTATTGTTAAATAGATCGTCTGTGTCAGGGGCAGGTGAGATTGATTGTTTTACCTGTAGGAGCTGCTGATAAAAATCATCCAGCTCTTCTGCACCGATCCTGGCTTTAATAATTTTGCAAATTCTGAACCTTTGTTCATCGGCTATTTCGTGTTGTTCTTCCCGATGGAGGAATCCATATTCTTCTGCTTTTTCAATGAGCCGGTCTATTTCCTTCATGAATTTTACGCGGCTGGCATTTTCTTTGAAAAATAGTTCTGCCTGTTCTTTTATTTCTCTTCGTTTCCGGATCAGTTCACGGTTGGTTGATTCGCCGGTTTCAAACTCGGCCATCATTTCCCGGAGTAATACCAGCATAATGCTTTCTTCATAGCTCAGGGCGCGGCGTTGTATCCAGCTAAATCCGATATTATCATCTTCCGTGAAATTATGTTTTAAGAAAGCGTAGCCATCCTCTTCATCCAATGTCATTATCAGACCAAGGGAGAGTAGAAAAGACTGGAGTTCGTGTTTATGTTGCAGGAGTTTTTCCCAGTTACTTTTCTCCAGATATTCCAACGGTCCTTTTAACAGTCTTATAAATACAGATGTGAAGGGAAGTATTTTGGTGTTTGCATTCATGTTGTTCAGATGTTAAATAATAAGAAGGGAACTTCTACGAACTTTGTCTGCGCTTTATCCAGTGGAATTAATTCTGTAGCAGTACCAACAACACTGGCCTTACCCGGTTTTTCCCGGAGAAATCTGAAGTAGCCTACTATTTCGGCCAACCCATGTTCTAATGGGGTTATTTGTAGTACTTCTTTTAATGACGCTGCTTTTTGCATTTTCAGGGCTTGTTCCACCTTGTCCCATAAAAATTTTTTGTCAACAAGGGTCGTATTAAGTATTCTGCCGAATCGTTCCGGGTCTGTAATCTTTTCAGGCGCCATAGATGGTTGTATTACTACCGGTGGAGGTCTTTTAGGTGTCATTTGCAGTTTCCGGTCCATCACCATCTTTATGTCCGGTTCTTCTGGTATAGACAGGCTACAGTTAATATCCGGTATATTCATTAAGTCAAAGATCAGTTCCTTAATAGCAGCCATCTGCTGACGCAGCCTCCTTTGCCTGGCAATTTCTTTTTCGGAGATAATACGACTTAGTTTATCCGCCATTTTATCATTGGCATCGTAAACGGAGCGTCCTTGTTGTAACAGCAGCGATTTTACGTTCTGAATAAAAAAGTCATCCGTGGGGATTTCTCTATCTCTGAGCAGTACCAGCAGCTCTTCTGTCAGGGTTTTCCATTCCTCTTGCCCCATACGGGAGATGAGAAAATCCCAGAAGGCATAAAAGCTTTTACCCTGGCTGCTGTTACGCAGTACATCGTAGGCTTCAAAAGCATAACCTACAATTGCGCCTTTATGTTGTTCAGTTCTGGTATGATGTTCTACAATGGAACGATGGATCTGCTTGAAATTATCTTCCACTTCGCGAAAGTCGCTGATGAGTTCATAGCTAAGGCGGGTAAAGAGCGCAAGCCGTTCCTGTACCTGAGCATTATTATAACTGTCGGGAGCTATCCCCAGTTCAATAGCTTTGATTTCTTTATCTATTTCAGCTCTTTTATCCTTCAGCAATTCCAGCCTTTTCTTTGCATCGTCTTCTGTATGTTCCACCATATCTCGAAGCGAGTTAAATAATAGCTTAAACCGGCTTTCTGTGCCCACATGATGCCTGTTTTGCAGGCTGGTGATCCACTGGAATAATCTTTCGGTATGGGCGCTTAGCTGATATTGAATTGTGCCTTCTGCGTCTGTGAAATCCTGCAGTATTCTTTTCTGTACCCAGTTGAGTATATATTTTCGGCTTCTGGTATCTTCATTTTCACCAAAGAGTATATTGGCCTCATCGAGATTTTCTGTGCCATCGGACTGGTTGAGCAGAAATTCTGCTACTATCTGAATGAGCGATTCTTCGTCGATCAATAGCCGGTTATCTTCCTTAAAGGCTTTGTATAGTAAGGGCAATATCCACTTTGTATTTTGTAGTCTTAGGATTAAGAAAGCCGGGTTAGCACTTAATATATACATAACGTCCTCACTATTCATACAGATATGCGTTTTTTTATTCAGGAAAAATTACAACTTTCTCAATTTAATGATTTTATATATCTATCACAAAATTGATAACCTTTAAAATTATTGATAAGTACCCGCACAGGTCAAATAGGTCTAGTTTGAATTGATATAAATATTTATGTAAGGCGGAGAAATTAACGAAGGGTAAAAATGATAAAGCCCGTAAATCGAAGATTTACAGGCTTCATCCTAAAAATGTATCAGTTTTTTGGAACCGATTCGTTCCGATTTGCGGACCGGACGGGACTCGAACCCGCGACCTCCGCCGTGACAGGGCGGCATTCTAACCGACTGAACTACCGATCCGTTCCGTGTTTAACGGGCTGCAAATATATAGAGATCTCTGAAATAAACAAATCCGCATCAAAAAATTTTTCACCCCGCAGCCAGCATCAAAAAAATAGTAATTTACCTGCGCATGCAGCCATCCCCAACATTCAATAAAACAAGGCTAGCGCCTACTCCCAGCGGTTTCTTACACCTGGGTAATGTATTGTCGTTTGCCATCACTGCTGCACTGGCAAAGAAAACCAACGCCAAAATACTCCTGCGTATTGATGACCTGGACCGTGAACGGGTAGAGCCGCAGTACGTACAGGACATTTTTGATACGCTGCATTATCTCAGCATCCCCTGGGATGAAGGCCCTGCAGATTATGCTCAATACGAAAAGGAATATTCACAGCTGCACCGCATGGAATTATACCGTGCAGCGCTGCAGCAGCTAAAAGAAAGTGAGCATATATTTGCCTGTGAGTGTTCACGCGCGCAGGTGCCGGATGGTGTTTACCAGGGCACCTGCCGTAGTAAAGGCTTGCCGCTGGATCAGGAAAATGTAAGCTGGCGGCTGCGTACAGATGCTACCAAAGAGATCAGCATTCAAACATTGACAGGTGAAATAAAAACCACCTTATCACCATCCATGCAGGATTTTGTTGTTAGAAAGAAGGATGGTTTCCCGGCTTATCAGCTAAGCTCCGTTATAGATGATCATTATTTTGGTGTGGATTTAATCATAAGGGGAGAGGACCTTTGGCCGTCCACCATTGCGCAACATTATTTATCTGTATTATTGCCGGGTAATACTTTTCAATACAGCACCAGCTATCATCATCCGCTTTTATTGGAAGCACCGGATAAAAAATTATCAAAATCCGCCGGTGCTACTTCCATACAATTCCTGCGAAAAGAAGGGAAGCAGCCGGCGGATATTTATACGATGATTGCACAGATGTTGGGGTATGAGCAAGCGGTTAAAGATTGGGAAGGTCTCGTGGAGTTAATACAAGTCTGAACGATTGCTTATTGGCATTGTACAGTGAGTACATACGCTGATAAAAACCACATTCCTCCAATTTCACTTGCATCCTCAATGCTCATTTTCAAATGACCTTCCTATAACGCTCCCCTTAGGCCGGTAGCCCCTTTAAAAACTCCAGCACATCCTGCCCAATCTCCCGGTAATGCGTTTCCAGCGCAAAGTGCCCGGTATCATAAAACTTAACGATCGTTTTCGGGTTATCCTTTTTATACCCTTCTGCACCGGCTGGTAAAAAGAACGGATCTTTATTTCCCCAGGTAGCTAATATTGGTGGCTGACTGTTACGGAAATATTCCTGGAATTTCGGGTATAGCGCCACATTGCTGCGGTAGTCCAGCATCAGGTCCAGCTGAATTTCTACATTGCCGGGGCGGTCCAGGAAATGCTGATCGAGTGTATAGGTTTCCGGCGCAATCAGCGAAAGATCCGTCACCCCATGCTCATATTGGAAACGTGTCATTTCATTGGCTACAAATCCGCGCAGAGCATTTCGATTAGCCTCAGAAGGGTCTTGCCAATAAGTTTGTAGCGGATTCCATTCTTTACTTAAACCAGCTTCATATGCGTTTCCGTTCTGGGAAATAATACCGGTGATCTTTTCCTTGTTGGCCAATGCCAGCCGGTAACCGGTAGGCGCGCCATAATCAAACACATAAATAGCAAAACGTTTCAATCCCAAACCATCAATAAATGCCTGCATGGTATTGGCCAGGTTGTCAAACGTATAGGCAAACTGGTCGTGGGCCGGTGCATCAGAATAGCCATAGCCGGGCAGATCAGGTGCAATAACATGATACCGCTCACTTAAAATGGGGATCAGGTTACGGAACATGACAGAGGAAGTAGGGTATCCGTGCAGCAACAGTACAGTAGGGGCATTCGCGGGTCCGGCTTCCCGGTAAAATATGTTTAAACCATTGGCTTTGGCAGTACGGTGAAATACAGTAGTGTTTGTCATCGTGTGTATGTCTTTTGTTGACTACACAAATGTACATCAGCTATTTAATCAATAAAAATGATTAGTTTTGATATGAACTATCTGTAAAAGAGATGAATTTACATGATCTGCAAACCTTTGAAGCAGTAGCGGCCTTAGGTAGTTTTACCAAAGCGGCAGAGGCTATGCACACCGTGCAGTCCAATGTTACGGCGCGTATTAAGAGCCTGGAAGATGAATTTAAAGTAACGCTTTTCACGCGAACTTCCCGCCGGGTGGAGCTGACAACAGCGGGAGAAACACTGATCAAATACTGCCGGCATATCGGCCAAACTATTGAGGAAGCTAAAAGGGAGCTGTCTGAAACCTCCCAGGTCGGCGGCATTATCCGCATTGGTACAATGGAGACTTCCCTGTCCATGAAGCTACCGGGAGTTATTAACCGCTTTACGGATCACTACCCGGATGTTGAGATTGAAGTTAAAAGCGCCTTTACCGGCGTGTTAACAAACGATGTGCTCAACTATAAGCTGGATCTGGCTTTCGTAGCAGCGCCCATTGCCTCGCCGGAGCTGCAGGAGAAGGTGGTCAAAAAAGATAAGCTGGTGATCATTACCGCCAGCGAACATACCAGCCTCAAAGATTATCTGAAGAAACAGCCGGTAAAGATCATCGTGTTCGACCAGGGCTGCAGCTTCCGCGCCCGGCTGGAATCATGGCTGAATGCTAAAGGAGTGGTAAGCTATAGAAGAACGGTAATGAATAGCTGGGAAGGCATCATCAGTTTTGTGGAAGGTGGCATGGGCATGACCATTGTACCGGAAGACCTGCTGCTGCAACACTATTCTAAACGCAAAATAAAGGTCCACGAGATCAATAAGGAGCTGGGCACCTTAACCACGGTGCTCGTTTACCGGAAAGACCTGCCGCAATCCCGCGCCATGAAGGCATTTATTGAAATGTATGCGTAGGGGTGGAACCTGCCCGGAGCAACCGCCCCGGGCAGCTGGATCACACCAGCACAGCCCCACCGTCAATCACTATATTCTGGCCCGTACCAAATTGCTGTTTCATCAGGTACAAAAATGCCTGCGCAATTTCTTCCGCTTCACCCACCCGTTTTACCAGCAAAGCTTCGCCTACATTTTTATACAACCCTTCCCGGTCGGCTTCCGGCAGGCTGTTCCAAAGGTTGGTTCTCACCACACCTGGCACCACGCTGTTCACCCGTATAGGCGCCAGCTCCACGGCCAGCGCACGTGTTAAGCCTTCCATGGCGCCGCAAATACTGGCAGCTATAGCCCATCCTTTACCCGGACGTAAACCGGCAATACCACCGGTTAGATTAACAGATCCACCGGGATTAATATGCGGCGCGCCATATTTAACAGCCGCCAATGCGCCCCAGTAGCGCAGGCCAAAGAACTGGCGTGCATTGTCTATTACGGTTTCACTCAGGTTGTTCAGGCTAATGTTTTCAGCAGCCGTGTATACCAGGTGATCAAAGGCGCCGGCCTTTTCAAAAAAGTCTTTGATGTTGGCTTCCCTGCTCAGGTCTATGGCATGCCCTTCACTGCCTGCAGGTAATTGTTGTATGGCCTGGTTCACCCGTTGCTGGTTGCTGGATACGATCACTATCTTTGCGCCTTCAGCTGCTGCGGCTTTGGCGGTAGCCAGTCCAAAACCGGAGCTGCCACCTAATAAAATAATCCGTTTACCTGCCAGTGCTGATCCTTGTTTGCCTTGATTTTCCATGATGTTTGTATTTTATACGGCAAAGGTCTGCCGCTAAAAACTGCTTTCACTTACCAAATGGTAAAAAGCATACAGGGTGTATTTTGACTATCGGTTGAAATTGCCTATTTTCATCAGCTAACCCGGTTATTAATTATTTCACGTTAAATATTCACGTTATGGAACGTCGTTCTTTCCTCAAAAACACCGGCCTGTTAACTGCCGGTATTGGACTGGCGGGTACCGCTGCCATGGCTGCTTTACAGCCATCTGTCATCAAGGCTAACAAGCTGCCTAAATGGAAAGGCTTTAACCTGCTGGATTTTTTCTCGCCCCAGCCTGCAGGTACCAATAAACCTACTACAGAAGATCATTTCCGCTGGATGCGCGACTGGGGCTTTGATTTTGTGCGTATTCCCATTGCTTATCCCAGCTATTTAAATATTGACCGCAGCCGCAACATTACGCCGGAAGAGGTGTATAAAATAGATGAGCAGGCAGTTGAAAAGATCGATCAGCTGGTTACCCTGGCGCATAAATATAATATGCATGTAAGCCTGAACCTGCACCGCGCGCCCGGGTACTGCATTAATGCAGGGTTTCATGAGCCGTATAATTTATGGAAGGATCAGGCAGCACAGGATGCGTTCTGCTTTCACTGGAACCTGTGGGCTAAACGGTATAAAGGCATATCGAGCAAAAAGATCAGCTTTGACCTGGTAAATGAGCCCAGCATGCGGGAAGACATGAACGATCAACATTCTCCCTCCAAAGCTGTTCCCGGTGATGTGTACCGTAAAGTGGCGCAGGCCGCGGCAACCGCCATCCGCAAAGAAAATCCCGGCCACCTGGTAATTGCCGATGGCAATAGTGTAGGCAATAACGTTATCCCGGAGATCATAGACCTGAACATTGCGCAAAGCTGCCGCGGGTATTTCCCGGGCGCCATCTCGCACTATAAAGCGCCCTGGGCTAATAAAGACCCGGAACATGCCCCTGCACCGCTGTGGCCAGGACAGGTAGGCGATAAATACCTGAGCCGCGACATGCTGGAAAACTACTACAAACCCTGGATAGAGCTGGCCGCCAAAGGCACCGGCGTACACTGCGGGGAATGCGGCTGCTGGAACAAAACACCGCATCCTGTGTTTATGGCCTGGTTTGGCGATGTGCTGGATATTTTATCCACTCATCAAATTGGATTTGCTGTTTGGAATTTTATTGGCGATTTTGGGGTGCTGGATTCCAAACGTACTGATGTACAGTATGAGGACTGGTACGGTCACCAGCTGGACAAACAGTTCCTGGAGCTGCTCCGTAAACATTGAGTTATTAATCTGAGATCATATCGTATGAAGAAAGTTATTTTGCTTTGCAGCTTGTTGTTAACTGTATCCCTTGCGGTATTACAGG
>JGI24740J21852_10000107_pt2 | contig 29776 bp, 21 predicted proteins | sample KBSCornC6_FD_21852 | JGI IMG/M metagenome (IMG submission 21852) | reverse complement strand
AAGGAGAAATTCTTGAGGGCGTCGGGCATGCCTTGCGCCATGGCGGCTTGCTCCTTCGCGGTGTACGTGGCGGCGTCCCAGACTTCGAAGTGGCTGCCCATACCGAGCAGCATCACGTCGCGCTCCAGGGCGGCCGCCGCGCGTAGTTCAGGGGTGATAAGGACACGACCTGCAGTATCGAGTTCCACATCGGCAGCGCTACCCAGGAAGATCCGCTTCCACCAGTGGGCTTCCATCGGCAGCGCAGCGATGCGCTCGCGAAAGCGTTCCCACTCGGGGCGCGGAAACAGCATGAGGCAGCCGTCCGGGTGCTTGGTCACAGTCACCCGGCCCTCGGCCTGCAGCTGGAGCGCTTCGCGGTGCCGCGACGGAATGGACATCCGCCCTTTGGCATCCAGCGTCAGCGCCGACGCACCCTGGAACACGTTGGATTCTCTCTCCGGACAGCGGACTGTACCGCCGTCAACTGGCCCTCAAAACGGCCTCTTCAAACCACAAAACTACACTTTCTGACACTGTTTCCCACTTTAGAGGAACGATTTTAGGCGGTCAAGGCTTGCGGGGGCCTGCGAGAGGGAAAATTTGCAATCAGAACAATGACTTAGCGTGACCCCGAAAACAGCCCGCTAGACTTTTCCCAATCAAATGAAGGAGATAGCGTGGATTATGGAGAAACCACGTGAGAGAACGCCGCGCGGCCGCTACCCTCGCGGCGCGCAAAACACCGCCACGGTCTGACTCGGGCGAACGGGGGAGCGTGGCACGCCGTCGGGCGACGGCGCGGGCATCAGATACGGTAGGCGGTGCTAGTCATGACGCGTGACGCGGCACGCATGGCTTGTCGGATGGGCGCAGGGAGATCGATGCCACCGGCCTGGCGCGCGTTGTCGCCGTGGCGGATTTCGTCGTCGCGCATCTGGGCGACGATGGCGCGCGAGCGAGTGTCCTGTTCGGGCAGCTTGTCGAGATGGCCGTCGAGGTGATGCTCGACCTGGCGCTCGGTCTCGGCAACGAAGCCCAGGCTGATCTTGTCGCCAAGGCGGCCGGCTACGGCACCGATGGCGAAGGCGCCGGCGTACCACAGGGGGTTGAGCAGGCTCGGGCGGTCGTTCAACTCTTGCAGGCGCTGGGCGCACCAGGCGAGGTGGTCTTCCTCTTCGCGCGCGGCTTCGTCCAACTGGGCGCGGATGGCAGGATCGCGCGCGAAGAGCGCCTGCCCTTGGTACAGCGCCTGGGCGCAGACCTCGCCGACGTGGTTCACGCGCATCAAGCCGGCAGCATGGCGGCGATCGGCCTCGGAAAGCTTGGCGGCATCGTCCATTTGGGAGACGACGGCATCGGCGGGGTTCGGACGGCTGGCGCGGGTCACGCCGGCCACGGCGCGCAGGGCGCGGTCGAATTCGGGGAGGAAATGATCGAGCATGCGGATCGAGCCTGAGAACGCGCCGCAGCAACGGTGCGGCGCAGACGTCATTGTAAGGCCGCCGGCCAGCTCGGCTTTGCTTGCGATCAGATCCACGGCGACCAAACACAACTGTACGGGATAACCCGGCTGGAGCGCGGATCGCATCCAAAACCGCGAGGAATCGCCGGCGCACATCGAGCTTCTATTTCTGATTCGGAAACAGCCTGTTGCCCCGATCAGACAGCAAACGGGCGTTTACGAACATTCGTTCGCAAATTTCGACCGAGCCCTGTAACGCGTTGCTACATTAGTTAGCGACTTCGTTTGAAAGTCATGGGGCGGGAAGACGGGAACGGAGGGTCTGCCTGCCACCGAACTCAATACATAAGATCTGGAGACCGACCGATGAAGAAATCGCTGCTGGCATTGGCAGTGCTGGGCACGTTTGCGGGTGTTGCGCAGGCGCAGTCGAGTGTGACGCTGTATGGCGTGGTCGACGCCAACGTCGAATACGTCAACCATGAGCAGAACGTAACGGCGGCGGGCGTCGCCATTCCGGGCAGCAGCGGTTCGCGCCTGGCGATGCAGGCGGGCGGTCTGTCTTCCAACCGTTGGGGCTTGCGCGGTGTCGAAGACATCGGTGGCGGGCTCAAGGGCCTGTTTGTGCTGGAGTCGGGCTTCGGCATGGACACCGGTACGCTGCAGCAAGGCGGCCGCCTGTTCGGCCGGCAAGCCTTCGTCGGTCTGCAAGGCAACTGGGGCAAGATCACGCTGGGTCGTCAATACACGACGATCTTCGACATGATGGCCAACTTCTCGCCCAGCGGTTACGCCACGCAGTTTGAGCCGGTGGTCGGTCTGCTGGGTCCGAACTTCCGTGAAGACAACGTGATCAAGTACACCGGCGCGTTCGGCCCGCTGACGGTCGAAGGCCACTGGGCGTTCGGCGAGCGCGCCGGCAGCCAGACCGCCAACTCGGCCTACGGTATCGGCGCGAACTACTTTGCCGGCCCGTTCGGTTTGGGCGTGGCGTATGACGAAGTGAAGGTGCTGACGGCGGCGGAAGCGCTGGGCCTGTCCGGCGGCAACGACTACGCACGCGACAAGCGCGCCGCGATTGCCGCCAGCTACACGGTCGGCCCGCTCAAGGTGATGGGCGGCTATCGCTACGGCAACACGCAAACCCAGTCGACGGGCGCCGTGTCGGCCCTGCTGCCGCACCGCGACGACCTGTACTGGCTGGGCGTGAACTACCAGGCGACCAACGCGCTGGGCCTGACGCTGTCGTACTACTACGACAACATCAAGGAAGCGACCATTGGCACCACGGTGGTCAACCCGCGCAAGCCGCAGCAGTGGAACTTCATTGCGGACTACAACCTGTCCAAGCGTACCGACGTGTATTTCACGGCGGCTTACTCGCGCAATGCGTCGCTCAACTGGGATTCGATCGGCTATGCGCCGACGGCCGCCGGTCAGCAGTCGATCGGCTATCTGCCGGCGGCGTCGCAGACGTACTTCATCACGCCGGAGTCGAACAGCCAACTGGGCGCGGCCGTCGGTATTCGTCACAAGTTCTGACGCGCTGTTTCGCTTTTGCCCGCCGCCCCTCTCCTTGGCGGGCGCAGGAAGGCACCTTCGGGTGCCTTTTTGCATGGGCCGCCGTTGAGCGAGCCTGCGGCCCGGCGCACAATGGGCGGCCTTCACAATCACAACAACGCGAACCCCACGGGAGACCCCTATGTCCTCTTCGACTTCGCCAACTCTGGCCACGCCCGCCACTGCTGCGGCAAGCCAGACAAGCCGCTCGCGCATCGTCTTTGCGGCGTTCATCGGCACGGCTATCGAGTTCTACGATTTCTACGTCTATGCGACAGCCGCAGCACTGGTGATCGGGCCGGTGTTCTTCCCGCACGGCTCGGCCACGGCGCAGGCGCTGTCGGCGTTTGTCACGTTCGGCATCGCCTTTATTGCGCGGCCGATCGGCTCGTTCCTGTTCGGTCACTTTGGGGATCGCATCGGGCGCAAATCGACCTTGGTCGCGTCACTGCTGGTGATGGGTGTGTCGACCACCCTGATCGGGCTCGTGCCCGGCTATGACAGCATCGGCACGCTTGCACCGGTCCTGCTGTGCGTGCTGCGCTTCGGCCAGGGCATTGGCCTGGGTGGTGAATGGGGCGGTGCGGCTTTGCTCGCTACCGAGAATGCGCCGGCGGGCAAGCGTGCGTGGTTCGGCATGTTTCCGCAGTTGGGGCCATCGGTGGGTTTCCTGGCGTCGAACGGGTTGTTCTTCGGATTGGCGATCGCCCTGTCGGACGAACAGTTCCGCAGTTGGGGCTGGCGCATTCCGTTCCTGGTGAGCGCGGTGCTGGTGGCGCTGGGCCTGTATGTGCGCTTGAAAATCGCCGAGACGCCCGCCTTCCAGGCCGCGATCGATCGGCAAGCGCGCGTGAAGGTGCCCATCGCGGAACTGCTGGCGCGCCACTGGTGGCCGACGCTGCTGGGCGCGCTCGCCATGGTGGTGTGCTACACGCTGTTCTATATCTCGACGGTGTTTTCGCTGTCGTATGGCGTGAGCACGCTGCACTTCTCGCGCCCGAGCTTCCTGGGGCTGCTGTGCCTGGCAGTGGTGTTCATGGGGCTGGCGACGCCGCTCTCCGCATGGGCGTCAGATCGCTTTGGGCGTAAGCCGGTGCTGATTGTCGGCATCCTCGCTGCCATCCTGTCTGGCTTTACGATGGCGCCGCTGCTCGGTAGCGGCCAGACGCCGCTGGTGGCGCTGTTCCTCATCATCGAGCTGTTCCTGATGGGCGTGACCTTCGCGCCGATGGGTGCGCTGCTGCCGGAGCTGTTCCCCACCAACGTGCGCTACACGGGCGCGGGCGTGTCGTACAACCTGGGCGGCATTCTGGGTGCGTCGATTGCGCCGTATATCGCGCAGGTGCTGGCGGCACAGGGCGGCTTAAGCTGGGTGGGGATGTATGTGTCGATGGCGGCGGCCGTCAGCCTGATCGGCGTGCTCTGCATGCGGGAGACGCGCAACGCGAGCTTGATGTAAGCCGCGTCAGTCCCACGAACCGCCGCCGGAGCGCCCGCGCTTGATGTCGCTACGCGCGCGCTTGCCCTCCAAACGGCGGATCTTGGAAGCGCGCGTGGGCTTGGTGGCAATGCGCAACTTGGGCACCGACAACCCAGTCGCGATGAACGCTGCCAACCGCTCACGGGCATCCTGGCGGTTGCGGTCTTGGGTCCGGAACCGCTGCGCGTCGATCACGAAGACACCCTCGTCGGTCAAACGGCGGTCGCGCTTTGCCAACAGGCGAGTACGCACAGCCTCCGGCAACGAGGGCGATTGGGCGATATCAAAACGCAGTTCCACCGCCGTCGATACCTTGTTAATGTTCTGCCCACCGGCCCCGCTCGCGCGCACGAAGCGCTCGACCAGCTCCGATTCCGGAATGGACAGATGGGGCGTGATTTTGAGGTCGGTGGTGGGCATGGCGGGATTGTAGTTCGCCAGAATGCGCATCCACCGAGTTCGCCTGGAGAGATCAACGCATGTATCACGGAGAACGTTTCAACGGCTTCAGCCACCTGGCGGGCGCCATCCTTGCCGCCGCCGGCATGGCGGTGCTGGTAACGTCCTCGGCGCTGCACCACGACGCCTGGAAGGTGGTCAGCTCCGTGGTCTACGGCACCACGCTGGTCCTGCTCTACACCATCTCGACGCTGTATCACAGCCTGCGCGGGCCGGCTAAAAGCATCTTCCAGCGGCTCGACCATTGCGCCATCTACCTGCTGATCGCCGGCAGCTATACGCCGTTTGCGCTGGTGACGCTGCGTGGCCCGTGGGGCTGGACGCTGTTCGGCGTCAACTGGGCGCTGGCGGCCATCGGCATTGCCCAGGAGCTCTGGATCGGCCGCCGCACGCGCGTGTTCTCGCTGCTGATCTACGTGGTGATGGGTTGGCTGGTGCTGATTGCCATGGGGCCGTTGGCGGCTGCGCTGCCGGCGGCGGGCCTGTGGTGGCTGGTGGCAGGCGGTGCGCTCTATACCGCGGGCATCGGCTTCTTTGTCTTTGACGAGCGCGTGCGGCACTTTCACGGCATCTGGCATTTGTTTGTGCTGGCGGGCAGTGCGTGCCAGTTCATCAGCATCCTGCTGTACGTGGGCTAAGGCGGGGCATCTGCGATCGCGGCGCAACGCCTCGCCGCGATCACGCATCTCAGCTTCAAGGGCACATCAGGTCTGCACCCCATGCCCGAACTGTGCCCGGTACAACGAAGGCGTCAGCGCAAACCGGCGCCGGAATGCCTTGGCCAAATGGGCTTCCGAGCCAAAACCGGTATCGCGCGCGGCGCGTTTGACGGACTCCCCGGCTTCCAGTCGCGCCTTGGCCGCCTGTAGCCGCAGAGTCTCGAGAAACGCGCGCGGCGTCATGCCGGTTTCTTTGAGGAAGCGACGGTGAAAGCTGCGCGGAACCTCGCCGGCGGTCTCGGCCATGCGCTCCACGTCGATCGGCTCGTGCAGGTGCGCGCGCAGCCAGTCAATCAGTTCGGCGTACTGGCCAGATTGCGCTTCCAGCGTCAGTGAATACTGCGATTGGTTACCCATCCGCCGCACGGACAGGATGAGCTGCTTGGCCACCCGCGCGGCCACCCAGCGCCCGAGATCCTGTTCGACCATCGACAGGCACATGTCAATGCCGGCCGTCACGCCGCCCGAGGTCCACACCTTGCCGTCCTGCACATACAGCGCATCGGGCTCGACGGCCACGTCTGCGTAGTACCGCGCCAGCAAATGCGCCGACGCCCAGTGCGTGGTGGCGCGATGCGTGTCGAGCAAACCCCACTGCGCCAGCACGAACGCGCCGGTGCACACCGAACCGAAACGCCGCGCCAACGCACAGGTATTGCGTGCCCATTGGGCCAGCGGCGCGTCGGTGGCGGCCACAACCAGCCCGTCGCGTTCGCCGCCCGCAATGATCAAGGTGTCGACGTCTGCGGGAGCCAGCGCCGCCAGTGGCTCGGTCTCCAGCGCGATGCCGTTGGAGGAACGCACGAGGCCGCCCGTTGAGGAAACCGGCACCACCCGGTAGGCCGGCTCCGCATGGAAGGCGTTGGCCATGGCGAACACATCGGCGGGGCCGGCCACGTCCAGCATCTGCACGTGCGGATAGGCGAGTACGGCCACAACCCGCGGTGATGACGGGTGGGCACTCCCGTCGGATGTTGAGGTTGCGTGGGCGTGGGCGTGGATCACGAAGTGAAATGGCGCATCTGGAAGTGGCAGAAATCGGCAAAGAATTGTCATTGCTGCCACTAGAGGGGTCAAGCTACCCTGCGCCTTCCTCGACTCGGACACCGATTCCATGCCCCTCCCCCGTCCACGTAAGGCTCGAATGACAAGAATGGTCGGCAGGGTCTTGTGCGTTTTACTCGTGGGGTTAGCGGCCTGCTTTGCGCAGCAAGTCCACCGCGACCCGGGCGGCGTGCCGGCAGCGCCGGATACCGTTGCAGCGCACGCCGTGCGAACGGCCATCCCCGCCAACCCACGTCACCCTGGGCGCACGCGACCGCTGGTGGCGGTCATCGGGCACAACACCAACACCGAGCTGACGGACTTCGTGGTGCCCTACGGCATCCTCAAGCGCGCAGACGTGGCGGATGTGTATGCCGTCGGCATGGAAGCCGGACCGATCCAGCTGTTCCCGGCCTTTCGTGTCCAGCCCGATACCGACGTCGCGGCATTCGACGCCCGTTTTCCGGAAGGCGCCGACTACGTGGTGGTTCCAGCGGTGCATGAAGACGACGACCCGGCCTTGCTCGCCTGGGTTCGCCGGCAATGGGATAAGGGCGCCAGCATCATCGGCGTATGCGATGGCGTCTGGGTGCTCGCACGTGCCGGTCTGCTGGCGGGTCGCCGTGCGACGGCTCATTGGTATGCGCGCAAGTCGCTCGTGCGGCAATTTCCCCAGACCGAATGGGTGTCGGGGCAGCGCTATGTGGTCGATGACCGCATCGTCACCACCACTGGTGTCACGGCGTCAGTGCCCGTGTCGCTGGCGCTGGTCGAAACGCTCGGCGGTGCGGAGCGCGCGCAGGTGGTAGCCGACGCGGTTGGTGCGCCAAACTGGTCCAGCGCGCATGCAAGTGAGGCTTTCCGGCTCAGCCCGCGACACGTGTACACGGCCGCTCACAACATGGTGGTGCTCTGGCAGCGCGAGAGTCTGGGTGCCGCGCTGCGTCCGGGCGACGACGATGTCGCCCTGGCGCTGGTAGCCGACACCCATGCCCGCACGTACTTCACACGCGTACTGGGCACCGCCGATACCTTGACTGGCGTGCGCTTGGCGAGCGGCCTCGTATTCTTGCCAGACCGCGCCAATGCCGACACGCAGACCCTGCAGCCGCTGATGGGCGCAACGCCAGCCCAGCCGCCACTCGTTGCACTGAACACGGCACTGACGAGCATCGCGCAACGACACGGCAGCGACACGGCCGCATTCGTGGCACTTCAGCTCGAATACCCGTGGCTCGGGGCGGAAGCGCGATGAAAAAAGCCGCGACGAATCGCGGCTTTTTCCTTGCAGCTACGCAGACTCACGCCCGCTTCTTCATCGCCTCATCCCGCAGTTCGCGACGCAGGATCTTGCCGACGTTGGTCTTCGGCAGCTCGTTGCGGAACTCGATGAACTTCGGGCGCTTGTAGCCGGTGAGTTGTTCCTTGCAGAACTCCTGCAGCTTCTCTTCAGTCAGCGTCGGATCACGGCGCACCACGAACAGTTTGACGACCTCGCCCGAGTGCACGTCCGGCACGCCCACGGCGGCCACTTCCAGCACGCCCGGGCACATCGCCACCACACCCTCGACTTCGTTCGGATACACGTTGAAGCCCGACACCAGGATCATGTCCTTCTTGCGATCGACGATCTTGGTGTAGCCGCGCTCGTCCATCACACCCACGTCGCCGGTCTTGAAGAAGCCGTCGGCGTACATGACCTTGGCGGTTTCGTCCGGACGCTTCCAGTAGCCGGCCATGACCTGCGGGCCGCGGATGCAGATCTCGCCTGCCTGGCCGATCGGCAGATCGCGGCCTTCGTCGTCGCGGATGGCGATTTCGGTGCCCGGGATCGGCAGGCCGACGGTGCCCGAGAAGGTGTCCGTGTTGGTCGGGTTGCAGATGGCCGACGGTGAGGTTTCCGACAGGCCGTACCCTTCGATGATCGGGCAGCCCGTTACCTCCAGCCACTTCTTGGCCACCGCTTCCTGCACCGCCATGCCGCCGCCATTGGCCACGCGCAGGTTGGAGCAATCGACGCTCTTGAACTCGGGGTTGTTCAGCAGCGCGTTGTACAGCGTGTTCACGGCCGGGAACATGTGGAAGCGGTACTGCTTGAGCACCTTGATAAAGCCCGGGATGTCGCGCGGGTTCGGGATCAGCACCGCCAGCCCACCCTTGCGCATCGACAGCAGACAGCACACCGTCAGCGCGAAGATGTGATATAGCGGCAGCGCGGTGATGGTGACAATCTCTTCGTCCGCTGCCAGCATGCGGCCATCGCGGCCGGGCTTGGTGAGCGCCGGATTCATCCACGCTTCGGACTGCAGCACGTTGGCAACGATGTTCCGGTGCAGCAGCGTCGCACCCTTCGACACACCGGTCGTGCCGCCCGTGTATTGCAGGAAGGCCACGTCGTCGGGGCCCACGGAGGTCGGCTTGAGCGTCTGCTTGGCGCCCTCTTGCAGCGCGGTGTTGAAGCGGATGCAGTTGGGCAGCTCCCACGCCGGCACCATCTTCTTGACGCTGCGCACGACAAAGTTGACGAGCATGCCCTTGAGGCCGCCGAGCATGTCGCCCATGCTGGCCACCACGATGTGCTTGACTGGCGTGTTGGGCAGCACCTGCTGCAGCGTCGTCGCGAAGTTCTCAAGAATGATGATGGCTTCGGCACCGCTGTCTTTGAGCTGGTGTTCCAGCTCGCGCGGGGTGTAGAGCGGGTTGACGTTGACCACCACATAGCCCGCACGCAGCACGGCGGCCAGGGCCACCGGGTACTGCAGCACGTTCGGCATCATCAGCGCCACGCGGGCGCCGGGCGCCAGGCCACGCGACTGGAGCCATGCCGCCAGTTGGCGCGAGTACGTATCGATCTCGCCGTAGGTCAACACCTTGCCCATGCATTCAAACGCACGGCGGTTGCGGTTCTTCTGAAACGAATCCTCAAGCAGATGGGCCAGCGATCGATACTGCGACGCATCGATGTCGGCCGGCACCCCAGCGGGGTATTGCTTCAGCCACGGTTTATCCATGGGTGTGTCTCCTGGGCGATTGTCGATTATTCGAATTTGCGAACTCGCGAATTTTGCGAATGGTCGTTCGTTTTTTTCGGCATCCTACGCGGATGTTTGTGTCAAAACAATAACTTAGACAGTTCCCTCAGGCCCTTGAGGCCGCTTAAAAAGGGGTGCATCAACCGCCGTTTGCATCACTTCCCGCTGCGGGCGCCAAGGCGCGCAACGCGGCGTCCCGCTGGGGTTTTGGCTCGCGCGCCAGCGCTTTGACGTCTGCATAGAAGCGCGCCCAGTCGCCGCCGTCCCGCTGGTACAGCGCCGTGAAGGCGGGCACCCATTCCAGGTAGCTCGCCACGGCGCCCAAGTGCGCATTCGACAGCGGCTGCGCAAACCAGCGGTCGTAGCCGGTATAGCCGCCCCAGCTTGCCTTGAGCTTGGCGTAATCCGTCTGCAGGCTCGCGAAGGTGGCGCGCTTGGCCGTTCGCTTCTCTTCGTCGGACACCGAGCTCGCGTACAGCGCTTCCAGCCGATCGCGGTACGCCAACAGCAGGGCGCGGAATTGTACGCGGCGGGCGTCGTATGTGGCGTATTCCGCGCGCGTTTCCGGGGTGGCGGCATCGGCCAGCCAGCGCGCGACGCCAATCGTCTCGACCGTGGTGGCGAAGGACTCGTTGAACGCGGTATCGCCCTTGGCGTAGGCCACCTGGTGCGCCAGCTCATGAAAAATCAGCCGCGCCAGCTCGCCTTCGGGCAGGCCGACGAAGGTGTTGAGCAGCGGGTCATCGAAATAACCCAGTGTGGAATACGCAGGAATGCCGGCCACATCCACGTCCAAACCCTGCGCGCGCAGCGTGTCGGCATAGGCCTCTGCGGCAGTGCGGTCGTAATAGCCGCGATAGGTCACACAGCCGACGATGAGGAAGCACCATTCCTTGAGCTTGACCGACAGCTCCGGCGCGGCAAACACGTTCCACACCGCGAACGGCCGCTTCAGATTGGCGTAGACGCGGTAGCTGCCGTTGTCTGGCAGCGCCAACTCGCGCGAGGCGTAGATGCGGATGCTGCGGGCATCCTCCAGCCGCTTGGCGAGCTTGTCGTTGTGCGCGATGCGGGCGTCTTCGATGGCCTTGTCGATCGGCTCGCGCTGCGCCATCAGCGAAAGGTGCCCGGCGACCGACTGATAGTAATAGCCGAGGGTGTCGCAGCCGGTCAGCAGTGCAAAACCGGCCAGCGACAGCATCACGCACAGCGCGCGAACGCCACGCATCGCGGCCTCGTCAGGCGGCCTGCGCGACAGGCGCGACCTCGACCAGGCAATCGTAGAAGGTGGGCGCCCGGCCCATGTCGGTCAAGCGCTGGCTGGTCAGCTCGTTGGCGTTGGTGCCGTCGGGCGCGAGCTTCTTCCACCAGATCGACAGGCCGACGACCACGCCGCGCCGGGCGCGGTCCGTCACGCGGGCGCGCGCCTGCATGGTGCCGCGGTCGTTGAAAATGCGGACGAGTTCACCATCGACCACGCCGCGTGCCTGTGCATCGTCGGGGTGGATGTCGAGGTGCGGCTCGCCCTCCGTGCTGCGCAGACTGTCGACGTTCACGAAAGTCGAGTTCAAGAAGTTGCGCGCCGGCGGCGAGATCATCGACAGCGGATAGCGCTTAGCCAGCTCCGGCGTGCTGATGGCCGATTCGTACGGCGGCACGTAGCCGGGCAGCGGGTCGAGGCCGTCTTTCGCCATCTGCTCGGAATAGAACTCGCAGCGGCCGGACGGCGTGCGATAGCCGCCACGCGCGAGCGGCGCGGCGGGGTGCGCCAGCTTCTGCCAGCCCTCGCGCTTGAGCGTTTCCCAGTCGATATGCGCGGCGACCGGATCATCGCGGCGGATGGCTTGCGCGGCAATCTCATCGTCGGAATCGGCGAAGCACGCGTCGTTAAAGCCCATGCGTTGCGCGATACGGCGGAAGATCTCGGTGTTCGGCAGCGACTGGCCCAGCGGCGCGATGGCCGCATTGTTGGCCAGCACGTAGGTGTGGCCATAGGCCCTGTGCACATCCACGTGTTCGAGCTGCGTGGTGGCAGGTAGCAGGATGTCAGCGTAGTCGGCGGTGTCGGTCTGGAAGTGCTCCAGCACCACGGTGAAGAGGTCTTCGCGCGCAAAGCCGGCGGCCACCTTGCGCGAGTCCGGCGCCACGGCCACGGGGTTGCTGTTGTAGACGACCACCGCCTCCACCTTCGGGCCGAATGCTGCATCGCCGGCATGCAACAGCGCATCGCCGATGGTGCTCATGTTGATGGTGCGTGGCACGTTGGGCCAGCTTGGTAGCAGGTCCGGCCGCTGCAGCCTGGCGTTATCAACCGGGAAGAAACCCGACGTGGACAGCTGCAGCCCGCCCGCCGCATCGCGCCACGCGCCCACCAGCGACGGCAGACACGCCACCGCACGCACGCCCTGCCCGCCGCCGTGCGCGCGCTGCATACCGTAGTTCAGGCGGATGGCGGCCGGTTGCTTGTCGCGCACGACGGTCGTGCCATACAGCTTGGCCAGCCACTCGATATCTGCCGCATCCACGCCGCACAGCGCGGCCGCATATTCCGGCGTGTACAACTGCGCACGCTCGCGCAGCGCTTCAAAGCCCAGCGTGTGATTGGCGATGTAGTCGTGGTCGAGCAGATCGTCGCGGATCAGTACGTGGATCATCGCCAGCGCCAGCGCCGCATCGGTGCCTGGGCGCACGGCCAGATGGTGATGGCACTTCTCCGCCGTCAGCGATCGATACGGGTCAATGGCGACGAGCGTGGCGCCGCGCCGCTTGGCTTCCTGCGCACGCGTCCAGAAATGCAGGTTCGACGCGATCGGGTTGGCGCCCCAGATCAGGATCAGCTTGGCGTCCTGCACGTGCTCGATGTCCATGCCCAGGCTCGCACCATACGTATAGCGCAGCGCCGTTGCGCCAGCCGACGCGCAGATCGTGCGATCAAGCAGCGACGCCCCCAGTTTGTGGAAAAAGCGCGCGGCCATGCTTTCGCCCTGCACGAGCCCCATGGTGCCGGCGTAGCTGTATGGGAGGATGCCTTCCGGTTTGCGCGCCGCAATGTCGCCCAGGCGCGCGGCGATGGTGTCGAGCGCCTCGTCCCAGGTGATGGGTTCGAACTTGCCTTCGCCCTTCGCGCCCACGCGCTTCATCGGCGTGAGCAGGCGGTTCGGGTGGTACGTGCGTTCGGTGTAGCGGTTGACCTTGGTGCAGAGCACGCCGGCCGTGGTCGGGTGGTCCGGATCGCCCTGCACGCGAGTGGCGCGGCCGTCCTCCACGGTGACGAGCAAGGCGCAGGTGTCTGGGCAGTCGTGCGGGCAGGCGGCACGGATGACTTGGGTGGACATCGGGGACTCCGGAGTAGTGGCGGCCCGATAACCTATGCGGCCGCGATGATCCGGAAATTGTAATCGCGCGCTACACGCCACGCTGGGGCGTGGAACCTCGGGTGACCAACCGCCCGGTCAGCAAGACACGGCGCGTTGGCAGGTCGGGCTGGGCAAGACGATCCTGCAACATCGCCATGGCCATGCGGCCGATGTCGTACACCGGCTGCTCGATCACGGTGATCCCGGGGCCAGCCAGTTCCGTCCACGGCTCGTTATCAAAGCCCGCCACGGCGATGTCGCGCGGCACTTCCAGCGACAGGCGGCGCAGCGCCCGCAGCACCCCCAGCAGCGATTGCGCGTTGCTGGCGACCAGCGCATCGGGCCGCTCACCGCTGGAGAGCCACGCCAGCGTTTCGGCCTCAGCCGCCTCGGCGGTGGGCAGGATGAAGCGCGTTTCGGCCGTCAGCCCATTGCGCGCCAGTGCAGAGGCAAACCCAGCCTGGCGCTCGGCGCCGGTGCTGCTGGTGCGCCCGAACAGCCCGCCGATGCGGCGATAGCCCTGCGATGCCAGGTGCTCAGCCAACCCTTGCGCAGCCTGCTGATTGTCGAGCACCACGGCATCGACGCCACAGGCCGGGCCGGCGCGGTCGATCAGCACCACCGGGTAGCCCAGGTCCACTGGTTGCTGCGCTTCGGCAATCCCCCGCGTGGGCGAGAGGATCACCCCGGTCACACGCTCCTCCGCCATCAGGCGCAGGTACATCGCTTCTTTCTCGGGGTCTTCGTCGGAGTTGCACAGGATCACACGCAAGCCGGCGGCATACGCCGCGTCTTCCACCGCCCGGCTGACGCTGGTGAAGAACGGGTTACGAATGTCCGACACGATCAGCCCGACGGTCTGCGCCTGCTGCGAGCGCAGCCGCCGCGCTGAAAGGTTCGGCCGGTACCCCGACGCCGCCACGGCCGCATCCACGCGCTTGCGCAATTCCACGCTCACCGGGCCGCCGGCCAGCGCACGCGACACGGTCGCCACCGACACGCCCGCCGCCGCTGCCACGTCCTTGATCCGAACCGTCATGCTGAAATCGTTTCCACAAAAACCTCATGATAGCGAAAGGCGACACCACCACCAATGTCGGCCAATCTCAGGGAAAACCCCGTAAACAGCGGAATGCCCGTCACTTTACGCGGCACCGCACATTGACACCCCAACTGTAATCGATTTCAATTCGCCATCATTGATGACATGTATGCTGGGCCGTACGAGCCCGGCAGCCGCAGGAGACCCCGCCGCATGGCTTCCGCCCTGATCTGCGCCGAACGCATCCGCTTGCAGCAGCACGCCACCGACAAGGCCAGCGCCATCCGCGCCGCCGGCCAGTTGCTGGCCGATTCCGGCTGCATCGACCCCGCCTATATCGACAGCCTCTTGCGCCGCGAAACCGTGGCCAATACGTTCCTCGGCCACGGCGTCGCCATCCCGCACGGCATGGGCGAAGACCGTCACCTGATCCGCCAGACGGGCATTGCCGTGCTGCAGTTTCCCGATGGGCTGGAGTGGCACCCCGGGCAGACCACGCATCTGGTCTTCGCCATTGCCGCGCAATCGGACGAGCACATCGCACTGCTGCGCCGGCTGACGCGCCTGCTCAACGATGACGCACGCCTGCGGCAGCTCTTCACCACGCAGAACGCTGAAGATATCGTCGCCGCGCTCTCCAGCGACGCACCTGCCCCGGTGGCCAGCGCCCCGGGCACGGACCTCGCCGAGCAGCGCACGCTCGTGCTGGACTACCCCAGCGGCCTGCACGCCCGCCCCGCCGCGCAGTGGGTGGAAGCCGCGCGCCGGTTTGCTGCGCGCATCCAGGTCCGCCATGGTGATGAGACGGCCGATGCCAAGAACCTTGTCGCGCTGCTCCAATTGGGGCTCGCCGTCGGCAGCACGCTGACGCTGTCTGCCGAAGGCCCAGATGCGGCCGCCGCGCTCGACAGCCTGCAGCACACCATCCGCGGCCTGACCGCGCAGGAACGGGCCCAGGCCGCGCGCGATACGCAAGCGGCCCGTGCCCGCCAGACCGTGCATGGCTGGCAAGCCGATGCCGCTGCGCCCGCCATCGGCGGCATTGCGGCAAGCCCGGGGCTGGCGATCGGGCCTGTCCACGTGCTGCAGCATGGCGCGGCCACGGTGCCCGATCACCCCGTCACACTCAGCACGGGCGGCGACTTGCTGGACAAGGCCCTGGCCGACACTCGCGCCGAACTGGCCGCCCTCGCCCACGACACCGCCAGCCGCATCGGTGAGGCCGAAGCCGGCATCTTCAAGGCCCAAGCGGAATTGCTGGGCGATACCGACCTGATGACACTGACCTGCCAGGCGATGGTCGAAGGCCACGGCGTGGCGTGGTCGTGGCATCAGGCGGTGGAGCGGCTGGCGGAGCGGCTGGCCGCATTGGGCAATCCGCTGCTGGCCGCGCGTGCGGCAGACCTGCGCGACGTGGGACGGCGCGTGCTGGGACACATCGATCCAGCGTTGCGGGGCACGTCGCAGACACTGCCGGACACGCCGTGCATCCTGGTTGCGGCCGACCTGTCGCCGTCAGACACCGCCGCGCTGGATACGCGCCGCATCCTCGGCATCGTCACCGCGCAAGGCGGGCCGACCTCGCACACCGCCATCCTGACGCGCACGCTGGGCATTCCCGCCGTGGTGGCTGCCGGCCCCGCTGTACTGGATGTGGCGCCTGGCACCCAGGTCATCGTGGATGGCACCGGCGGCCGGATGGTGCTGGACCCGGACGCCGCCACCGTCACCAGCGCGCGTGCGTGGCTGCAAGAAGACGCCGCGCGCACGCAACGCGAACAGGCTGAACGCAGCCTGCCCGCGCGTACCCGCGACGGCCATACGGTGGAGATCGCCGCCAACGTCAACCTGCCCGCGCAGGCTGCCGAGGCCATCACCCTGGGCGCGGAAGGCGTGGGCCTGATGCGCACGGAATTCCTCTTCCTCGAACGCGACCACACGCCCGACGAAGACACCCAGTACGCCGTCTACGCCGAGATGCTCAAGGCGCTGAACGGTCGTCCGCTGATCGTGCGTACGCTCGACATCGGCGGCGACAAGCAGGTGCCGCATCTGAACCTGCCCACCGAGGAAAACCCCTTCCTGGGCGTGCGCGGCGCCCGCCTGCTGCTGCGCCGGCCCGACCTGATGGAGCCGCAGTTGCGTGCGCTGTATCGCGCCGCGCGTGATGCCGGCGAGCATGGCGATAGCAGCACCCTCTCGATCATGTTCCCGATGATCACCTCGGAGAGCGAGGTCATCGCCCTGCGTGCCGCATGCGAGCGCATCCGCACGCAAGTGAACGCGCCCCACGTGCCGCTCGGCATCATGGTGGAGGTGCCCGCCGCTGCGCTGCTGGCCGATCGGCTGGCCGAGCATGTCGACTTCTTCTCCATCGGCACCAACGACCTCACGCAATACACGCTGGCAATCGACCGCCAGCACCCGGACCTCGCCGCCGAGGCCGACAGCCTGCACCCCGCCGTGCTGCGCCTGATCCAACAGACCGTGCAAGGCGCGGCGCGCCAGAAGCGCTGGGTGGGCGTGTGCGGCGGCCTGGCGGGCGATCCGTTCGGCGCGTTGCTGCTGACCGGCCTGGGCGTGCACGAGCTGTCGATGAGCCCGCGCGACATTCCGCCCGTCAAGGCGCGGCTGCGCGAGGCGGACTTCACCGCGCTCAGTGCGCTGGCCAACCGTGCCCTCGCCTGCGCGTCCGCTCAGGACGTGCGCGCACTGGAAGCCGCCATGCCCAAGGCCATCGGCAAGGAGCAGGCCGCAGCATGAGCACGAAACCAAGCGCCCGCATCGTCACCGTCACCCTCAACCCGGCCATCGACATGACGGTCGGGCTGGACCACCTCGAACGCGGCCGCGTCAACCTCGGCCGCAGCGTCACGCACCAGGCCGGCGGCAAGGGCGTCAACGTGGCCGGCTGTCTGGCCGACTGGCACGTGCCCGTAGTAGCCACCGGCCTGCTGGGCGACGCCAACGCGGAGTTGTTCGAAGCGCTGTTCGCGCGCAAGGGCGTGCTCGACGGTTTCTACCGCGTGCCGGGCAGCAACCGAACCAACATCAAGATCAGCGATGCCTCCGACGGGCAGACCACCGACATCAACCTGCCCGGTATCGACGCCACGCAAGCGGATGTGGAAGCGCTGTGCAAACGCATCGACGCGGTTGCTGACGTGGCAGGCGTTGCGCTGTGCGGCAGCCTGCCGGGCGGGCTGCCCGCCGATACCTATGCACAGTTGCTTGCACGGTTGAACCAACGCGGCCTGCGCACCCTGCTCGACACCAGCGGTGCGCCGCTCGCGCAGGCGCTGGCGGCACCACGCGATGCCCTGCCCACGGCCGTCAAGCCGAACCGGCATGAGCTGGAACTGTGGGCCGGCGCCGCGCTGCCCGCGCTGGCAGACGTCGTAGACGCGGCACGCGGCATCCATGCGCGCGGGGTCGCACAGGTCATCGTCTCGCTCGGCGAAGACGGCGCGCTGTTCGTCACCGCAGACGGCACGTGGCAGGCCAGCCTGCCGCCCGTGCGCGCCACCAGCACCGTGGGCGCAGGCGATGCCATGGTGGCCGGCGTGCTGGCCGGCTGGCATGCCGGCGCGAGCACCGAAGACACCGTGCGCCTGTCCGTGGCCTTTGCCGCCTGCAAGCTGCAGCGCCTTGGGCCCCACCTGCCGGCACCCGCGCAGGTGCGCGAACGCGCCGCCGCAGTCCGCATGCAACGCGTGGCCTGAGCGCCCGCAGTCAATCAGATCAAGGAGCCGACCATGGCAAACCTGTTGGCAATTCTCGGCGCGGACGGCCGCACCACCCGCGCCATGCTCGCCGGGGCCGCCCTGCGCCACGCCGCACGCGAATCCGGCTGCAAGCTCGACGTAGATGTGCGCGGCCCGGACACGCTGCCCACGGTCGATACCAAAGCCCTGTCGACGGCCGATGCCGTCGTGTGGGCGGGCGTCTCGCCAGACAACGCCGCGCGCCAGGCCAACCCACGCACGATCGAGGTCACGATCGACGAGGTGCTCGACAATGCGCGCGCCGTGCTCGAACGCATGGTCCACGGCGCGCCGGCGCCCGCCGCCCAGGCAACGCCGAAGCGCATCGTCGCCATCACCTCGTGCCCGACCGGGATCGCGCATACCTTCATGGCGGCCGAAGCATTGACGCAAGCCGCTGCCGCGCTGGGCCACGCCATCCACGTGGAAACGCAAGGCTCGGTGGGCGCGCAAAACACGCTGTCTGCCGAAGCCATTGCGAATGCCGACCTCGTCTTGATTGCCGCTGACACGCAAGTCGACGCGTCGCGCTTTGGCGGCAAGCGCGTCTTCCGGGCCGGCACCAAGGCGGCCATCCACGACGGACAGACGCTGATCCGCCGCGCCCTGGACGAGGCCAAGGCGGAAGCCTCTGCCACCGGGTCGGCCAACGCCGCCGCCCCCGTCGAACGACAGCGCACCGGCCCGTACAAGCACCTGATGACCGGCGTGTCGTTCATGCTGCCCTTCGTGGTGGCGGGTGGCATCTTGATTGCGCTGTCCTTTGCGCTCGGCGGCATCTACGTGACCGAGGCTTCGGCAAGCGGCACGCTGGGCGGCGCGCTGTTCCAGATCGGCGCCAAGTCGGCCTTTGCGTTGATGGTGCCGGCGCTGGCCGGGTATATCGCGTATTCGATCGCCAGCCGGCCCGGCATTGCACCGGGCATGGTCGGCGGCATGCTGGCGGCCAGTCTGGGGGCGGGTTTCATTGGCGGCATCGTGGCGGGCTTCGTGGCCGGCTACGGCACGGATGCGATCAACCGCTGGCTGAAGCTGCCGCGCAATCTGGAAGGCCTCAAGCCCGTGCTGATCCTGCCGGTGCTGGGCTGCCTGCTCACAGGGCTGGTGATGCTGTACGTGGTGGGTGCGCCGGTGGCGGCATTGCTGGGCTCGCTCACCCAATGGCTGCGCGGCATGCAGGGCGCAAACGCCGTACCGCTGGGCGCCCTGCTGGGCGGCATGATGGCCTTCGACATGGGCGGCCCCATCAACAAGGCTGCCTACGCGTTCAGCACGGGCTTGATCGGCGCCCAGGTCTACACGCCGATGGCCGCCACCATGGCCGCCGGCATGACGCCGCCGCTGGGCATCGCACTGGCGGCATGGCTGTTCCCCTCGCGCTTTACCAGCGACGAGCGCCAAGCCGCCCGCGCCACCGCCGTGCTTGGCCTCGCCTTCATCAGCGAGGGCGCCATCCCCTACGCGGCACGTGACCCGTTGCGGGTGATTCCCGCCCTGGTGATCGGTTCGGCATGCACGGGTGCGCTGTCGATGCTGTTCGGGGTGGAGTTGCGCGTACCGCACGGGGGCGCCTTCGTGCTGCCGATTCCGAATGCCGTCACGCACCTGGGCGGCTATGTGATCGCCCTGGTGGCGGGCACCGTCATCACCGCGGTGCTACTGGCGGTGATGAAGCGCCGCGTTGCCGAGGCAAGCTGACGCGACGTCGCCCCCGCTGTTGAAAGGAGCCGCGCACATCACGCGGCTTTTGTGTCTCAAAAACGCTCAAAACTGCCGTAAACACCCCCATGTGGTTTGCCAGCCCAGCCTGTTTCGCTATGATGCCGGCAATACAAATGTAACTTTCTTCGGGGGAAGAGCCATGCAGGCACGCAGCATCACGCGGCGGCTGGCGGCGTTCGCAGTCAGCGCCATCAGCATCACAACAATGGCAGCCGCAAGTCCGGCACAGGCAGAAACCGGCGTCACCAACGACACCATCGTCGTCGGCCAATCCGCGCCGATGAGCGGCCCGGCCGCCCAGCTCGGCCAGCAGATGAACCGCGGCGCCAAGCTGTACTTCAACGCCGTCAACGCGGCGGGCGGCGTCAATGGCCGCAAGATCGAGCTGAAGGTGCTCGACGACTTCTATGAGCCCGACGCGGCCGCGCGCAATACCAAGACGCTGATCGACGACACCAAGGTCTTCGCCCTGTTCGGCTACGTGGGCACGCCCACCAGCCTGGCCGCGCTCAAGGTGGCGAACCCGGCAGGCGTGCCGTTCTTTGCGCCGTACTCGGGTGCGTCGGCGCTGCGTGAGCCGTTCGCGCGCAACGTGTTCCACGTGCGTGCCAGCTACAACGACGAGACCGCCGCCATCGTCCAGCAAATCCACACGACGGGGCTCAAGCGCATTGCGGTGGTCTATAACGACGATGCCTACGGCAAGGCCGGCATCGAGGGCGTGCAACGTGCACTGAAGCTGCCCGCCAGCCAGGGCGTGGCCTTGGTCGCGCAAGCCAGCGTGGTGCGCAACACCACGGACGTGAAGGCAGCCATCAGCACCGTGCTGGCGCAAAAGCCGGATGCCATCGTCGTCATCAGCGCTTACCAGACCGTGGCCGCGCTCGTGAAGGGTGCGCAGGAACAGGGCTACGGGGGCCAGTTCTACAACGTGTCGTTTGTCGGCACCAAGGCGCTGGCCAATGCGCTGGGCAAGGCCGGCGGCGGCGTGATCATCTCGCAGGTGATGCCGTATCCATATAGCGGTGCGTCGCCGCTGGTGCGCGATTACCAGAAGCTGCTCAAGGCAGAAGGCATTACCGATTTCGACTACGGCAGCATCGAGGGCTATGTCGCCGCGCGCGTGTTTGTGGAAGGTCTCAAGCGCGCAGGGCGCGATCTCACGCGCGAGAAGTTCATCGGGGCGCTGGAGTCGATGGGCAATTACGACGTGGGCGGGTTCAACGTCAACTTCTCGCCGAGCAGCCACGTGGGCTCGAAGTTTGTCGAGATGACGATCATCAATTCGAGTGGGCAGGTGATTCGCTGAACCCTGGAGGCTTGGAAACCGCGCACGGCGGTCCAAGCCCTGACTGCCGCGCCGCATGGCTCAAAGGCGGCGGTTCAACACTGGCGAGTGAGGCTCAGACTGTCATGCGTGACGGTTTACCCCTCATCGTTGAGCCTCAGACTGTCGTGCGTGACGGTTTACCCCTCGTCGCCGAGCCTCAGACTGTCGTGCGTGACGGTTTGACCCTCATCGTTGAGCCTCAGACTGTCGTGAGTGACGGTTTGACCCTCATCGTTGAGCCTCAGACTGTCGTGAGTGACGGTTTTGGGCTCGCGTTCGGAGGAGTGAGGTCCATCTCCCTTTCGCCCCCTGCCGGGGGCGACTCACTTTCTCTGTCTTGCCAGAGAAAGTAAGCAAAGAGAGGCGCGCCCGAGATGGCGAAAGCCTCCTTGAATTTCTGTCGCAGAGAGGGGAAGGGGAAAACTCGCTTCGCTCAGACAGTTCCCCTTCCTTTTTCCTCTCTGCAACAGAAATTCAAGGCGCCATCTAGGGCAGGTACGGCCACACCATCTGTGAGGTGCTCGTGGCGCTTTGGCGGCTGGCAGCGGTAGGTGTGGTGTGTTGCCCCTCGCCTCATGCGGGTTGCAACTGCGGCTGCCGCTGTGCCAGCCGCCGCATGAACGCCTCGCATTGGGCGATCTGCGTGAGTTCGATGTATTCGTTGGGCTTGTGGGCCTGTTCGATATTGCCGGGGCCGCAGACCACCGTGGGGATGCCCGCGCGGGAGAACAGGCCGGCCTCGGTGCCGTAATCAACCTTGCCTGCTGTGCCGCGGTTGTCAGCCAACGCTTGGGCCAGCGCGACGAGTTCATGTGACGGCGCGATCGATAGGCCCGGTGTGTTGGCTTTGATGGCGAAGCTGATGTCGGCGTCGCTGGCGATGCGGCGCATTTGCGGCAGCAGTGTGTCGTGGGCGTAGCGCTCGACTTCGCTAAACAGCCGGTCCGGATCGGTGCCGGGCAGGTAGCGGAAGTCGAAGGTGAATTCGCAATCGCGCGGCACCACATTGGTGGCGATGCCGCCTTGGATCGTGCCGGTATTGAGCGTGGTATGCGGAACGACAAAGGCACCGTCACGCGCCTCCTCCGCTTCAAGTCGCGCGGCAATGGTGCGCAGATGCGCGATCAGCAGCGCGGCAAATTCGATGGCGTTCACGCCCTGTGGCGTCAGCGCCGAGTGCGCCTCCTTGCCGCGCACGCAGCAGCGGTATTCGCGTTTGCCTTTGTGCGCGACGATGGCGCGCATCGAGGTGGGCTCGCCGACGATGCAGCCGGCAGGCCGGATGCCGTTGGCCTCCAGATCGCGCAGCAGGCCACGCACGCCGACGCAGCCGATTTCTTCGTCGTACGACAGAGAGAGGTGGAAGCTGGCGTCACCCCCTCGCTCCCCTGCCGCCATGAAGTCGGGCACGTGCGCGAGTGCAACGGCAATGAAGCTCTTCATGTCGGCAGTGCCGCGCCCGTACAGGCGGCCATCGCGCAGTTGTGCGTCGAAGGGGTTGGTGTCCCACGGCTGGCCGTCGACAGGGACCACGTCGGTATGGCCAGAGAGCACCAGCCCCGGCTTGCGCCCAGGCGAGAGCGTGGCGAACAGGTTGGCCTTGCCGCCGGTCGCGTCGTAGGTCAGGCGGCACTCGGCACCTTGGGCGCGCAGGCGGTCGCGCACCCATTCGATCAGGCCGAGGTTGGAGTTGCGGCTGACGGTGTCAAACGCCACCAGCGTACGGATCAGTTGCAGAACCTCATCGGACGGCTGTTGGATGGCGATGGACATGGTGGTGAGCGCGCGATTTGGGCTGGATCGTTCAGGCTTGATCGTTCAGATGGCAGGCTGAAAACCGCAGTGGTGCGATCTCTTTGAGCACCGGTTGCTCGGTCTTGCAGCGCGGCATGGCATGCGGGCAGCGCGGGTGGAAATGGCAGCCGGTGGGCGGATGCAGCGGCGAGGGAATCTCGCCCGAGATCGCCACGTAGGTCTTCTTGCGGACTTCGAGTGTAGGCGCTTCAGCCAGCAGTGCCTGCGTGTACGGGTGGTTGGGCGACGCGAAGATCGCTTCCGTGGGCGCCGACTCCACTACCCGGCCGAGGTACATGATGACCACGCGATCGCTCACGTGCTTGACCACGCCCAGGTCGTGGCTGATGAACAGGTACGTGAGGTTCAACTGCTCGCGCAGGCGGATGAACAGGTTCAGCACCTGGGCCTGGATCGACACATCCAGCGCCGCCACCGATTCATCGCAGACCAGGAACTCGGGCTTGACGGCCAGCGCCCGCGCAATGCCGATGCGTGCCCGCTGCCCGCCCGAAAACTGATGCGGAAAGCGGCGCATCACGCTCGGGTCCAGGCCGACGCGCGTGAGCATGTCGGCCACGTAATCACGCTGCGCAGCGGCACCGACCATACCGTGCACGACCGGTGCCTCGCCGACGATGTCCTGCACACGCATGCGCGGGTTGAGCGACGCGTACGGGTCCTGAAAGATCATCTGGATGGCGAGCTGCTTCTCGCGGCGGCGCTCGGGCGGCAGGCGGTCAAGGTCCACGCCCTTCCACAGGCGCGTGCCGGCGGTCGGCTTGTGCAGGCCCACGGCCAGGCGGCCGAGTGTGGACTTGCCGCAGCCGGATTCGCCAACCAGGCCAACGACTTCGCCCGCAGCGATATCGAGATCCACATGGTCGACCGCGTGCACCACCTCTTCCTGCACGCCGGCGCCAAACCAGTTGGCGATGCGTGCGGAAATGTCGAGCCCCTTCACGAAGCGCTTCGACATACCCTGCAGCGAGAGGATCGGCACCAGCGGTTCCGTGGACGTCGCCTCGCTGGTCCCCATGCGCGCAGCCGCATCGTGTTCGGGATGCTTGGCGTTCATGCGGTGGTCTCCTCGGGGCGGACGGTTACGGGGTGGAAGCAGCGCAGTGCGCGGCCATCGTCGAGCACATCGAGTGAGGGCGTCTGCTTGCAGATGTCGGTGGCGAAGGCGCAGCGCTCGCGGAACGCACAGCCCGTGGGCAGCGCCAGCAGCGACGGCGTCATGCCGGGAATCTGCCGCAGCGGTGCGCCACGCGGGTTGCGCGACGGCGCCGAGGCGATCAGCCCGAACGTGTACGGATGGCGCGGCGCCTCCAGCACCTGCTGCACGCTGCCCTGTTCCACGATGCGGCCGGCGTACATCACGCACACGCTGTCGGCCAAACCAGCGACTACCGACAAGTCGTGCGTGATCCAGATCAGCGCGGTCCCGCTCTCGCGGCACAGGGTCTGCACCTCAGCCAGGATCTGGCCCTGGATGGTGACGTCCAGCGCTGTGGTCGGCTCGTCGGCGATGATCAGATCGGGCTTGTTGAGCAGCGCAATGGCAATCGCCACCCGCTGACGCATGCCGCCCGAGAACTGGTGCGGATAAGCGTTCAGCCGTTCGTCCGGCGACGGAATGCCGACCCGCGCCAACGCTTCGCGCGACATCTCGCGCGCCTGCGCCTTGCTCACGCGCTGGTGGGCCAGCACCGCCTCGATCATCTGCGTGTCGACGCGCAGGACCGGGTTCAGCGTCATCATCGGGTCCTGAAAGATCATGGCGATGCGGTTGCCGCGCATGTCGCGCATCTGGCCGGCAGAGAGCTTGCGCAGATCGTGCGTCTTGCCATCGCGGCCGGTCAGCTCGATCCGTCCGCCGACCACGCGGCCCGGTGCATCCACAAGACCCATGATCGAATAGCCCGTCATCGACTTGCCTGAGCCGGATTCACCGACCAGGCCCATGATTTCGCCGCGGCCAACGGTGAACGACACGTCGTCCACCGCACGCGCAATGCCGCCGCGCGTAACGAACTCGGTTTTCAGGCCTTCGACGACGAGCGTCGGTTTGCTAGAAGCGGGCGTCGTCATAGCGTTTGCAGGCGTGGGTTGAGCACGTCGCGAAGCTGGTCCGACACCAGGTTCATCGACACGATGGTGAGCAGCAGCGCCAGCCCGGGGAAGAAGCTGATCCAGTACTTGCCCGACAGCATGTATTGAAAGCCGTTGGCGATCAGCAGGCCAAGCGACGGCTGCGTAATCGGCACACCCAGGCCGAGGAAGGACAGCGTCGCCTCCAGCGTGATGGCGGATGCGACTTGCAGCGCGGCAATCACGATCAGCGGCGGCAGGCAGTTCGGCAGCAGGTGGCGGAACATGATGCGCGACGGCGGCAGGCCCAGCACCTGCGCCGCCTCGATGTACTCGCGCCGGCGCTCGACCAGCGCGGCGCTGCGCGTGGTGCGCGCGTAGTAAGCCCACTGCACCGCCACCAGTGCGATCACGATATTGGTGATGCCCGGCTTGAGCAGTGCGAGCAGGATCAACGCCAGCAAGATCGGCGGAAACGACAGCTGCAGATCGGCCACGCGCATGATGAGCGACTCGATGCGGCCGCCCGCAAAACCGGCGATCAGCCCGAGCACCGTACCGAGTACCAGTGCGAACATCGTACTCACCACGCCCACCCCCACGCTGATGCGCAGGCCATACAGGATGGCGGAAAGGATGTCGCGGCCCTGGTCATCGGAGCCGAGCAGGAAGGTCATGCCCTCGCCGGATTTCTCCCCGGGCGCGAGGCGCGAATCGAGCACGTCCAGCTTGGCGAGGTCGTACGGGTTTTGCGGCGCAATCCACGGGGCAAAGATCGCCACGATGATGATGATGGCCAGCACGATCACGCCAATCACGGCGATGCGGCTGGCGCAGAACTGGCGCACGAAGCGGCGCAGCGGGGTTTCTTCGGCGGCCGGTTTGGCGGCGGTGGATGTGGAAGTCGTCATGTCAGCCCCGGCTCTCGGACAGGCGCACGCGCGGGTCGAGCACGCCATAGACGAGATCGACCACCAGGTTGATGAGGATGAACAGCGCCACGATCACCAGCAGGTACGCGACGATCACCGGGCGATCGAGCAGCTGGATCGAATCGATGATCAGCTTGCCCATGCCCGGCCACGCGTAGATCGACTCGGTGACGATCGAGAACGCGATGACCGAGCCGAACTGCAGCCCCACCACCGTCACGATCGGAATCAGGATGTTCTTGAGCACATGCACGCCGACGATGCGCGTGTTCGACAGCCCCTTGGCACGCGCGAACTTGACGTAGTCCTGCAGCATCGCCTCTTGCGTGCCGGCACGCGTGAGGCGGATGACCATCGCAATGTTCAGTAGCGACAGCGTCACCCCCGGCAGGATCAGGTGACGGATGCCATCGAGCGTGAGGAAGCTCACGGGAATGCCGAGGAGCAGGCGCGTCTCGCCGCGTCCGTTCGACGGCAGCCACCCAAGCTGCACCGCAAACACCATGATCAGCATCAGCCCGACCCAGAACGTCGGCAGCGAAAAGCCGAGAATCGAGATCGTCATGATGGTGCGGTTGGCCACACCATTCGGGCGCAACCCGGCCCACAGCCCGAGCGGAATGCCCAGCACGATCGCCAGCAGGATGGCGAAGATCGCCAGCTCGAACGTGGCCGGCATGCGCTCAAAAATCAGCTTGAGCGCCGGCGTGCCATGCGCGAACGACGTGCCGAGGTTGCCGTGCAGCGCGCCGCTCAGGAAGTACAGGTATTGCTCCCACAATGGCTTGTCGAGCCCCAGCGCAGCAATCGTGCGCGCGATGTCCTGCTGGTCGGCCTGCGGGTTGATGAGTATGTCGACCGGGTTGCCAATGGCGTACACGCCCAGGAACACCAGGATCGACATCACCAGCAACACGGCAACGGATTCCAGCAGCCTTCGGATCAGGAATACCAGCATCTGGGGCTCACTCGCTCACTCGTTGAAGGGCGTTATTGTGGCTTGAAGCCGTGCGCGTACGTGCGCTCATCCGTGCGCGGCGTGTAGCTGATGCCCTTGCGCGACGCCCACGTCGTCACCTGAAAATGGATGGGGATGATACCGCCGTCCTCCACCACAATCGCGGTCGCCTCTTGCAGCAGCTTGGAGCGTTCCTTGTCGTCCATGGTGTACAGCGCCTTGTCCAGCACGGCGTCCATCTTCGGGTTGCAGTACTGCCCCCAGTTGACGGCACCGTAGCCTTTCTTGGAATCCTCGCACGCCACGAGCGCGCGCAGCGGTGAGCTGACTTCACCCGTCTGCGCGCCCCAGCCCACCAGCCCGAATGAGTACTCGTGATGGCCGCCCTTGGCGGAGTGGGTCGCCATCGGCGCACCTTCCACGCGCGTCACGATGCCCACGCGCGTGAGGTTTTGCGCGATGGTCTGCGCAATCTTCTCGTCGTTCACGTAGCGGTTGTTCGGCGTGTGCAGCGTGACACCGAAGCCATCCGGGTAGCCCGCCTCGGCCAGCAGCTTCTTCGCGCCGTCCGGGTCGTACTTGAGCGTCTTCAGGTTCGGGTTATGACCGAACAGCGACGGCGGCACGAGATTGTTGGTCGGCTCCGACAGGCCTTCCATGATGCGGTCCTTGATACCCTGGCGGTTGATGGCCATGCTCATCGCACGGCGCACGCGCGGGTCTTTCAGCGGGTTCTTCTCGAGCGGCTTGCCGTCCTTGCCCGTCACCTCGGGCGTCGGGTCGCGCTTGTCGTCGGTGTACAGATAGATCACGCGGTGCGAAATCTTCGAGAAGAAGTTCAGCGACGCGTCGCCGCGCACGCGCGCCAGATCGGGCGTCGGCACGTTCTCGATGGCCTGCAGGTCGCCGGAGAGCAGCGCCGCAATGCGCGTCGCACCGTTCGGGATGAAGCGCAGCGTCACGTGGTCCCATGCGGGCTTCGGGCCCCAATATTGGTCGTTGCGCACCAGCTCGACCCGGTCATCGCGCGCATAGCTCACGAACTTGAACGGCCCGGTGCCAACCATGCCCTTGCCTTGCGCAAAGTCATCGCTCGACAGCCCCTGCGTCGCCTTCTTCTGCACGATGAACACCGACGTCAGATCCGACAGAATCAACGGATACGGCTGCGACGTGGTGAATTGGATCGTGTACTTGTCGACGATCTTCTTGTTGATGATCGCCTTGGTGTAGGTGTCAAACTTGCCCGGGCTGTTGACGATGGTGGCCGGCCGGTCGATCGACCAGGCCACATCTTCGGCGGTCAACTCACTGCCGTCATGGAACTTCACGCCCGGGCGCAGCTTGAACTCCCACGTGAGGTTGTTGACCATCTTCCACGACTCGGCCAAGCCCGGAATGATGTGGCTGTCGGCGTCCATCTTCACCAGGCATTCGAACATGTGCTCCGACACGTTGATGTTGGAGAACAGGTTGTAGAAGTGCGGGTCCATCGAGGTCGGCGGCGAACTCATGCCGATCTTCAGATCTGCCGCCAGCGCCTGCGGGCTCGCACCCACCATCACGCATCCTGCCACGCACATCACTGCGGCCACGCGCCGCAAAGTCCGAATCATGGTCACGGCTCTTCTCCCCAAAATAGGAATCGGCGAATCGATTTCGCTGTCAGCGCGGCGGCACTTCTGAAGAACGCTCACGCCGACGATGGTGACGTCCCTGTCGCGACGCCTCTTTATGCCCGGCAATGCGCAACGCCACAAATTGGTGCATACCCGCACGATCGGCGCCGAAAAACAGCGCTCTCGCCACGGGGGCGGGGGTGAAAAGCAGGAAGCATTCCATATCGAACGCGCATGCCGCACCAGCGAGCATGCGAGCGGCATTGGTTCTTGACCGGCCCGGAATCGCCCTTCGGCGTATCATCGGACGTGATTGCGAACTTTCCGTCAGAACACGACCGCATCCCATGAAGCTGATTCCAGAAATCCAAGCAGCCCAGCCCGAGATCCAGGCGCTGCGACGCGACATCCACGCTCACCCCGAACTCTGCTTCGAAGAACAACGCACTTCCGACCTAGTCGCCGCCAAGCTCGCCGAATGGGGCATCGAAGTGCATCGTGGCCTAGGGAAGACTGGGCTGGTGGGCGTTATCCGCAACGGCGAAGGCAAGCGCATCGGCCTGCGCGCTGACATGGACGCCCTCCCGCTCGCCGAGGCCAACGAGTTCGAGCATCGCTCCCAGCACGACGGCAAGATGCACGCGTGCGGCCACGACGGCCATACGGCAATGCTGCTCGGAGCCGCGCATTACTTGGCCAAGCACCGCAACTTCAGTGGCACCGTCCACCTGATCTTCCAGCCAGCGGAAGAAGGCGGCGGCGGTGCGCGCGAGATGATCAAGGACGGTCTGTTTGAGCGCTTCCCGTGCGATGCCGTGTTTGGCATGCACAACTGGCCCGGCGTGCCGGTCGGCTCATTCGGTACACGCGTCGGCGCGCTGATGGCGTCGAGCAACGAGTTCCGCATCACGATCAAAGGTAAGGGCGCGCACGCCGCGCTTCCGCATAACGGAAATGACCCGGTATTCGTTGGCGCGCAGGTGGTGTCGGCGCTGCAGGGCATCATCACGCGCAACAAGCGCCCGATCGACACGGCCGTGCTTTCTGTCACGCAGTTCCATGCCGGCGATGCCACGAACATCATTCCGAATGAAGCCTGGATTGGCGGCACGGTACGTACGTTTTCCACCGAAGTCCTCGACTTGATCGAGCGCCGCATGGAGGAAGTCTCCAGGGGCATCGCCTCGGCATATGACTGCACGGTCGACTTCGCTTTCCATCGCAACTATCCGCCCACGGTCAACACCGAAGCGGAAACGCAGTTCGCGGCAGGAGTCATGCGCGAGCTCGTCGGCGCAGACAATGTCGACGCCAACATCGACCCGACTATGGGCGCCGAGGATTTCTCTTTCATGCTGATCGAGAAGCCTGGGTGCTTCGCGTTCATCGGCAACGGTGATGGCGACCACCGGGAGCAAGGCCATGGT
>JGI24740J21852_10000104_pt1 | contig 30148 bp, 25 predicted proteins | sample KBSCornC6_FD_21852 | JGI IMG/M metagenome (IMG submission 21852) | reverse complement strand
GCTCGGTGACAGGGCAAGTCCCCTGAGCAAGCCCATCACTCCGAGCGAATACCCGCCCCCAAACCGATTGGCTCAGCACGCTTCTCCACTGCGCCAAAATTTTTTCTCTCACTTGGCCCCCCATTACTCGTGATCAACATCGACACATTTGAGGTACGACACGGCCCCGATTGCACACCAGCATGCCCCTGCTCCGCGGGTCCTGTGCGTACGTGAATTAACTGCCCCGCCGAGTACCAAAACCGTTGAGTCGCAAGCCCGTCGGGGCGGCCAGATGGAGTGCTAATGGAGAAATCCCCCTCCAAAAGCCTCATTTCTTGCGCGACAGGAAGTCCCTGCGTTTTTACCCTTCGTGCATGCGCTCACAGTGCAACGTCGAAACTCCCAACGCAGGTGACACCCATGTTTTCCGCTCTCCGCAAGGTTTCTCCTACCTCTTCCAGCACAGATTCCGATGCCAACCCGCCGTCAAAAACCGTCGAAACACGCGTGTGGTTGGAGGAACACGAGTGGCTGCTGACGCTCCTCAAGAGCGAGAAGAACGCCTCCCCGTGTTTCAGAATGCCAGATCTCATCAGCTCTTGCGTCACGCTGACGCTCAAGCACCCCACCGCGGTTGCCCGGATCTTTCATTTCCTCAGCACAGACTTGATCGCACGTGCCCCCCTCACGGCGCGTCGCCGCGAGGAGATCTGGCGCCCACAATATGAGGCCCTGTTGGAGCTGCAGCGGTGCCCGGGAAATCAGCACCCCAATCCCAAATTTCAGCTCGATCACTTCACCACGGCCTGCGTTGCTTTGAGCCGCACCGCGGACCGATCCGGCGAAGACGTGCTTCACCATGCACGCATCAACATCCTCAGCCGATCGCTTCGTGGGTTCATCCCCAGGTAGCCACACGCGCAGCTTTCCTTGGAGTTCCAAGGCGGTAAAGCCACTGCTTGACTGCCAACGCTGCTGACGCGCAGTCAGCCCGACCCTCTCGGGTCGTTCACCCGAACAAGACCACGGCCCTTCATTGGGTCCCCACCAAGCGCCTTCTCGTCGCAGGAGGCATTGCTGTCTTGTTTCGAGGTCGAACAAATGCGTCCTTTCCATGCAGCTTTCGCGGCAGTCTTGTCAGCCGTTCCCGCGCTGTCCTTTGCCTGTTGGACCGAAGCGGCCAGTCGCTACGGCGTCTCTGCCGATCTGCTTTACGCAGTGGCGCAGGTTGAATCCAACCTGAATCCGAACGCCGTCAATCGCACCCATTTCAAACGCACAGGCCAATACGACATCGGTTTGATGCAAATCAACAGCTCGCACCTTCACCAGTTGGCGCGCTACGGCATCACCGAACACGACCTCTACAACGCCTGCACCAACATCCACGTAGGGGCGTGGCTACTTGCCGAAAGCTTCCACCGCCACGGAGTGTCTTGGAACGCAGTCGGTGCCTACAACGCTGCGTGCGTGAAGCTCAGAGGTACCGCCTGCAATGAGGCCCGCAGCACCTATGCATGGCGCGTTTACCGAAAGCTGTCTCGGAGCGCCGGTTTGTTTCAGCCATCCTTCCGACAGCAACAGGCCGGCATTCAGGTGACGCATTCGCAGGGAGGCCAACCATGATGGTCCGCCCCCTCTTCGCTCTTGCAATGGGCGCGGCCACCTGGATATGCCTTTCGGCAGCCTCTTGCACTCCGACATTCCAGTCCCCCGCGGCCTCGGCGTCCCCACGTGTCGCTCCATTCGAGCCACCACGTCCGCTCAAGCAGGTTGGCTATGGTCGAAGCGCGAAATTCGTGCGGTGTGCTGCGTCAAAGTGCCCCAGTCGCACCCCCAAAACCATTGCCACGGCCTCGACGGTCATTCCAGCAGGCACCGTCCAGGAACAGGCCGCAGCGCCGCCTCAAGCCATCAGACCGGCCACGTTGTCTCAAGCCGCGGAACAAGGAAAAACCGGCACGGTCCCGACAGAGCCGCGCCCGTCGTCGCAGGCTTTTCCGGAAAACGATGAGGGCACCTCCGAACCCAATTCGGAGGCGACCACCGAAATCGATTTGGCCACTGCAACACGAACTGTCAGGGTGACCTTCCCCTTCGCTGGCTCGAAGCTGACCTATGCGCATCGAGTGCTGTTGGAAGAAGCTTTGGACGCGATCCCCAGGGCGCTTGCAGTGCGCATTGTCGGTCGCACAGACAGCACCGGTTCAGTCCCTGGCAACGATCAACTCGCAGCAGCGCGCGCAGCAGCAGTACGCGATTTCATCCTGGAAAAGCGGCCCGATGTTGCCTCGGACATCGCCGTCGAATCCAAGGGCTCATGTTGCTACGTCGCATCCAACGCGACACCTCGCGGCAGGGCGATGAATCGGCGCGTCGAAGTGGTTTTCTCGCTTCGAGCAACGCGGGGATAGCCGTGATCACGCTTGCCCAACCACCCCCGCAAGTCCTCTCGCCTTTGCGTTAACACGTGTGCCTTCTGTCTCGTCCGCTCGGATCAGCGGCTGGGCTTCGTCTGCCCTACTCCGCCTGCTTTCACCTTCGACTTCTGGAGAAATCTCAATGAAATTTTCGCCATTTACGTTCCTCTCGACTGCGACTCGGGCTGCGTCGGTCCGGGTTCTCTCCGCCGCTCCGTTGCGCGATCCGATGATCGTCGCTCTGCTGTCGATCTCCGCACTGGTCATGCTCACGGCGTCGCAAAGCAGCCATGCCCTGGACTTGGTCGGCTTTGTCGGCATCACGGGACCCATGACGTCGGCCCTCACGCAGATCTCAGCGCTCGGGCCAGCCATCAAAGCCTTGGTGGGTTTTGTCGGCTTCGTCGTCGCACTGATTTCCCTCTCGGCCCTGCGCAACTTCGGCCCGGTTCTCTTCTACGTGGGCCTGGCGATCTTTGCCGCGGTGGGCCTGGTGATTGCCGGCGCCATCATGGGCGCGGTGATCTGACCTCGGCTTGAGCACGCTGGACCCGCATGCAAGCCGACACCTACATCCCGCGCCGCTTGGACGACGCCTGGAAGATCGGGTTCTGGGAGCTCGACGTCGCCTTTCCCGTTCTCTTCGGCTGCTTCGTCGGCTACATGTCGGGCTCCAAGCTTTCCTTCGCCATTTGCCTGGCCGCCGGGATCTTCGTTTCTCGCTGGATCTCCCGCGTGAAAGTGGACAAGCACCCCGCATTCGCCGTGCATTGGCTGTACTGGCACTTGCCGCCCAACCCGGTCACAGCTCTTGTGGCCACGCCTCCATCCCATCTGCAACGGATGGTGGGCTGAGGGAGGCAGTCATGGACTACGAACAACTCCGCCTCGACATCAGGGACCTGCGCTTTCGCAACAAGTCGCTCGGCAAAACAGTCTTGGTGCTCTCGCTCTGCAACCTCGCTGCACTCGTCGGCTTGGTGAGGTCGATCGGCAACGAACGCACCGTCGTCACGCCGCCCTCGATCAACAAGTCTTTTTGGGTCGACCGCGACAAAGCGAGCAGCGAGTACCTGGAGCAGATGGGCACCTTCCTCACTTGGCTTGTCCTCGATGTTTCTCCCACATCGATCGACTGGAAGAAGGAGATCTTGCTCAGCTACGTCTCGCCAGACAAGTTCGGTGCGCTCAAGACGCGCCAAGAAGTAGAAGCCGAGCGGCTCAAGAGAATCAACGCCGCAACCACCTTCGCGCCCCAGCAACTGGTGGCCAGCGAAGACAAGCAAAACCTCGTCGTCTACGGCCGCTTGCGCACGCTTGTGAACGGACTGGAAACCAGCAACGAGCTGAAATCCTACGAGCTTGCCTTCTCGTTCAGCGGCGGCCGCATGCACCTGACCCAATTTGAAGAGGTGGCCCATGTTGCCGATCCGAAAGCGCGCTGAGCGCGTTGGCGCCTTGGCGGCGCTTTGCCTCCCAGTGGTTTTTCATGCAAGCGCGCAAGCGATTCAGCTCGTCGACGCTCGCGATGGCGTCGCAGTCGAAGCGCTGATGTCCCTCAAGGAGCCCACCCGCATCCGCATCGAGAACGCGCCAATCAAGGACGTGTTCGGGAGCATCTATTCCAGCAACTGCACCGCCCCGACGTCTCAGCCAGCCACAGGAGCCCAAGTGCAAGGGATCACGACGCCTTCCGTGAATCCGTCCGGTGAGGTGGCCATCGAGTGTGACCAGGACAAGGGCGAGATCTACATTCGGCCCGTCGGCACGTCGAGCAAACCGGTCAACCTGTTCGTTTCCTCGGCTCAAGCCACCTACACACTGGTCCTGCGCCGAGCTGATGTCCCCGCGGACACGATCGTCATCCGTGACCCGGCTGCACAGGCCCGCCTGCGCAACGCCACGTCCCAAACACCTGGCTCGGCCTCAGCGAACCACGTTCGCACAATGAAGTCCTTGCTGGTGGCCATGGCCTCGGACCGGGTTCCCTCCGACATCCAGGTTACCGAGCTGAACCGCCCTATCCGGCTCTGGGCTGAAGCCAGCTTCTCATTGATGAGGCGCTACGAGGGCCGCAGCTTGGTCGGAGAGAAGTACCTCCTGCAGAACATCAGCCAAGAGGCGATGGTTCTGGCCGAACAGGAATTCGACCAAGACGATGAAGCAGCGGCGCAAAGCGCCGGTCAGATCGTCGGCGTTGCAGTGGAGAACCACAACCTGCTTCCTGGGCAGAGCACCAATGTCTTCATCCTGCGCCGGCTGGTGGACAGGGAGGCTCGTCGATGAAGACCTCCTTCAACAAAGAGCTTCGCCAGCATCTGTCGGCCAGGCTGGCCAGGCTGTCGCCGAAGCAGCGCCAATTCGTGACCTTGGGCGCAATCCTCGCCGGCGGCATCGGTCTGCTTTGGATGGTGTTCGCGTTCACAGACACGAAGTCGGCGCTGCCAACCAATCGGCAAGCAGCCGGCGCCCCAAGCGACATCAAAAACCTGGGCGTCATGACGCCTGGGCAACAGGTGACGGCCGAGGCTCAATGGGTCGGCACTGCTGGTCGCAAGTTGGCGCAGTACGAGAACGACCGAGAAGAGCAAGGGCGGCTGAACAAGGATCGGGCAGCTTTCGAGTCGCAAGCCATGAAGCGGTTCTCCGATCTGGAGCAAAAGCTGACGGCCGCAAATTCGGCGGCAACCGCGGCCGCGGCAATGCCGCCTGTAGCACCCCAAGCATCGCTCGGTACCGCATCCGCACCCAGCTCGGGCGCAATGCCTCCTGCTGCAGGACTTCCTCCGCCTCCACCGCCCACCAAGGTTCCATCCGGTGCCATGCCATCGGGCATGCCTGGACAGGGGCCAGCCACCACACTGCCCTTCCCGGCCCCGCTCCCCACGGTCTCGCCGTTGACACGAGTGAACGTCAGCCATCGGGAGCCGTCATCTGCAAAGTCCGAATCCGGCTCAGGCTCGCCCGCCGCGGTCCAGCCAAACACATCGACCTTCCTGCCGGTGAGCTTCACCCGCGGCCGGCTACTTGGCGGACTGGATGCTCCGACAGGCGGCCAGGCCCAGTCAAATCCGCATCCGGTGTTGATCCAGCTGATGGACAACACCGTCCTGCCCAACCGGTTCCGGGCCGAATACCGGGATTGTTTCGTGGTTGCCGCGGGATATGGCGACATCAGTTCTGAGCGCGCCTATTTGCGCACCGAGAGCCTCTCCTGTGTTCGCCTCGACGGCAAGACCCTCGAAGTGAAGATCCAAGGCAGCGTGTACGGTGAAGACGGCAAGGTCGGAATGCGGGGCCGTCTGGTCACAAAGCAAGGACAAATGTTGGCCAATGCGCTGCTTGCCGGGGTGGTCAGCGGCATCGGCCAAGGCCTGTCCACGTCATCCACGGAATACACGACGTCGGCGCTCGGCACGCTTGCACAGTCCAGTGGCAAAGATGCCTACCGCAACGGAATCGGCACAGGCGTTGGCCGCGCACTCGACCGTCTGGCGCAGTACTACATCAAGCTCGCCGAAAACACCTTCCCCGTAATCGAGGTAGACGCCGGCCGCGACATCGATGTCGTCATCACCAAGGGCGTGCGCATCGATACCCCGGTCAATCCGGGGCCGGACCCGTCCCTTCCCACCGAGCGCGATGCCGCGCTCTCCCCCGACGAACGCTACCTGGAGGACTCCCGCGATGAAGCGTATTGATTTTTCACGCCCGCCGCTTCGACATGCATGCGCAACGGCGGCCGCACTGACGGTCGGAATCACCCTGCATTCAACGGTTCAAGCACAGCAAGCCCCTATGTCACCTCAACCCGACGAAACCCGACTGCTTGCCGCGCTGCGGCGTGCGCACCCTGGGACTCAGTTCACCAAGGCTGTCCGGTCACCGGTCACCGGACTTTACGAAGTGTGGATGGGCGGAAACGTCGCCTACGTGATGGCCAAGAATCCTCGCTACTTTGTCTTCGGTCGGCTCTTCGATGCTGAGACGCTGACGGACTTGACCGCGCCAAAGCTCGCCGCCGTCGGCGCAAGTCAAAACAACGGCGCCGCTGCGCCAGCTTCCCCTCAAACCTTGATCCGGTTCGATCAACTACCTCTCAAGGATGCGATCACCGCGGTGCGCGGCAACGGCAGCCGTCATCTGGCGGTGTTCAGCGACCCCGCCTGCCCGTACTGCAAGCGGTTGGAGAGCGAACTCGCTGGCATCACGGATGTGACCATCCACACCTTCATGGTGCCGTTCCAGGGCGAAGCGAAGCCGATCGCAATTTGGTGCGCAGAGTCGCGTGCGAAGGCCTGGGAAAAAGTCATGGTGCATGACGACACCTCGGCACTTGCGGCTGCGACATCGTGCGATCACCCAATCCATCGGAATTTTGAACTTGCGCGCCAACTCGGCGTGCAAGCCACGCCGACCCTAATATGGAGCGACGGCTCGCGCACCGAGGGCTACCTCGATCGCAGCAGCCTCAACGCGCGGCTTGCCGCGTTGGGAGTCCAAGGCGCCAAGTCCGTCCCTGTTGGGTCTGATCGGGAGGCTCGGCCATGAGGCATCAGCTCATCTTCGTGGGCGTGCCTGTAGCGGCGATCCTGACAGGCTGCATGAACCTTTCGGGTCTCGGAGGCGACAGCCACTATGCGTGCAAGGCCCCCCAGGGCGTGGCGTGCGATTCGGTCTCAGGCAACTATGCGAATGCGGGTGCACGCCTCGCAGCGAAAACGGGACCTGCATCTCTTGAGCCCGTAAGTCCCACGGCGCCCCGTACACGACGTCTAGAGACTGCAACTGCCGCGAAGCCAACAGTCGCCGCCCAACCTGAATCGCCCGATTCGACGGATTCACTGCCTGCCCTGCGATCGACACCGAGGATTCTTCGGTTGTGGATCAAGCCATGGGAAGACGCCGACCGCGATTTGTACGACCAAAGCTACGTCTATCTGCAGGTCGACAACGGCCGATGGCTGGTCGAGCACGCCCAACGTGATATTCGCAGCGCCTACGCGCCGGTTCGCCCACCGGAACGTCTGTCGTCGCCGCAAAGCTCCGGCGACAAATCGGGCAGCCAACCCGCAGCCTCGGAAATTGGTCGTGCCCGTGGACAGTCCCCCACGCCCATGGCTGCGTCGCCATCGAGCGCCGTGGACGCCGCCCAGTGAGGTTGCCATGTTGGGATCGGAACGCTTCAACCCCATGAACGATCTTGCGGGCCTGTTCGGCCAGGAGCCGAAGGACACCGCACCGCCGGCTGCGCAGTTCGCCGACTGGCTTCCCTACTCCGCGTACTTCGCCGACGAGAAGGTCTTCGTGAACCGAGATGGCATGGGCTTCATGCTTGAGGTGGTCCCCCAATCGGGTGCAGACGACCGAATGGCTGAGGTGCTGATTTCCTTGTACTCACGCTGCCCTGTCGGAACCGGCATCCAATTCCATCTCTTCGCCTCGCCGCACATTCGCCAGCAGCTTGTTCAGTACGCCAACTTGCGCAAGGAAGACACGGATCAGACCGAGAAGGCCCAGCACTGGGGCAGGCCCGCTCGCAACAGCAACCTGTCTCGAACGCTTGCCCGCAAGCGAGTGGAGCATCTGCTGCGTGCCGCCCACAAGTCGCTGACCTCCGGATTTCACTACACCCTGCGTGACTTCCGGCTAATGATGAGCGTGTCGTGCGCCGGCGACCCAGAGGTCCTCACTGAACGCGAGGACCTGATCGCCCTGCGGGAGTCGATGGCCTCCACCCTTCGGTCTGCGTCCCTGCCGAACCGGGTCTGCGACGCCAGCGATCTCATCAACTGGTGCGCCCCGTTTCTCAATCCCGGCCTGCTGTCTCGCATTGAATCGTCCGAGACGCCGCCAGTCGTTTACGACAATGGTCGCGAGATTCGGGACCAGATCGTTGACCGAGACACCATCCAGGACGCGCGCCCCAACAGCATTCGCATGTGGAAGGAAAACTCGCCCGATGTGCTGGAGGCGTCTTTCTATTCCATCAAGTCGCTCCCAGAACGATTCTCGCTTTGGCAGATGGGCTCCCTGATCGGAGACTTGATGCAGCCGGCACTGCAGTACACCGCACCCTTTCTGCTGACGCTGGGCGTTCGCATCCTCGACCCCAATGCCACGAAGTCGGTGGTCACAGCAAATCACCTACGCGCCTCGCAGAACGCAAGAAGCAAGATGGCCGAGGCCATGCCGGATGTCGCCAAGAAGCTGCAGGACTGGACGGCAGCAGCCCAGGCCATCGACGCGGGCAACAACCTCGTGAGCCTGTACCACCAGCTGGCGATCTTCTCTCCGCCGGAGCAGTCAGCAACGGTTCAAGAGGCTGCCAATGCGATTTGGCGAAGCCGCGGGTTCCAGCTCAATGCAGATGTGTACATGCAGCGGCAGGCGCTACTGGCCAGTCTTCCGATGACGCTCACCGAGAGGTTTCACAAAGACCTTGCCAAGATGCGCCGTGTGACGCGCAAGACGATGGCAAACGCGGTGCATCTGGCCCCACTCATCGGGGAATGGCGTGGAACGAAAACGCCGACGCTGATCTTCGCTGGACGCCGCGGTCAGCTGACGACCCTCGACGTGTTCGACAACGACCTCGGGAATCCCACGGGTTCGATCCTCGGGACACCCGGCTCCGGCAAGTCGGTTCTGATGAATGAGATGGCCTGGTCCTACCACGCAGTCGGCGCCAAAGTTTGGATGCTCGACTACGGCCGGTCATTCGAGAAGCTATGCCGCAAAGCGAACGGCACCTACATCGAGTTCCGCCCTGAGACGGACATCTGCCTGAACATGTTCTCGCGCATCGTCGACATCAACGAAGACATCGACATGTTGCTGCAGGTCCTCTCGAAGATGGCAACGATGAGCCACGTGCTCGAAGAAGTTCAATACAAGGCCCTCTCCGCGATGTGCCTGAAGAAATTCAAGGAGTACGGAAACGACTTGACCGTCACGGGACTTCGGGACGCCTTCAAAGTAGGAACGATCGACGAGCTGGGAATCGTCAACGACTCCCGCATCAAGGACCTCGCGATCATGCTAAATCCGTACTGCCGCGGGGGGCCCTACGAGCGCTACTTTGAAGGCCATTGCAGCATCGACTTCAGCAATGACTTCATTGTCATCGAGAGCGAAGAACTCAAGCGTCGGCGCGATTTGCAAGCTGTGGTCAACGTCCTGTTGCTGCACCAGATCACCGGCGAGATGTACCTCACTCGCAATCGCCGGAAGGTGCTCTTCATCGATGAGCTGAAACAGCAACTTGGGGGCGGGTCACAAGACGATCCTGTCATGGCCGCCGTCATTGAGGAAGCCGCCCGCCGGGCGCGCAAGTTCGGCGGATCACTCATCACCGCCACCCATGGTGCCGACGACTACTACGGCTCCGCCCAGATGGAGGCGGCCTTCAACTGCTCCGACTGGGTGTTCATGCTGCGGCAGAAGCCCGAGTCCATCGAACTCCTCAGCCGCAAGGGGCGTCTGGCGGTCGACGAGAGCAAGAAGCGCCTGCTGAACTCGCTGCGCACCGAGCCAGGCGCCTTCTCGGAAATCTACATTTCATCGCCAATGGGCGAAGGTGTGGTTCGCAACATCCTCGATCCGGCAACGCAGTTGCTTTTCTCGAACAAGCTGGAAGACAACGCACCACTCGATGAACTGCGATCGCAAGGCATGAGCATCGATGAAGCCATTGCAACCCTGTTGCGCATGCGAGGGCACATCCAATGAAGACGCTTCTCTATGGATGGTTGGTCTCCGCTTTCACCATCGTGTGCGCCATCGTCATCTACGACCGAATCGTGGTCGGGCCCGCCAAGACCATCGGCGTCGTGGACGTAGGGGACGTTTATCGCGCCAAAGAAGCTGAGTTCACCGCCCTGCTCACCCAAAGCAAATCCGACGAGGACCGGTCAAGAGCCATGCGAATGGCTCGCGATTTCTCGCAACGCCTTCCGGCTGCCCTCGATGAACTTTCCAACGAATGCAAGTGCCTGGTTCTCATCAAGAGCGCTGTGGCCAGCCACGCGCCGCGGACCGTCGACCTGACCGAACAGCTCAAAACCAAGGTGATGACGCCATGAACAAAGTTGACCCGTCGAGACAGCGATTTGAACTGGACATGGCTGGCTTCTTGCGCCACGTGCGCAGGCACTGGTACCTCTATCTGCCCATCTTCGGAATTTGGGCGCTCGCGTACGTGCGCCTTTTCTTCGATCCGACACCGCGGTTGCCGCTCTTGTTCAATTGGACGCCAAGCCTGCCGTACCACCTCGGTCTGATGCAGCCGAAGCCCGATCGGCTCAAGCGTGGCGATCTGGTCATCTACCGCTTCGACGGTGAGGCTAAGGCCATCTACCCTGGCCTGCACCATCAACCGTTTTTCAAAACGGTCCGGGGTGTTCCCGGCGACTTGGTGAGCGTGGACGGTCGCACGGTGCAGATCAACGGCGAGGCCGTCGGCATTGCCAAGACGCACACCTTTGACAGGCGGCCACTCACACCGATTGCTTCTGGGGTGATACCGGACGGCTACTACTACGTACAGGGCACAAGTCCCGATTCGTTTGACTCCCGTTACCAGGCGAGTGGTCTCGTGCGTGCAGACCAGATCGTTTGCAGCGTGTACCCGCTCTTCTGAGGTCGTCCATGAAGCCAATTCTTCTTGTTGCCGGCTTCGCACTCATGGGCGCCGGTTCCATCCTGGCACAGCCTCTTTCGCCTGCCGCGTTGTCCCCAGCTGAGCCTACCCAGCCAGCCGACTACTTGGAGGGAATTCCGATGACGGACTACCTCGCCCTGCTGAGAAAAATCTCGCCGGCCGCCTACGAAGGAGCCTTGGCCTATGTGAAAGCCTATGAAGGCCGTTGCGGCCGTTATCTACAGGCCGTGGAGTTGCGCCGCGCCATGGCAGAGAGAGGTGGCGATGCTGTCCTGATGGGCATGATCCGCGCCAGCCACCTGCACGATACCAACGGCCTTTCCCAATGGGCGCAGCAGGTCAACTGCAGTCGCCAAGGGAGCACCCAATGATGCGCGCGGGCGCCATTGCTCGGGGTGCGCTGCTTTGCGTCCTCTGGGGTGCACCCTGGTGTCACGCAGCGTTGCCCACCGCCGTTCATGGATCGGATCTGGGCACGCTAGGTCCCACCTACGAAATCACAGAGCCAGACTTCCTTTCTTTCATCGAGCAGCGACTTCGAGAAAAGGAACGAAGCGGGGAACTCAAGCGCCTTCGTGAACAAGCTGTTGCTCGTGGAACGGAAGCGGTCCGTCATCCCAAACCTGCGCCCGGCCTGCGCACGGCCGTGGTTGCTCGGACCTTCTACTTCGACCCCACTTTCACGCTGGACCACAACGTCACTGACGTCGAAGGACGGCTGCTCTTTGCTTCCGGCACGCGCGCCAATCCTTTGGACGTTGTTTCGCTCTCCAAACACCTGCTGTTCATCGACGCGCGGGATCAACGCCAGGTGAGACAAGCGCGCCGCTTGGTGGAGACCTACCAGGGTCGGGTCAAGTTGATCCTGACCGCCGGGTCGTACCTCGACCTGATGAAGTCTTGGCGTCGGCCGGTGTACTACGACCAGGACGGGCGCCTGACCGGCCGGCTCGGCATCAGCCAAGTGCCGGCTCTGGTTTCCCAGGAGGGCGCCCGACTGCGCATCGACGAAATGGAGGTCAAGCCATGAACGTGCGCTCGCTTTTTGGCGCCGCGCTTCTTGCCATCGGGCTGATGACGGTGTCCGTGCCGGCCACCGCCGAGAACAGCCTGACCTGCCGAGGCAAGTTCCCCGACCCGATCGGCGACATCTGCTGGAGCTGCATTCTCCCAATGAGCATCGGCGGATCGTCTTCGGCCGGCAGCGACCAGGAAGACATCCCCAACCCCTCCAGCCCCGTATGCAGCTGCTTGGTGAACCCGATTATCGGGATCTCGATCGGATTCTGGGAGCCCGCGCGCCACGTCGAAGCGGTGCGCAAACCCTTCTGCCTGGTCTCTCTCGGCGGTGTCGACCTGGACCCGGGCATTGATGCGCCGGAAGGCGCGAGATTCACCCATTCGGAAGGCGACGGAGACGGCGGGAGCTTCTACCAAGCACACTTCTACACGAACCCAGTCATGTACTGGTTGGAAGCCATCACCGACTTCCCGTGCCTGGAACAGGGCGTCTTCGACCTCGCCTATCTGACCGAGGTGGATCCGCTTTGGAACGACGACGAGCTGTCGCTCATCATCAATCCGGACGCGCTGCTCTTCGCGAACCCCGTGGCAGTCGCCGCGTGTGCTGCGGATTGCGTGGCTGCTTCCCTTGGCTTCGGCATCCGCGAGATGTTCTGGTGTGCCGGATGCCAAGGGGGCATCTATCCACTCAACGGCAACGTGCCGTACCACATGGGTGGCGTGCGGACCGCTGCGTTGCTGGCACAGCGTCTCACCGCCAAGATGCACCGGGAACTGCTGGCCTGGGGCTGGCACGGCAAGGCGGGCTTGTGCGGCCCCTACTTCCTGCCGGTCATGGACAAGACCGCTTACAAGAGCCAGCTCACCTACCCGAAGCCGAATACCGACAAGGAAGGCGGTCGGTGCTGCCAGCCGTTCGGCCGAACAACCATCGCTTGGGGCGCAGGAAAAGAGTTTCCGGTCGACGGAGAGGACTTCGCGTTCATGCTTTTTCGAAAAAGGAACTGCTGTGTCGGCTTCTGAACTCCTGCGCCGGGCGGCGTCTGCCAGATGGACGGTCGCGGCTGCGGCCAGCATGCTCATCTTCGTGCAGCAGGCCCAGCCCCAATCCAGTCTCCCCAACGCACCGCACGTCACCGAACAAGACATCGAGCGGGCACGCGCAAAACATCGCATGCCCACCGATGAGGAACTTGCCCGCGTGCCGGTGCCTTCCACCCCCAGAGTAGACGCGCTTCCCTCGCCCGCTTCCAGCGCGCCCATCGACCTGGCAAAGATTGCTCGAGGCTACACAGCCAACCCGCAAGCTTTTGGCAGCGCGCTCACTTCGGGTGATCCGGGTCTCCTCATCTTCGTCAGCCTATCGATGCCGGAGCCGACCCTGCAGCGCTTGGTCGACCAAGCCACCCGAGCGAAGGCCTCTCTCGTGATCCGAGGGCTCGCCAATGCCTCTCTGCGTCAAACGGTGCAACAGATTCAGCGCCTGATCGGCAAACGCCAAGTGGCCTTTCAGATCGATCCTCAGGCGTTTGACCGCTATGCCGTCTCTCGAGTCCCCTCCTTCGTGCTGGTGCATGACCAGTCGCCGCCAGTCGCTTGCACCACCGGCGCGTGTGGAGCGCAAGCAGGTGCTCGGGCATTCGTCTCGGCAGCTGGAGACGTGTCCTTGGACTACGTGCTTGAACACATCGAGAAGACGGCCCCCGCCTTCCGTTCGGACGCCACAACCTTTTTGAGACGGATTCGGAGTTGAAGCCATGCGTCGCGCCATCATTTACTTCACGCTGGCTTGCTTCGTCACGACACAAACGGCCGCCCTGGCAGCGCCGCCCGCCAGTCCTTCCCGTCCTGTTGCAGCGGCTTCCAATCCCGCGCACGAGGAAGGTCTTGCCGCCGGCCGAACTGCCAACCCGATTGTGCGCGGCACGGTAACCCAGCCATCCGCTGCGGGGGCAGTCCCCGGCTACACGACCCAACCTCCCGAGACTCAGTATTACGGCCGGCCGGATCTGAAAGAGCAAGGCAACGCCAATCTGCTTCAGTGCGCCAGCACCCCGAACGACCCTGTGTGTCAAGCCAAGCGAGGTGCTGTCGACTCAGCCAATTCGCCCAGGGAGCGCATCACTGTCCAGGATCCCGCGGTGGCAGCAGCCCGCCAAATCACTCGCCAGCCTGGCAACACGATTGAAGACATCGCGAGTTTCTACGGAGGCTGCACCGTCCAAACAACCAACGCCCCCGTCACTACAGAACAGCGCGTGTGCATGCGGTACCAAAACGTCGGCCGCCAGAGCTGCACCCGCGACTTGTCGGTCTCGGTCGAGCAGACGGCCAACTGCACGCCCGGCGACTGGATCGCACATGCCGGATACGGCACGCTTGGACTCGATGTTCAGTGTCGTCCCCGCCTCGCCAACGCGAACCAGCACTTCCGGGTGACAGGCGACGGTGGCCCCCTCTCGTTTTTTGATGTCGACATGGGCCAGCCACTACCCTATCCGCGCAAGGTGGCTTCGTTCGCAGGAAGCACGGTCTGGATCACCGGCAACCGATGCACCGGAGAGCAATGCAATTTGACGGCGATCGTGCCACCAGACCAGCAGGCCTGCGCCTACGGCGACGACAGTGCGTCATGCTTCCCCGTTGAGCCCATCGTCAAGCGCTATGCGGACTGCCCTGCCGGTACGCAGAGTGGAAACAACATCTTCGCCAGCAGCACATCAAATCCGGACGATGTCAGCGCACCGCCCTCCAGGTACTTGGAGGAGCCAATGTGCTATGCCCCAAGCGAGCAGCCCAACTTGATCGCTGGATTCGACATCACTGGTGGCGTTCCCGGCTCCTACTGGTCGGCCAGTTCCGAACGTGCCGTGGTCGGCTGGATGGTGAATCCGCTGCTGGGCGCCGTGCCGGAGATCCACCTTCCCTTCAAGGCGCCGCTCATTGCCGTCACCGAAACCGATCGGTGGAGCGACCAGTGCCCTGCGCTCACCAATGGCCGGTGCAGCGTTGTGACCAGCGCTCGTTGCGTCGATGGCCCAGCAACAAAGCAGGTAGACGGAGCGCCAGTCACCCGGGACTGCTGGCGCTACGAAACCACCCTGTCCTGCGAAGGTGACTCGGCGCCGATCGACGAGTGTGCGTCCCTCATCAGCCAGGGCTGCACGCCCGTCAATGCCCGCTGCAAGCAGAAAAATCCGACTACCGACGTTTGTGAGGTGACCCAAAACACCTACAGCTGCACGGTGCCTGCCCAGCAGAAATCTGGCACGGCAAACTGCCCCTCCAACGTCGTGTGCGTCGGCGCGAGCTGCTTCGACAGTGCGTCCACGCGGGATTCGGACTTCGCCCGGTCAATGTCGCTGATGGAGGCCGCCCGGGAGGCCGGCGTCTACCTGAACAAGGACCTGATGCAGGTGTTCCGGGGCGAACAGAACTCGTGCCGTGACCGCTTGCTCAAGAACTGCTGCACCACCGATTCCGCCGGCGCCGGCATGTCGAACCAAAGCGTCTATGGAGTCGGCTCGAACCTCGTCTTCGACATCCTGATGGACGAGGCCAACCGTCAGGCGCTCTACGCGGGCGTGAGTTCGCTGCTGGCCGGCAGCGGCTTCAGTGGCACCTTCTCAACCTATGGCGTGTCGGTGGCCGTGAACGGCTCTGCGTTGCCAGCCGGATCGACAGTGCTTTTCAGCACGGACAGCCTGGTTGTCGCGTTCGATCCGTGGACGCTCGCCATTGCGGTCGTCATCTACGTGGTGATGTCCATGGCCTCATGTAACGAACAGGAGGGCCGCCTCGCAATGAAAGAGGGCGCAGGACTTTGCCACACCATCGGCAGCTACTGCTCTGGCTGCTTCCGGCTGTTTGGAAAATGCGTTTCTTGCACCGAACACACCACGGGCAAATGCTGTTTCAACAGCAGGCTGGCGCGCATCGTCCAGGAGCAAGGCCGCACCCAGATCGGTAAGGGCTGGGGGACGGCCCAGAACCCGGATTGTTCCGGGTTCACTGTCGCTCAGCTTCAGCAACTGGATTTCGGTGCGATGGACATGACGGAGTTTTACCAGTTCATCATTCCGAAGCTACCCAACGCCGCAGCGATCCAGCAGAAGAACACCAACCGCAGTTCCGACTGCTACTACGGGCAGGGCAAATGCCAATGAAGACGCTTTTCGTTTCAGCGGCCGCTTCGACCGTCATGCTCACCGCGCTGGCCGGCGCCGTACCGGATGTCGCTCGCAGCCCCGTGCCCAACATCCGCCCCTTGCTGTTGTCAGCCCTGGAGGCCGAGGATGGCCGGGCTCACGGGCTCTTGGTGGGCGAGATGGCGGACTTCATCACGCAGCATTTCAAAGCCACGAGTCCCATATACGTCGACGTACGAACCGCAAAGCGCTACACCCAGCCAGGATGTGCTCGGTTGCTGCTCAATTTTTGGCAGGAAGGCGTCCAGCTCGCCAACGGCGCGAACCCGAACAAGAAGGAGGTCGAATTTGGTCTCGACTACTGTATGGACGGGCTCCCACCGCGTTCCAAATCGAGCCAGCCATGAAGCGCACCCTCATGGCATTCGCGTGGGTCGCCGCGGCCGTTATCGCCTTCCCGCAGGGCGCGCTTGGTCAAGCCGCGTCTTTCGGTTACTGGTCAGACAACTGGCGAGGATGGCATTTCTACGAAGACCCCGAGCCCGCTCTCAGTCCGCTTCCACCCGCAAAGCCATCGCCCGTGCCGACCCCGAAGAAGGCGGCGCCTCCCATCCCGCCGGAGCTGGAACAGTTCAAAAGGCTGCAGGTCACTCTGGAGGAAACCCGCAACATCGCCATCATCAACCCGACCGAAGCAAACGTGCGTCGCTACATGGAGGTCGAGGCCAAGGTGGTTTCTCAGGCCTCTCTCTTCGCGGACGTGGCTCAGCGCATCGCCTGGGCCACGCCTGAACTGGACCCCACGCTTCAGGGTCGTCCTGTGAACGCCAAAGCGATCGAGGTGTTCGATCAAATGCAGTCTGTTGATCGCCAGAAGTCGGTCGCGCAGCTCGGACAGGATCACGTCCTGCTTTTCTTTTTCCGCAGCGACTGTCCTTACTGCCACGCCATGGCGCCGACGATGGAGGCTTTCGAAGCTCAACACGGCATCAAGGTGGTCGCGGTCAGCGTCGATGGGGGTCCGATGCCAGGCTTCCCCAACGCTCGGCCGGACAACGGCATCGGCCAAACATTGCGCGTCACCCAGGTGCCGGCGACATACCTCGCGCAGCCCTACAGCGGGAAGATCACACCGATCGGGTTCGGCGTGCTATCGGACGCCCAACTCTTGGAGCGCATAGCGACTGCAGCTGCGTCGGCGCAGCCTCCCTCCTTGTCCATCAATTCACGCATCGATTCAGGGGCCACGACGCAGGTAAACCCCACACCCACTCCGCCCTTCGGATCAGGCATTGGATCGGCTCTTGGTTTCTCGAAAGGAATCTCACCATGACCCACTTCTGGACCAACCGACTGGGCTGTGGACTGCTTGCTGCCGCCATGGTCGTCACCCAATTTCCTGCCAGCGCTGGCGATCTCAATGCTGAAGTGAATGACATGTTCAACAACCTCGGTGCGATCGGAAACTACACCGCGCCGGGTGCCTTCCGCGGGCAGACGTTCAACACCTACCAAGGTGGCAATCTGATGATGCGCTCGTCCAACAAGGTGTACCAACTCGCGGCAATCGAATTTCCAAGCGCGAAGGCGGGTTGCGGCGGCATCGACGTCTTCGGTGGCTCGTTTTCGCACATCTCTTCGGCGGAGTTCAAGAACATGCTACGCAACATCACGGCTGCCTTGCCCGGCATTGCATTTCAGCTCGCCCTCGAATCCGTCTCACCCCTGCTGGGTGGGCTCACGAAGTGGGCAAAGGGCCTGGAGACTTGGGTCAACAACGCACGCATCAACAGTTGTGAGACTGCCAAGGCGATCGTCAGCACCGCCGCCGAAGCTACCGGCTACAGCTCCCAAGAAGCCTGTGCCGACTTGGCCGTTGACCTCGGATTGGAAAGCGACCGCGATGCCGCCCGGCGCCGCTGCGCTTCCGATAGGCCCGGCATCCTCAATACCGCGCGCACATCGTCAGACGCTCGGATCAAGAACAAGGCGCCCTTCGTCGGCAACCTCACCTGGAAGGCCCTGCAGCTGGCAGGCCCTGCGCTGGATGACCAGGAGCGCGAACTCATCATGAGCATCGTCGGCACCGTCATCTTCTACCCGGAAGACGCGGCACGGGACACCGATGTGATCGCCCCTTCCCTCACGTCAATCAATCAGCTCCTGTATGGACAGGCGGCCAATGACGCCAGCACGGTGACGCAGCATCTGCTCAAGTGCAACAACTACACGGCCTGCGACCAGGTCACGCACGATTTGAACTACGCCCACATCCCGTTCACCACCAAGGTGGAACTGATGATGCGGTCAATCGCAGAAAAAATCGCCACCCGAACGCCCATCCCCAACAACTCGGCCGAGGTTGGCTTCGTCAACCAAACGACCGAACCCGTCTACAAGATGCTCTCCATCGGCTCCACGATTCCTGGCTCGGGCTTGGCGGAAAGCCTCATCGCACGATACCGAGATGTCATTGCGGCCGACTACGCCTACGTCTTCCTCGACCGCAACTTGCGACTCGGCATGGGCGCCCTGGAGAAAGACTTTCTACTCCAGCAAATCCAGCGCGAGCAGGCTGCACGGATACGCCAACGCGCACAAGCAACGCTGCTGCTTCTTTCCCAGGAAAAGAGCCTTCTCTACCAAAAAGTCGGCTCGGCGCAGTCCGCCGCGACCCAGCTTGAGCAGCTTGAGCGCCAGCTTCGATCGAGCATGCCCCAGCACGTGATGGACATGCTGGGCCGAACCGCCGCATACCTCGATTGATCCTCAAGGTGCCAAGCCATGTGGGAGATCTACGCCTATCAAAATTCCGACAGTCTCTTTGGCATCTTCAACGCGTGCGCAGCCATCTTCGCCTCGGCCGACTATCTGGGCGAAATTGCCGCCGTGGCATTCTTTGGCTTCGCGTCCGCGCTGATTGGCTATGCCTTTGCCCCAGAAAAACTTCAAGGCTGGAAATGGCTCGGCTCCGTGGTGCTGGTCTGGTCCGTACTCATCGTTCCCAAGGTCTCCGTTGGCATCATCGACAAAACCGGCGGGTCTGCTGTCAAGGTGGTGGACAACGTGCCATTCGGGGTCGCCATGCTGGGCAGTGTGACCAGCACCATCGGAAACAGCAGCACCCAGCTCTTTGAAACCGCCTTCCAAACGATCCCAGGCGCTGGCGCGCTGCCCAGTGAACTGGCGTATGCCAAGAACGGCCTCATGTTCGGAAACCGCCTGGTCAAGGAAGTCACGAACGTGACATTCCAGGATCCAAATTTTCGGACCGACCTCATCAACTTCATTCACAACTGCACAACCTACGACCTGATTGACGGGCACCTGAACCCTGCGGACTTCTCAAGCTCTGGCGACGTTTGGGCGCTGATGCGGGAACCGAACCCGGCCCGCTTCAGCCCCGTGACCAACGCCGCAGGAACAGCAGACGTCGACACGTGTCCCAACGTCTACAACATCCTCAACGGACGCATTCCCGCTCAGATCAACCGCATCCAAGGCAAGCTGGCTTTCCAGTTGAATCCGACGCTGCCGGCGCCCGCTGCAGCCGCCGTCATCGCCAACCAGGTGCAACAGGCGTACTTCAAGAATCAGATCGCGGACGCATCGCTGACCTCTGCCGACTTGATCCGACAAAGCGCCATGCTCAACGCGATCAAGGACACCGGAAAGATGATCGGTCAAAAGACCAACGATCCGGCGTCCATGGTGCTGGCGGTTGGCCGAGCTCAAGCGGTTGCCCAGCAAAACGCGACCTGGATCAACTTTGGCAAGGTCGCAGAGCAGGCCCTGCCGGTTTTTCGGAACAGCATCGAGGCTTTGAGCTACGCGATGTTCCCACTGTTCGTCCTGCTGCTGTTGACCACCAGCGGACGAGAAACAATGTTGGCTCTCAAGGGCTATGCTGCGCTGCTCATCTGGATTCAGCTGTGGCCGCCGCTCTATGCCATCCTGAATTACATGGCCAGCATCTATGCAGCCCACGACCTGGCGGCGGCCGCGGACCTTGGAACCGGCGTAAAGGCACTTTCGCTTCAAACGGCATCGGCCATCTACTCGGGGGCGATCTCAGGCGAAGCCGTGGTGGGCTATCTGGCCATCAGCATCCCAGTGCTGGCCTGGTCCGCACTCAAGCGGATGGAAACCCTCGGTACGGCCATGGTAGGAGGTCTGTCAGGCCTGCAGGGTCTGCTGACCGGCTCCACCTCGGCATCCACGGTTGGCAATACCAACATGGGCAACGTCAGCATGGATCAAACACGGTTGGCCCCCAATCGCACGTCTGCGTTCATGAGCACTTGGCAAGACAACGTCAGCGGTGACACCTATTCTTCCAATGTCTTGAATGGACGCACCGCCGTCAGCTTGCTGCGGAACCAAGGCTTTGCCTCACGGACTGTTTCAGTGCAAGCGACCCAACAGGATGTCAACGAAGCTAGCAGGCAGGTGGACGCTGCACGCAGTGAAGCTTTGACAGCAAGCACCGAGCGCTCGGCGGCCCTCACCAGCGCGTTCAGTCGGGGGTTGTCAAAGCTTCATTCGGCACGCGACACTCAAGGCGAAACCTCGTCAGGCTTCGAGCAATTCGGATCGACGGTGAACCGGCTGGACCAGATTACGAAGACCATCTCCGACACCACAGGGCTTTCTCAAGCCCAGGTTGCCAACATCGGATTCGGTGCCTCTGCGAGCTTGGGCGTCAAGCTTGGGTTCTTCAAGGCCGGGGTCGACGCATCTGCCAGAAAATCCTATGCCTCGACCTTGTCCGCCCAGGAGCAACGTGCACTCGGCGCCATGACGAATGAACAGCTTGCCGAATTCAAGCAGTTCGGCGACAGGATTTCGCGGGACAACAGCTTCAGCAATGCCGTTTCAAACGACTCCAGCGAAGCGAGGGACATGTCTTCTCGGCTCAGTTCGACCACATCGAAGTCCCAACGCGCAGAGGCCCAGCTGTCTGAGAGAACGGCATTTTCGGAGCGCGTATCAACCGCATTTGGACGTGGCGAGTCCATCTCAATCGACATCGCGCAGGATCCGCACAACCTCGAAATGTTCATGCGATTCAGCAACCAATATGGAGGCAACAGCGCATCTGCTCAAGCGTTGATGGCTGCTGAGTTAGCCCGCCAAGCGCTGCCGCCGAATTCATCTTTCTCCGACGGCACGGCGCTGCCCGCTTCGTTTGGCACGCCTCGACAAATCCACGAGCGAAACGCAAGCTCTCCCCGTTTGCAGCCCAACATCGACCGACAGGATCGTGGCCATCGGACCACTGTTTCTCAGTCGATGGCGAGCGAGCCTGATCAGCATTCAGCTTCGGATGCCAGCATTGCTCGCGAAGACATTCTTCGCCAGGGGCAAGACATCAAGCAGCGCGTCCATTCGACAGAAGAAAAATCAGATTCGCGACTTGGCGGTGTCAAGGACGCAGATGGCACCCTTAAATCTAAAAATTCACTCGCATTAAAAAGCTTGAAGCAAGTCGGAAATGACGCAGAGGCAACCTTCGACAATGTCAAAAAGACGGTCGACCAATTTCGATCTAAATGACTAGATGAGCTTGTCAGAGTCAAGCATGTGCCGATCCGAATCACCCTTGAAGACAGGCGCCGTATGCGGTGCATTTCCTTCATCCCGCCAGTAGTTCTCAACGAACTCTTGGGGATCATCCCAATCAGCCGGCCTGCGGCGCAGTTGGTCAGAGCTACAGTGTCGTCCATACCTTGCTATGGCTGCACCAATTGGAATGCAAAACATCATAGCCACGCCAACCGCTACCAACTTCGTCGCCCAACGCTCTTCTGCAGTGATGAGCAATCCGGCACCAACACCAACGGCGATGCTTGCGATGAAGATGAACTTTCTCACTTGGTGCCTTCCCAATTTTTCTGAAAGCTTAATGTCCTTTGAAGAGCCGGCCAACCTTACCTAGCAGTCCCTGCCGAGGGGGAGTCCAGTCAGGCTCTAAAAATTTATACACATCCTCATAGTGCCGAAGTGGCTCAACTGGAATCAGTTCCATGGGAACCAAAGGGCTATCGATCTGGATTTTCATGCCACGACGCCAGCACAACTTGGCTTCATAAATTGCCTTCAGCGACATGAAATCCTCGAACAACGCACGATCACCATTGAGCCTGGAATGCTTTTGGATCAATTGGCGAAGGCCTTCTTCATCTCGCTTCAAAAGCAAAGAATAAAAATCTTTCCCTTTTACCGCGGCGCGGCGATCGGCCACCCTTCCATGACTCGCCATTTCCTCAATGTGAGTTCGAAGTTGATCGTCATCTTCAAGGATCGCCAACTGCAGCATGTGGGTGACGTATTGAACCCTTAGCGGATTGCCTGCGGTCTTCTCCAATGAGATAGTGGCAACATTTGCCATGCTTTGAATGACACGCTCATTGTCAGAAAGCAGGGCACAGGTGAACGGAAAAACTGTGTCAAACAAGGAGCCGTCGGTTTGGCCAACGGTTGAGACCATTAGTTGGCTTGCTTGATAAAAGCTTTGCTTAAAACCTCTCACGTCACTTTGGATGTAATAGGAGCGGAGACCCTCTGCCAAGTCCAATGTTGCGAGACTTTGGACCACTGCACCAAGCGCGATTTCGTTGCGTCGGAACGAAATCATCTCAATGCAATCCGCCCGTCGCCCTGCTTGGGCATCAAGCAATCGAAGCAAACCTTCCTCGCGTGCTGATTTCGTCATGGTTTAACCGGCAGTTTGACAATTGTTTCGTTGCTCGGCTGATCGTCGATGTCGCTCGCACGTCGCCAAAACTGGCCAGATCGATCAGGCAGGCTGAGGAACATTGCTAATTAGGACGCGCCTTGTGTTGCACTAAACCGAATTTTTTGTGAACGGACACATTCATTAGAAATCTGTAAAAAAACGCCACCCTACTGAAGCCGACGGATTTTTTACATTAATTTCTCAATGAGGAATAAGGCAACAATTATGCCCCTCTGCCTATTTCATATTCCTAACTTTCATAGTCAAATTCAGTTCTGAATTTTCCTGAACGTTCCAACGTGAAGCGAGCCTTACCCCATGAATTACCAGAAGCCCTCATTAAAGAATGAAGTTCCTGAAACGCCGTATAAACCTCATACTGGCTGGAGGTGTCGGGAGCAAACCATTGCCGCTTACCAGACTCATCCACATAATCATAAATTGCCTCACCATTATCATCCGAAATCGATGCAGCAACAATTATTTCTCGCCATCCAACAGGCGCAGATTTACTGACAACGTCGGCAACCACCTTATATATTTGCTGATCTGTTCTTGTCATAGAATTTATCCACCTGGTTTGTTTTTGAAGAAACGCGTTACTGGTCTTGCAGTTCCCACTTGCTGTGTAACAGCAAAAGCATCCGGCCTCACAGACGAGCTTGAGTATATAGGCTGAACTCTAACACTTACGGTGTTGCCCGCTGCTATCTCTGCCGCCCATCCCGACTCCATTGAACGCCATGCTCCCATGTTTAGATTTGCGTCCATGGGAACCAAATTTATACCTTCGCCGGGACCACGGAAGATCGAGGCGATGAGGTGCCCACCCTGGTCTGTAGACAGTCGATCCAAACGCCCTGACACCTTCTGTTGATACGTATTGCGTTCAGCCGTGTCAAGAACAAGATTGCCACTGACCTCTGTTACTCGCCCCAGCGAATCCGTTGCGTAATTATAGCCTGTCGTTTTATCAATATAACTGGCATTCGATTCTAGTGATTTATTCAAGCTGGAGTTCCATGCCCCCGGCTTCCCAGAATCAAACTCGATTCGCTTGAGTTGCTGCGCTGAAGCATTTTCTGCTGCAGCCAAATCACCAGTAACACTGCCAGCCCCTGCAAGAGAAACGGGCGATTGCGCCGGAGGAACGACACTTCCCGCTGATCCCCCACCGTCAGCATATTGATACGAGGTCCCCGCCTTCTGAGCGAAGCTCCCCTGTCCGGCTTGTCGGGTCGCTTGAGTCAGTTCTTCGGCAGTACTCGCCCCCAAAGGAATAGAGGACGCTCCTCGACCGGCAAGTACATAACCCTTTCCGACCTGCCAAGCCGCGCCGATACCTTCGCCCATAGCGAGGCCCAGAACGCTAAGCCGCTGTGTGTTTGTCCAACTATATTCAGAAACATAACCAGCTTCCTCAGCGCGCCCCTGTAGTTTAAGTAGCGTCTGGTAATAAAATTGCATGCGTGCGGAATCGATCGGACCAACCTCATCGCTCTTTACTGTTTGATACAGCGCGGGGATTAGGTGAATAAGCCCACTTGCGAGCGTACCGGCATCGCCTAATACACTCGAATTACGTCCGGCATCGACATAGCCAAGATGTTGCCCATTCGCAAACCGAGAGTTCCAATCTTGCAGGCGAGTCGCATTGAAATTACTGTTTAAAAAGCCCCGGACGTTTGTGTCGTTTTCACCATATGCATCAAAAAGTGGCTTGAGATTGATCGTTTCATCTTTGCGCTCGGCGGCTGTAGCAATAAAGAAAGAGTGAGAAACTCCAGAACTGTCGATGTAGTTCCATCCCTTCGCTTCCTGCTGAATAAATGATTCTGTTACGGCATTTCTGCCGTTAAGCCCTGTCCAATGATCATCAACCATCGCAGCACCATAGCCGTCAAGCTCCTTAAGTGCTTGTACTTCTGTGATGTCCTGTCCAAGTTTCTCTTTGACAAATTCAACATAGCGACGAATGCGTGACTTGTCTTGTAGAAATGCAACTTCCTTGGGGTGCAATTGACGGTTGTTAGTATCCACCGCAAAACCATATCCAGCCCCTTGATTGCCGCCAACAACGCTGCCAAGTCCTGCGGCCGTCAGCTCCGCGAGCCCTTGCGAAGCCAGCTGCGCGGCTTGAGGATTCATGCCGCTCTTGATGAGGGATTCGTTGACCTTGCGCTGTATGTCATCCAACGCGGGCGATGCAGCCGCCACAGTTCCGGCGCCCAGCGCCCCGTCCCACCCACCACCCACCCCGCCAACCAAGGCGTGCAACGCCACGCGGTACACGCCACCGTCGCCCCACCGCTCGTAGTCCAACTTCGCCTGGGGATCGCCCACCATTTGCTGCGCTTTTTCGGCCGTCATGCCGCGTTTTTCTAGCTCACCCAGCATCGCCTTCTTGTCTTCAGCGCTCAAGTTTCCGTCACCAGCATTTGGCTGCTGCAGCGCGTTGTAGGCTTGGGCATCCTTCCAGGTCTGCATGCGACTGTTCGCGAAATCGGCCACCGCCTTTGGCGCCACCTGACTGAAGGTCTGCGTGATCTTCGTCTGTGCATTGATCTCGCTTTGCACCCTGGCCGCATTGAAGATTGGCGCGATCACTCCCGCAGTGTCCTCACTGGTGGACACGCCGATACCTGCGCGCGTCACGCTCGTCTGTAGACCGCTGTCGGAACCGTACCCGAAGCTCGCGCTGGGCTGGCGGCCCGAGTCCTTGCCCACGACAAGGGTGCTGCCCTTCTCCACGTTCGTTTCGGCTGGCTTGGCTTGATTGGTGCTGGTCTTCCCGGCATCCGCATCCCACGTCCCGCCTGGCTTGCTCCATTCGCCAACCTTGTTGCCGAAGTTGCTCGCATTGGACTGGTCACCCAGCTTCGTGCCCACACTCCCCGACACCGCGAACGACTCGCCGTTGAACTCCACGCGATTGTTGATGTTCTGCAGCGTCACGCTGCCCTGGTGATCGAAGCTGTTTTTGCCATCGTCGATCGCCTTTTGGCTGCTGGCGATCACGCCGCCGTTCAGTGCCGTGTCGCCGCCCACCTTGATCTGGTAGCCACCGTCGCCCGCCTTGAACCCGGTCTGCTCCGTCACCGCCAGGTAGTTGCTGTCGATCTTGCTTTGTCCGTAGCTGCCGCCTATCGTCGACAGCCCCTCACAGATTGGCGGAATGCAAAGGCTGACAGACACGCCGCCGCTCACCTGCTTACTGTTGTAGGTGCTGCTGTCTTGCAGACTGTCGATCTTCAGGTTGCCTTTGATGTCGCCGCTGATCTGCGGCGCAGTGACCACCGCACCGCTGAGGGTCGTGTCACCGCCCGACTCGATACGGAACGCATTGCCGGCTGTCACGTGCGTGTTTTTCCATGCCAAGTCATCGCCATCGGACTTGCCCCTTGCCATGCTGGCCGCAAAATCGATCGTGAAGCCGTTCTGCGCGCCGCCCAACGCCAAACTCACCCCAAGGCTCACTCCCGAGCTGCTGTCCTTGCTGCGCTGGTGCGCGGTATCCTGCCCCGCCTTGAGCGTCACGGCGCCATCGGACTTCAGCAGCACGTTCTGTCCGCCGTCGATCTGGCTGCCCGACACCGTCAGTTGGCTGTCGGTGCCCGCGCCGGTGGCGCGGATGTCCACGTTGCCGCCGGCCGCCACCACGCTGCCCACTGCGTTGGTACCGCTCTGGTCCGAACTGCTCTTGCTCTGGTTGTGGCTTAGGCTGACGCCGATCTTGATGCCACCCATTCCACCGCCCATCAAGTCGGTCACCGCACCGACGGCCTCCTTTGCCGCCATAGCCGTGTTGAACGCCGCCATTGCCTTCATGCGATCACTCTTGGTGTCCTCACTCGCTTGCACCATTCCCTTGATGCTTTTCGCCGCGTTCAACAACGGGATGCTGACCACGCCACCGAATGCAGTCTTCTTGTAAGCGCTGTCCTGGTGTGACTGGCCGGTCTCCTGGCCCTCTTCAATCGTCACCTGTTTGGCCACGATCTGTACGTCGCCCTTTGGTGCCAACACTTGGCTGGCTGTCTGCTGGTAGTCCTCGCCGGCCTGCAGGCTCACGGTGCCGTTCAAGCTCATCACCTGCGTGCCTGCCAGCGTGGTGCTGCTGCCACTGGCGTTTTGGCTCTGGCTCACCTTGCCGAAGGACGTCAGGTACCAACTGCCAACATTTCCTTGCTTGCTGCTGGCGGAATGCGAAGCGTTCTGCTGAGTCTCTTCAGCAGCCAACAAACTCAGGTTGCGCTCGGCTCGCACCACGATGCCGTCGTCAGCCACCAACGTGGCGGCCTCGAGCTTCGTGTCGCGGCCACTGCGTACCTGCAACGTGCCGGCGTTGAGCTCGCTGCCCACGCTGGCCGTTTGCTGCAACTGAGAGGTCTGCTCCGAAGCCTTTTTCTCCAGCATGAGAAGAGCCGCGGACGGATTTCCTGCGTCGGCCATTGTCTTGATGATCCCGCCCATGCGGGTCTCCTCCTTGCGCATGTGCGACTCCGACAGCGCCGCTTTGCCGGCCAGCACACTCACATCGCGGCCCGCCTGGATGTCGAGCAGCTTGGCCGATGTCACCTGCGTCGCTTCCAGCTGCACATCGTTGCCAGCCTTGAGTTGCACCTGATCGCCCGCCACCATCGTGCCCACACTGGTGGAGGTCGATACAGTGTCTCTGGTGGTCGTACTCTTGTCTTTGATCAGACCGTGGCGAGTGCTTTGGCGAGCATCGTCATCCAGTTGCTCTTTGCGGCCAGCGGCAAGATTCATATCTTGTCCAGCCTCCAGAATCGTCGCTCCCTTCTCGCTGGAAACTGATGCTGCGCGAGCGCTCAGATTTTTGCCTGCAGTAATCTGCAGGTCACCGGAGGTGGCCACCACCGAACCCACGTCCTGCGCTTGGGTGTGGCGACCGAAGTTGCCAGCGTCAGGGTAGTACTGGAAATCATTGCTGACCCAGGCGCTGTCCAACCGGATATCGCTCTTGGCGGTGAGCGCGCTTTGACCGCCCTCGCCAGTACTGAAAACCTCCGCGGCTTTGAGCTTCAGGTCACGCCCGGCTTCGATTACCAGCGAGCCTTGGGCTCCGGTCACGCCTACGCTAGCCACCTTGTCGATCCGCGTGGTGTCTTGCCGGAAGATGCTGTTGCTCAGGTTGCTGGTTTGCGTCGTGGTCAGCAGACTGATGTCGCGGCCGGCCACCAGCGACACGGCATCTGTGCCAACGATCCTGCCTCCCTGGTTGACGATGTCCGTGCGGGCGTTCAAAGCGACGGTGCCGGCCTGCAGGAGGCCGCCGGCGTTTTGAATGCTGTCGGCGCGGATGGTCAGCGCGTCGCGTGCCGTCAGCGCATTGCTGTTGCTGAAGTCGCCATTGACGGTGTAGTCGATGCGGTTGGCCGCGATGACCCCCTTGCCAAGCTGGCCGGGCCCGGCGCTCTCTTGCACCTTGGTCATGGCGTACACCTGCGGCACCAGGGCCTGGAGCTTGCTGCCATCGGATAGCGTCACGTCGTGATACTCCATCCAGACGATGTCGCTGGTCAGGTTGGCCACCTGATCGGCCGTGAGTGCGGTGCCGATCTTGAGATTGTTTTTCTTGGCGTAGTCGATCGCGTTGGTCATGAGGGCGATGTATTCGCGCTCGTTGTTCACGTCCTTGTCGAGCAGGCGCGCGCCCAGCAGCTTCGAGGTCTGTTCCCTGATCAACCGCTGCTCGTAGTAGCCGTCACCCAGCCGGCGACCAACGGTGTTGGGGTCCACACCCAGCTCGCGAAGCAGGTAGTTGCTGTCGAGCCACTGGCGGTAACCAGCGAACTTGGCGTCGGTGGTCACCAACGTGCGGGCCTGTGGATCGTTGCTGGTCGTGAAAAGGCTGCTCTTGGGCACCTGCAGGGTCATGCTGCCCGCACGAATTTCAACCGTCTTGGGGGCATTTGGATCGGCCTCGCCGGCCGATGGCGTGGTGCCGCTGGACGGCGTTGCTTGCGCGCCCAGCACCGCCTGTGAGCTGCCACCGCTTGCGCTCACCTTCAGCGCATCTGCGCCTTGGGTCGCCTGGGCATACTGCGTCGCGTCACCGGACTTGATTTCGCTGCCACGGAGTTCAGTTTCGGTCGAGTCGTAGGTGACCTTGCTGGTGTCCGAGCCGGCGATCTTCTCGGTCGTCATGCGGTTGTTCTTGAAGCTGCAACCGTTGTACCAGCTGCAGCTGTCGCGCAAGAACGAGATCGTGGTGCCTTGGGTCAGTGTCTCCACCGTCAGCGTGCTCAGCGCCGTGTAGCGGCTCTGGTCGTACTTGATGCCGCCGAACGCATAGATGCCGCTCGCTTCATTTCTGACGTTGGCACTCCCGAAATCCATTGCGCCATCGGAACGAATGACGCCCGCGGCGCTGCTCTTGTCCTTGTCGAGCGTCGTCGTGTTCACTGTCGTTGCGATGTCTTTGACGCTGCGGTACAGGCCCGCCCCCCCGGTGTCGAACATCACAGTCTGGTCGTGGGTCGTGACCGACTCGCTGTTGAAGACAAGCTTCGTGCGGGTGTTGACCACGTTGTCCACGTTGTGCCAACCGATGTCTCCACCCGAGTCGATCAATGCACTGGAGTTGGTGACCCTCCATGCTTGGCCCGTAGCTTGGTTGTTGGCGTCTAGCCCGCTGCCGAAGTGGATGTCGCCGCCGCTGCTGATCTCCGCACCGTTGAAGTTGCGCACATCGCGGGCGCCGATGTCCAGCCGCTCGCGAGCGGCGATCACGCCGGATTTACCCGAATCCACCAGGCCCTGCTCTCCTTCGGTGCTGGCTTGATACCACGACGCGTTCCAGGGATGGAACCAGGAGCGAAGCCCTCCCCGGGCGCCCAATGACGCAGCATCCGACTCGTCGGTGTTGAAGACCCTGTCGGCTTGCAGCCCCAACCGCGTGCCGTAGATCCGTCCTGTCCCGATGTTGGTGATCGTGTCCGCCTTCAGCACGGTGTCGTCGCCGTTGATGAGCCCCCGATTGGTGATTTGCCCCGACGCGTCGAGCGTCGTGCTCATCGCCGTGATTTCACCAGTCGTCGTGTTGTTGATCGCGCTGGCGTTGACGTTCAGCGCGTTGCCTGCCGACACCGTTCCCGAGTTGGTGAAGCCCCCAGCCGTAGTGACCAACAGGTTGCGCCCCGCTGTCATC
>JGI24740J21852_10000097_pt1 | contig 30799 bp, 28 predicted proteins | sample KBSCornC6_FD_21852 | JGI IMG/M metagenome (IMG submission 21852) | reverse complement strand
GTGGAGCGTTTCTTCAATCGCATCAAACAGATGCGTGGTCTGGCAACACGATACGACAGACGTGCGGACAACTACCTTGCCGGCCTCAAACTCGCCGCAACCAGGATATGGATCGCTTCAGCTAATGAGTCCGCGTCCTAAGCCAGCATCCGACCGATTTCGCGCAGTGAGCTGTGCCATTTGAGTGCCTCTTCGAGGACGTGCGGCGTTTGTCCGCCCCGCGCAAGGGCTCTTTTGTGGTAGTCGGACAAGGTTTCGCGGTAGGCCGGATGCACACAATTGGCGATGATGGTGGTAGCGCGTTCCCGTGGCGCGAGACCGCGAAGGTCAGCCAGCCCAGTTTCGGTCACCAATATATCGACGTCGTGTTCAGTATGGTCCACATGGCTGACCATGGGCACGACCCTTGAAATCGCACCGTTCTTTGCCGTCGATTTCGTGACGAAGATGGACATATAGGCGTTGCGGGCAAAATCGCCGGAACCGCCAATACCGTTCATCATGTGCGTGCCACCGACATGGGTCGAATTGACATTGCCGTAGATGTCAAACTCCAGCGCGGTGTTGATTCCGATGATCCCAAGGCGACGAATGACTTCCGGATGATTGCTGATCTCCTGCGGGCGCAGGATCAGCCGCGACTTATAGGCTGCGATATCTGGAATGACCTTGCGATACTTGTCGGCCGACAGGGTCACTGAGGAACCGGATGCGAATGTGAGCTTTCCGGCGTCAAGCAGATCGAAGGTCGAATCCTGGAGAACTTCGGAATACATGGTCAGATCGTGAAACGGCGTGTCGATGAAGCCGTGGAGTACGGCATTTGCGATCGTGCCGATGCCGGCCTGAAGCGGCAGCAGGCTGTGACTCAAGCGTCCGAGCTTGACCTCATGCATCAGGAATTCAGCCAGATGCCCAGCAATCGCTCGCGTTTCGGCATCCGGCGGCTGAATGGTCGAAGAACTGTCGCTGTTGTGCGTGACGACAACAGCCGCGATCTTCTCTGGAAGAATCGGGATGAAAGGGACGCCGATGCGGCTGTCTGGCGCCATGACGGGAATTGCCTCGCGGCTTGGCCGGCGCGTCGGGATATAGATATCGTGCAGCCCTTCCAATTCCTGTGGCTGCGATTGGTTGATTTCGACGATGACCTTATCGGCCAGGATCGCGAAGCTTGCCGAGTTGCCGACCGATGTCGTCGGAATGATCCCGCCGTCTTCGGTAATGGCCGTCGCCTCGATCACGGCAATATCGACCGGCGAGATCTGGCGGCTGCGAAGAAGTTCCACCGTCTCGGACAGATGCTGATCGATGAACATGACTTCGCCGGCATTGATCGCGTTTCGCAGAACCGGATCGGACTGAAAAGGCAGTCGACGGGCAAGCACATGCGCCTCGACCAAGGCCCCGTCGAGATTGTTCCCCAGCGACGCGCCGGTCATCAGCGTGATCTTCAGCGGATCGTCCTTGGCGCGCCTGGCAAGCGCCATGGGCACGGCCTTTGCCTCGCCCGCGCGCGTAAAGCCGCTCATGCCGATGGTCATTCCGTCCTTGATCAGCCGGGCGGCATCGTCCGCGCTGACAATGCGTTCGAGCAACTCCCTGTTTCTTATGCGCCCGCGAAACATGGCGATCCTTCCTCAGGTCATGGATATCAGGAACAAGAGCCGAGTTTGCAACATGCGCTGCATCTCGGTCTTTCGGGGTAAATGCGACGAGAAGTCGGGACATTTTCTAAGCCGAGGACGCAATGCTACATTGATTTCCGTCAATTGAGCGGCACTTCGGCGGGAGATAGCGATGCCCGGGAATCCATTCTCAGCGGATGATCAGCTTAATACGCTAAACCCGAAATAGGCGGCGGCGGCGACTATGAGCGCTGTCAGCGTTGTCACGCTCAATGCCATGGCGTAGGCGCGGCTTCCGAATAGGATGGCAAGCACCACCTTCATTGTCAGATTGGCGGCTGCGGCCAAGGAGATCGCGATCGTCGCAACCTCCGTCGTCAGCGCCGAGCCGGCCATGCGCGCCGTCGACAGGGTGATTGCATCAAGATCGGCAAGTCCGGAAAGCAGTGCGACGACAAAGATGGCTGACAGCCCAATCTGGTCGATCGTGAATTTCGATATGAAACTTATGACACCGAGAAATGCTCCGAAGCGCAGAGCCGTGAGCAATTCGAACGGATTGTCCGGATTGATGTCCACGGCGTTATCGTCGGCCTTCGCTCCCCTGAGCATCAAGAGGGTTGCCGAGAGAAAGACGAGAATAACGGGAACGAACGCGGCGGCTAGCTTAGGAACGAGCACAGGCGCCAGTATGCCGCTGATGACCAGTGCGCGTCCAATGGACATTGCTCCTGCGATCGACGCGCCGGCAACAAGGCTGCGGGTCGCCTGTGCGCTTCCAGACGATAAACGCGCAAAGGACAAGGTAACGGCGGTCGATGAAATGAACCCGCCTGCGGCGCCACTAAAGAGGATTCCATGTTTTGGTCCGGCAATGCGGACCGCCAGATAACCGACATAGGAGATGGCGGCAATCATGATGGTCAGCAGCCATAGCTGGAATGGATTGATGGCATTCCAGGGATCGATTGTTCTGTCGGGCAGGAGCGGCAATGCAACGAGCGTCATTGCAAGCAGCACGAGTGCAGCCCTTAGTTCCAACCAAGTCAGGTTTCGCAAGAATCCATGCAGACTGCGGCGAGCAGCCAAGAGGGCGGTCACCGCGACGCTGCCAGCCGCTGCAATTGTCATGTCGGAAACCGCCGCAACGACCCCGAGGACGAAGACCGCAAGAGCCGCTATGACGCTGGTGACGCTGTAATCCTGTTCCCGCTCGGCTTCGTATCTGTTGAAGACGATGAAGGCGATGCCGAACACAGTGAACACGGCAGTCGGCAGGATCGGTCCGAGCTTAACATACAGGAAACCCGCCAAGCCGCCGAGAAAGCCGGACAGACCGAAAGTGCGAATACCAGCCGTTCTTTTACCGGGCGCCGTCTCGCGCTCCTGCCAGCCGCGCTCAACCCCGACCAGGATGCCGATGGCAAGAGCGAGGCTGAGACGCTGAAACGCTTCGATGACGTCCATTTTACGACAATAGTGGCGAGTGACCGCGCGGGCAATCTGGATTGCCAAATTCCAATGTCACATGCTTCATTGACCACTGAGAAGTGACTTGCGAAAACGCAACGTGGCCAAAGCGAAGAATGCCGCTCCGATACTGAAGAGCCACAACATTTGCGGCCATATGATCGTAAGTCCGGCTCCCCGATAAAGCACGGCCTGCGATAAAGCGACGAAATGTGTCGATGGCGAAAGCTGCATCACACTCTGCAGCCAGCCGGGCATGCTCTCCATCGGTGTTGTGCTCCCGGACAAAAGGTTCATAACGATAAGAACCGGCATCACAATCAGTCCGAACTGTGCCATCGAGCCCGAAACCGTGGCAATCAAGATGCCAAGTGAGGTCACCGAAAACTGGTAGAGGACGGCCGCGGCTATAAAGACGCCTATGGATCCCGCAATAGGCACATCGAGTAGGCGTTCAACAACGATGGCGAGCGAGAAGATCGCCGCGACGACGATGACAAGACCATTTGCCCATATTTTTGCGAGCATGATCTCGATCGGGGTGACCGGCATGACGAGCAGATGCTCGATCGTTCCATGTTCGCGCTCGCGGATCAGTGCCGCGCCCGTCAAGATAACCGAGAGCATAGTGATATTGTTGATCACCTGCATCACGGCCGTGAACCATTCGGATTTGAGATTGGGGTTGAATTTCGCCCGTACGACCAGATTGATCGGTTGTTTCTGATCAGCTCCAGGCATTGCCGTCAGCACCTCCTGCAGGATGATATTCTGGATATAGGAAGCCCCATTACCGGCCTGCGACATCGCGGTCGCGTCGATGTCGATCTGGACGGAGGGATGATGCCCGGCAATTACGTCCTGCTCAAACTTAGGTGGAATTTCGACAACGAAAACAAAGCGTCCAGAGTCCATGGCGGTATCGATCTCGTCGGCATTAATGAGCTCAGGAGATTTAAAGAACGGCTGCAGCAGGGCATCACGCAGCCGCGCGGAGAGCATCGAGCGGTCTTCATCCACGATCGCCACCGCGGCGTTCTCCACCTCGAATTTCGCACCGGTCGCCACGGCATAGATGGCGAACGTAAATGTATAGACGATAAGCACGACCAAAACCGGATCGGCCTTGAGGCTGTAGAGTTCCTTGATACCAAGGCGAAACGTCCGGGAGAGACGGGCAACCATGTCACGCTCCCCTCTTTCGCAATGCGACAACCGCGGCCGCGATGAACCCGAGTCCGAAGAGGCCAATCACCACCATGTCCAACCAGAGATCGGCGAAACCGAGGCCTTTTGCCACGACGCCAACGCTGACCGGCTGATACCATGCCGACGGGAAAGCAAGTCCCATGAGCCGTCCGCCACCCGAAAGCGACGAGACCGGGACGAGCAGTCCGGAAAAATTCACCGCCGGGATAATCGCGATGATGGCTGTCGCAAAAATCGCGGCGACCTGACTGCGGACAAAGCTCGATATAAAAAGGCCAAAACCGGTCGTGGCGAAGACATAGAGTAACGACCCGACGGTAAAGGCGAGAAGAGAACCTTTTATCGGTACGCTAAAGACAAACCGGGTCATCAAGACAAGGAGAATGAAGCTAAGGAAGGCGATAGCGACGTAGGGCAACTGCTTGCCAAGAAGAAACTCGATCTTCGTAACCGGGGTCGATTGAAAGTTGGCAATGGATCCCGTCTCCTTCTCCTTGACGACGCCAAGCGCCGTCATGATGGCGGGAATGAGCACGAGCATAAGAACGATGACGCTTGGAACAATGGCATTAGCGCTCTTGAAGGCCTGATTATAACGAAAGCGGCTTTCAATATCGATCGGGTAAACGGATGTGTTGCGACCGCTGCGGCGCGCGGCGCTGTCGGTCAGGTAGGCCGTGGCAAGCCCTGAAACATAGCCGCGTGCCGTCTCCGCGCGGAAAGGCATGGCGCCGTCGAGCCAGACCGAAACTTCCGCGCGGGTCTGACGCAGGAGATCCTTGCCGAAATCGGTCGGAATTTCGATCGCCAGCTTCAACTCGCCGCTCTTAAGACGAGTCTCGAGCTCGTCGACGGAAGAGGCAGCGAGCCGCTCCTCGAAATAGCGTGAACCTTGGAAGCTCTCCAGAAGTTGCCTGCTCTGAGCCGATTGATCCTGATCGAAGACGGCAAATGGCAGGCGCTCCACATCGAAGGAGATGCCATAGCCGAAGGTCAGGAGGAGGATTGCGGGACCTAGAAATGCAAAGGCCAGACGGGTGGGGTCACGGCGTATCTCCAGGGTCTCACGCCATGCGTATGCCCACAATCGGCGAAGATCGAAGATGCCAGGCTTTGGGACGACGGCAGCGTTGTCAACCGTTGCGACCGCCTCCGTGTCGTCGCTTCCCATTCCCGCCGCCGTGAGCACGTCGATGAAGACATCTTCGAGTGTCTCTCGACCGCGCTGCTTCTTAAGCTCCGCGGGATTGCCGACGGCAAGCACCTTGCCTTCGTGCATCAAGGAAATTCGATCGCAGCGTTCTGCCTCGTTCATGAAATGCGTGGACAGAAAGATCGTTACGCCATCTTTGCGTGACAGTGTCAGGAGCGAACGCCAGAAACCGTTGCGGGCAACCGGATCGACCCCGGATGTCGGCTCGTCCAGAATCAAAATCTCCGGGCGGTGTATGACCGCCGCGGCAAGTTGCAGGCGCTGCCGCATGCCAAGCGGCAGGCTTTCCGGGCGACTGTCCGCAACGCCTGCGAGTTCGAAGTCGACCAGCATTTCCTTCACGCGAGCCGCCGCCTGTTCAGCGGGAAGGCCAAATAGCTGCGCATGCAGTGCCAGGTTCTGGAGGACCGTGAGCTCCCCATAAAGAGAAAAGGCCTGAGACATATAGCCGACACGGCGGCGCGTTTCCAAATCTCCGGCTTTAAGGGGCTGACCGAAGAGGCGTGCTTCGCCTTCGCTTGCAGGCAGCAGACCCGTCAGCATCTTCATGGTCGTACTTTTGCCGCTACCATTCGAGCCGAGAAAGCCGAAAATCTCACCCTTACCGATACGAAAGCTTACGTGATCGACGGCTGTGAAATCGCCAAAACGTCGGGTAAGTCCCTCTGCTTCGATGGCGGGGGCGCCGTCTTCCACCGGGCGCGAGATAACGGGAAGCGGCGCATCAGCCCTGCGCATCTCCTCCGGCAAGAGCGCAACAAAAGCACTTTCCAGTGAGGATTGCCGCGTGCTCTGCTTAATCTCTGCGGGGCTTCCAGTTGCTATCACCCGACCTCCATACATGGCGGCAAGCCAATCGAAACGTTCGGCTTCCTCCATATAGGCCGTGGCGACAATGACACTCATTCCCGGCCGGCGCGCCCGCATGCGTGCGATCAGCTCCCAGAATTGTCGACGCGACAGCGGATCGATGCCGGTCGTCGGTTCGTCGAGAATAAGAATATCCGGATCATGAATCAGGGCGGCGCAGATGCCCAGTTTCTGCTTCATGCCGCCGGACAGCTTGCCAGCGGGGCGGTTTCGAAACTGAGCAAGTCCGGTGATCTTGAGCAGCTCGTCCGTGTGTTCCCGACGCTCATTGCGATCCATTGCAAAGAGGCGGCCGAAGAAATCGAGATTTTCGGCAACGCTCAGCGTCGGATAGAGATTACGCCCCAGACCCTGGGGCATGTAGGCGATGCGGGCGCCGACGAGACGGCGCTGATGCGCATCGGACATATCGCCGTCGAGGACGTGGATATTCCCTTGTTGCAGCCTCGTTACACCGGCAGCAAGCGCGAGCAGCGTCGACTTTCCAACGCCGTCCGGGCCAATCACGCCCGCCATGCAGCCGGCCGGAACAACGAGATCAACCCCGTCGAGTGCCACTTTCTTCCCATAGCGATGCGTGACGCCGGCGAGCCTGATAACTGCGCCCGTCATTGGGGTAACTTCACGGCGAGTTGCGACGGCCAGGGAGCAGCTGGGTCGGTGCGCACATAACCCACGCCTCGAACTCCTGTCTTCACCCGCGTTTCGTACTGCTTCAGCAAATCGGACGCGATACGGAGTTTGACACGAAACATCAGCTTCTCGCGTTCATCCTCGGTCTCTACTGTTTTCGGCGTGAACTGCGCCTCCGCGGCGACGAAGGATATGGTCGCGGGCACGACGTAGTCGGGAGCTGGATCGAGAATGATGCGTGCCTCATCACCAAAAGCGAGACGCCCAGCGGTTCGTGCCGGCAGAAAAACCGTCATGTAGACGTCCGCCAGATCGAGCAGCGTCGCAACCGGCGCCCCGGCTGCCACCACTTCGCCCGACTGCGCCAACTTGTATTCCACACGCCCTCGTCTGGGCGCCTTTAGGATCGCATCGTCGAGTTGCGAGCGAATGCGCGCCACCTCGGCGCGGGCGGCATCCAGGGCAGCTTGAGCCTCATCACGGCTTGCAAGCGCGGAACGGGAGGTGGCCTCGGCAACGGCAAGCTGGCTGCGATGCAGGTCGAGTTGTTGCCGTGTACCACTTCCCGTGGCGCTGAGATCGAAGGCGCGGTCAAGCTCCTGATGCGCGAGCGTGAGTTCGCTCTGACGCTGCGCAATAGTCGCCTCTGCGCTCGCCACACCGGTTTCGGAACGCCGAACGTCCGCCTCCGCACCAGAAAGCTGCGCGTCGAGCTCGGATGTGTCCATGCGCGCAATGACGGCGCCAGTATCGACTATCTGTCCCTCTTCAACAAGAATATCAGCAACACGACCAGCGAATTTCGCGGACACCAGAACCTGCTGTGCCTCGATGCGACCATTGGACATCGCGATGCCGGCCGGCTGCTGGTTGCCGTGCAATTTGCTCCAGAGCTGCTGCATGTGATCGCTAAATGTTGTTGCATCTCGCGCCGCGACCTCGCGACTTCCTGCATTTAGGCTCAGGACCGCAACAACGGCGAAAAAAAGGGGCACGTGGGATTTGTACAAGAACCGGCTCCCGAAAGAACGAATTGGATGGGTGCTGCCGGCGTGGCGAACCACTCAGGCGCTGCGTTCATTATTCACGGGTGCGATCCCCCCATCATTGACGTAGATCATCCGATGAGTGCAAACGTCGTCGTCACTTATTGTTCGATCCGATCCGTGAAGAAAGATTTTCCGCCCTTAAGAAGAGATTTCGGCTGGCCAGAAGCAGCAAAAGGCCGCGGGATCTCACATCCCCCTGCCATTCTTCGGCCTGATAGACAGGCCTCGCTTCGTCTCTACTGATCGATCACGGCGTGACCGTCATCTGCACGGATGGCGGAGGCATCCCCGTGATCGAACAGACGGGCGGTGGACTTACCGGGATTGAGGTCGTCATCGACGAGGAGCCCGCTGATCTGTGGCGTGAAGTTCCCAACGGCTCTATGGTGCCAAGGGTCGCTCTTCATAAGTGATCCGTGGAGATCGTTCAACTCGGGGAAAATAGTTCTGCGATTGATCGTCAAAGCCCGGCAAGGCTTCGCCCCAACATCCTCGCGAATAGAACCGTGGCGTTGATCCAGGACAATGCGCATCATCGGGAATTCGGTGACGATAGTCTCAATCAAGGAGGCTTAGCATGAACTTTATCCCTTCCCAGACCTTCTCGGATTCTGCGCACCAAGCCGAGACATGGGTCGTAGAATTGTCCGAATATCTCCATTGCGAACGGAATGAGGCCTATGATTGCCTGCGCTCCGTCCTACACGCGCTTCGAGATTCAATGGGCCAGAAGGCAATGGCTGACTTCTCAGCGCATCTGCCGCCATTGATCCGGGGACTATTCTACGAAAACTGGCAGCCTGAACACACCCAACCGTGCTCAAATAGAATGGATTTCTTTGCGAGCATAGGCACGCGATCAGTGAGGCTGAATGATATAGGCGTCGAGCAGGCAGCACAGAATGTCTTCAAATTGCTGGATCATCGCTTGAGCCCACCTGTGATCAAGAAAGTCAAGCTGGCGATGAATCCGTCCCTTTGGTCGCTCTGGCCCGAGCACCCACAGCAATCAAATAGCGCCGCGTAGCTTAACGAGACGAATACCCGCAAACTGCGATTTGAGAAACGCACGGGCTTGCCGCGCTGCCTTTATTCCGGCCGATTGCTGCCGTGCGATGTCATTTCATGCTCACTATGCGCCGCAATCGGCGGACAGTTTCGCAACCACCCGACTTCGCGGTGGTACCAGCCTGGTTGCCTGCGACTACGGCTGCCGCATCAAGCAGCTCCAAGGCATATACTACCGCCGCATCGCTGTCCTCCCCTTGTGCAATCGCGATCCGTCATCAGCACGGTATTACTCCTTTGTGGCTAGCTTGGCCGCCCGTCTTCCTCAATAGCTCTTTTGACGCGCCGAAGAATGACGGCGCGTGCTTTCCGGTCGGCGGTTTGACGCAACCGCTCCTCCAGATCGAGGACGATCGATTGATAGTCATTATGCCAATCCGAATGGCCGACATCCTGGGGTACTAGGCGCGGAGGCGGCGTACCGCGTGCGAGCGGTACGGCAGCTGTTTTCGTCAGGCTGTAGCTGTCATCGAGCGATGGCACGATGATGGTCGCTTCCGGCTTCTCCACCAACAGACGAGATTTCAGACTGTCGCGCGCGGCAGGCTCGCCGTGAACCAGAAACAGCCCTGAGCGAATCGGCTCTCTGGCGTCTATCCAAGCTTTCAATTCGCTGGCGTCGGCGTGACCGCTATAGGCATCCAGTGATCGCACAGTCGCACGGACGATGATTTCTTCCCCCTGGATTTTTACGGTGCGCGCGCCGTCCTCAAGAATTCGCCCGAGTGTGCCGGCTGCCTGGAATCCGACGAACAACACCGTGCCTTCATCGCGCCAAAGCCAGTTCTTGAGACGGTGACGAATGCGGCCGGCCTCACACATGCCGCTGGCAGCGATGATGATATGGAAGCCGCGAATGAGGTCGATTGCTTTTGATTGCTCGGCCGTTTCCGTAAAGCGTACATTTTTGGCGCTCAGTGCCTTGATCAGTAGGTCGCCGTTGGGGATGGAATGCGCATGCTGCTTGAAGATTGCGGTCGCGCGCGAAGCCAATGGAGAGTCGATGACGATGGGACAGCGGGATATCTCACCCGCATCCATCAGCACATTGATATCAGCAAGCAATTCCTGAGTGCGTTCGACGGCAAATGATGGGATCAGCAGAGCGCCGTTGGGATGATAGGCCTTGAGAAGGATCTCGCGAAGTTGCTCGCGACGAGCGACGTCGGAAACTTCGTCTCGTTCACGATCCCCATACGTGCTTTCACAGATGACGTAATCGAAATCCTTGGGAGCATCCGGCCGGGCCTCCAAAAGCTTGTGTTGCGGACCGACGTCACCGGAAAACAGTATGCGGATGGGGCCATCTTCGGTCGCAAGCTCGATTTCGACCGAAGCCGAACCGAGCAGATGTCCGGCGTCCCAAAGCCGAAATCCAAGTCCGCCCTCCAATCTCTGCCATTCTTTATAGGCGACCGCTCGAAACTGCATCATCGCGGCACGCGCGTCTTCTAAGGTGTAAATGGGTTGCAACGTGTCGCGCGACGTATGCCGGTGGCGGCGATTCAGTTGCTCGACTTCTGATTGCTGAATATGTCCAGAGTCTTGCAGCATGATCGAACACAGATCCAAGGTGGCCGGCGTGCAATGGATGGGCCCTTCGAAACCGGCTTTCACCAACTTCGGGATAAGTCCCGAATGATCGATATGCGCATGGGTCAAAATGACGGCGTCAACTAGAGACGCATCGAACGGGAACGGCCTGTAATTCAGTTCTTTCTCGGTCTTGGAGCCCTGGAACATGCCGCAATCGACCATTGTGCGGGTACCGCGGTGCTCAAGGACAAAGCACGAGCCGGTTACCGATCCGGCCGCACCGTAGAAATGTAAAACTGAATCCGTCATCTGGTTCCCTCGCATGCATCCAACCTTACGCGCGGCCGATCGGGTTCGCTTTGCGGAAGATCAAGGAAATGAGGTTGAAAGTGAGGTTTGCTGTCCTTTCCTCCAGCCAGGAAAGGCGATCCAACCATGTCCATCAAAACCGTCTTGAGTATCCTCGACGTCAGTCAATTCAAGGATGACCTGAAGGGCGCCGTCGACTTTTGCCAAACGCATGGTGCCCATCTTACCGCCTTGGTGGTTTCGATGTGCGCCACGCCTCCGCTCACCACATATGATGCCCTCTCCACGATCAGGCTCGATGAGCGGCAACGTGAAATAGATAGATTGACCGAAAAAGCAGCCGATATCAAAACGCTGCTCAGCGGGAGCGCGTCCTCCTATGACGTGCAGGAAATCTACACGGAATTTGCCTGGGCAGACGATGATATCGCCGAGCGGGCTCTTTATGCCGATCTTGTCCTCATCGGTCCGGAGGCCGCCCGCAACGAGGGACTTCGGCGAAGAGTGATCGACGGGGCGTTATTTCAGTCGCCCACACCGGTGCTTGTCACCCCGAGCGACAAGATGGTACGGCTTCCGCCGAAAACAATTTTGCTGGCCTGGGACTCTGGCGAGGAGGCAGCGCGCGCGGCGCGCCAGTCGATCGACTTCTTGCAAGCCGCCGGAACGGTGCATGTCACACTTGTCGATCCTCTTGCTGCGCGCTCCGTCAACGGCGAAGAGCCTGGCGCAGATATCGCCGCCTTCCTCGCGCGACATGGTGTCAAGGTCGATGTCGACTGCGTTGCGAGCGGCGGTCGATTGGTCGATGAAACGTTGCGACAACACGCCGCCGACATCGCAGCCGACATGATCGTCATGGGAGCCTATAGTCATCCACGCTTGCAGGAACGCCTGTTCGGCGGAGTGACACGATCGATGCTGAAAGACTCGGACATACCGCTGTTTCTTGCCCACTGACGGCAAATGCCAATGCTGTTTCCCGGCATGCTTCCTTGAGGCCTGCCCAGCATTTTGTAGACATCGCATGATCGACAGATAGCGCATAAGAGAGCAAATGCGGCCAGTCAGCAATCGACTGAAGACGAAACTTGACAGCCCCTGATCCGAGCACCGGAGGATCCCGTTCCAGCCTACCCGGGTCTACCCGCCGGTCCGACCGACCCGGCGAAGTTCGCCAAGACACGGTTTCGTCTTTGACCCAGCGCAATGACACCACACGCCGGATTGACGAGATTTGGTTTGAGGCGCGAGCCTCGATCAATCGTCTTCAAGGAGGACACCAAGAGTGATCTGAAGATACGTCGGGATATCCTCGACGAACTGGAATTTGATCCCAGCATTGACGCTGCCGCGATCGGCGTTTCGGTGGAGAATGGCGTCGCGACGCTATCTGGCCATGTGAAGAGCTGTGCCGAGAAAATGGCGGCGGAGGCAGTTACTTGGCGTGTGAAAGGCGTCCGGGCGATTGCCGATGAGATCGATGTGCGTTGGCCCGAGCAGAAAAGGCATGCCGACGATGAAATCGCAGCTCGCGCACTTGATATCATTACCTGGGACACTGCGTTGCCCGACGGCGCCATTGACGTCAAGGTCCAGCGCGGATGGGTAACACTCTCTGGCGAGGTACGCTGGCACTTCCAGCGCATGGCTGCGGAAAACGCCGTCAAAAAGCTTGGCGGCGTTGTTGGTGTGACGAATATCCTAACCATCCGGCAACTTGTCGGCGCATCAGATATCAAGGAACGGATCGAGCAGGCGCTACGGCGAAACGCTGAGATCGAGGCGGATGGAATCAGAGTTCGTGTCTCCGACAGCAAAGTCGTTCTTGAAGGTGACGTTCATGCCTGGAGCGAGCGTCATGCAGCAGAGCAAGCCGCATGGTCTGTCCCCGGCGTCGCCATTGTTGAAAATCATCTTCATGTCGGCTAATGCCAAAGGGAGGGGTGAGCCCCTCCCTTCTTCTGCCGCCGGCCCCCTTGGCAACCTACAGCTGAGCCGCGACGGGCAAGTGTAGAGCGCTTGTGAGCTAGCTTGCCTTGATTGCAATTTTCCGGTCATTCTTGTGAGCATTGGCCGTCTTCGGTAAAACGACCTTCAAGACGCCATTTTCGAAGGATGCGTTGATACCGTCTGCATCGACACCATTGGGAAGTTGGAGACTGCGCTGGAACGACCCGTAGCGCCGTTCGCTGAGATAGTATTCCTTCTCCTTTTCCTCCTTGCGTTCGTGCTTTTCGCCTTTCACCGTCAAGATCCCATTGGCGAGTGTCAAATCCAGCTCTTTCGCGTCAATCCCAGGAAGCTCAACTGTGAGCTCGTAGGTCTTGTCGGACTCGATGAAGTCAGCAGCCGGCATGCCGCGCGTGAAGGCATTCGGGAAACGCGCGAATGTGCGGTCTAGGAAGCCCGGAGTGAAGTCATTGAAGACACGATCAATTTCCGATCGCAGGCTTTCGAATGGCGCCCAGCGCTCCATAGCCGGCGCCGTCTTCTTCTCCGTGCTCACAGGAAGCTTTCTTGCCATATCGGCCATATCATTTCTCCTCTTCGTTGCGAGGACCATCGAAGGACGACTTCGTCCCGGCCCTTTTCCAAACCGTCTTCGTGAGACGCGGAGTCATCAAAGACGATGTTGCCAGACCGTTCATTGATCAGCATCAAAATGGCGCGATATGGCTCGCCGTTAGGCGATCGAAGCCCTCTTTTGCCGATTTTGAGCGCCGATAAGGCTCCTCTCCGGTCGACCAATCTTGACTTTCATCAAAGCGGCGGGCCGGCGGGTACGCGATCATCAGGTCAGCTTGCTGGAGAAGACCGACATGAAACCGCAATTCCATCTGCCATTGATCACCTATCCCACAGCCAGCTCGTTTTCCGTGGTTCAAAATGCAGTCGACTTGGCGCGACATCAAAAAGCAGATCTCACCGCGAGCGTCCTGCAGATCAAGACGCCGCTCGTCGGTCAATCATCCCCATGGGTTGACGACGTCGAAAGACTGGGCTCGCAGGCAAAGCGCTTCAGCCGCGACAGCGGTGTCGCGTTGAGCGAAGCAGTGTGCGACTACGCCCAAAAAGCGGCCATACGGGCCATCATTCAGACATTCGAAGCGTCGGAGCCGCTAATCCCTGATACTCTGGTGGAAATCTCGCGTGCTTATGACCTGTCAATTATCGAAGCGTCTGAGACCATGATGCCATTGCTTGAGAACCTTCTGTTCGAAAGCGGCCGACCTCTCGTCTTGTTCCCTGCGAACCACGTCTGCGGCCGGATCGACACGGTGGCAATCGCATGGGATGGAAGCGCGCCGCTGTCGACAGCATTGACAGGCGCCAGATTATTCTTGGAAGGCGCATCGAAGGTCATTTTGATATCGATCACCGATGATGGCTCAATGAATGAGAGAAGCCGGGCCCGATACGCGGAGGTGCTAAGCAACAGCGGCTTGGATGTCGAGGTGGTCGTGGCCGGCGCAAATGGCGAAGAGGTAGCCGTCGCTATCCAATCAACCGCGAGAGCCCTGCACGCCGATCTGATTGTCGCCGGAGCCTACGGGCACTCCAGAATTCGTGAATTTGTCCTTGGAGGTGTCACTCGATCACTGCTGGTCGATCTTGAGATGCCCGTTCTTGTTGCTCACTGATCCAGCAGCGGAATATTGATATCAACGTTTGCTCCCCGCCCCCGAACTTTGGATGCCGGATATCTATCGTTCCGGCTCAGGCCAATCTCTACATTTCGACCAGCGCATTCCCATGCCATCGCAGTGGTGGCGCATCTCGGTAGACACTGACGGCATGCCGGCTTTAGCCGGCGGATGATCGCCTGTTGACAAAGGTCAAGGCGCGCGCGCCGTGCAATGGCTAGCAAGGCATCAGAGGTGACCGCCGATGCCTATTGAAATTGACGAAACCACCAAGAACGCTCCACCTAAAAGGCCGACTTCCACGAACCGGGATACCACGATGTCGCCGTCGCCTTTTTGGTCGAAGGCGCAAGACGTTCTGGTGCATGATCTTGGTTCGCGGATAGCAGGTCTTTCGCCTGAAGAGGCAACTTCCCGGTTAAAAAACTACGGACCGAACACAGTCCTCGCTATGACGCACACGAATGCCCTTCACATTCTGCTACGGCAATTTCTCAATCCCCTCGTTCTCATTCTTATCTTTGCCGCAACGGTATCATCGCTGGTGGGGGAGATGCATGATGCCATCATCATAAGCCTTATCGTCCTTGCGAGCTGCCTGCTCGGCTTTTCTCAAGAGTACGGAGCGACCAAAGCGCTGGAGGCGCTGAAAAAGAGCATTTCGTTGTCCGCGACAGTTGTAAGGGGCGGAATAGAATCCCTCGTCCCGGCAAGCACTATCGTCCCGGGTGACATCATCAAGCTTGCAGCCGGCAGTCTTGTCCCAGCCGATGGCGTGATCCTTTCGTCGCGCGACTTGAGCGTCAGCGAGGCCGCTCTGACGGGCGAGACCTTCCCGGTCGGCAAGATGGCCGGTGTCTGTCCACCCGAGGCTTCGATCGCCGCTAGGTCCAATTGCGTTTTCACCGGCACATCGGTTCGCAGCGGCACGGCAACTGTCATTGCTGTCGAGACAGGTGGGCGCACCGAATACGCAGCCATCGCCGGAGCGATCGCGAGACAGATACCCGAAACAGATTTTTCACGAGGTATTCGCCGCTTCGGCTATTTGATGACGCGTATCATGTTGGTGATCGTTATTACCGTTTTCGTTGCCAACCTGCTCCTACATCGGCCATTGATCGACTCTCTCCTATTTTCTCTGGCACTGGCGGTCGGCCTCACTCCGGAGCTTCTGCCGGCGATTATCAGCATGACGCTCGCTCGCGGCGCGCGCGCCATGGCCGCCGGCGGCGTCATCGTTCGCCGGCTGGACGCCATTGAAAATCTCGGGAGCATGAACCTTCTATGCACCGACAAGACCGGCACGTTGACGCAAGGCATCATAAAACTCGACGGTTGCGTCGATCCAGGCGGCATGCACTCGCAGCAGGTTCACTTGCTCGCCGTTTTGAACGCATCGTTGCAGGCGGGCCTCAAAAACCCGCTCGACGATGCCATACTGGCGTCCGACGAGATTGGCGCAGATCTAAAAGCCTTCGTAAAAAAAGACGAGATTCCTTACGATTTCATGCGCAAACGGTTATCGGTCATCGTCAATAGCGCCGGCCAGGATACAATGATGGTCTGCAAGGGCGCCGTCGCCAATATCCTTTCGGTCTGTACCTCCGTTAGGACGGGCAATGCTGCCGAGCCTCTCGATGAAGCGTCGCGCGCGGCCGTCGACGCGCTTTATCGTAAATGGGGCGAGGATGGCATTCGGGTGATCGCAATCGCCAGTAGGCGCTTCGCTCAAGACAAGGGGCCCTATAACGTTGGCGACGAGTGCGAGCTCTGCCTCGAGGGCTTTCTCCTGTTTCTCGATCCGCCGAAGGCAGGCATCAAGGATGCGCTGGCAGGATTGAAACATCGCGGCATCGGAATCAAGGTCATATCCGGCGACAACCGCTACATCGTCAAGCACCTGGCCGACACGATCGGGCTGAGAACAAAGAATGTTTTGACCGGCGGTGAGCTGGCGTCGATGAGCAGCGACGCATTGTTCGCCCGTGCATCCAAAACAGATCTGTTTGTCGAGATTGATCCCAACCAGAAAGAGCTCATTATCAAGGCGCTTCGGCGTTCCGGCCATGTCGTCGGATATATGGGCGACGGCATCAACGACGCCCCAGCCCTTCATGAGGCCGATGTCGGCATTTCTGTCGACGGCGCAGTCGATGTCGCCCGGGAAGCTGCGGATCTCGTCCTGTTGCGACAAGACCTCAACGTGCTGATCCGCGGCGTAGACGACGGTCGGCGAACCTTCGCCAACACCATGAAATACATATCGATCGCGACGAGTGCGAACTTCGGCAACATGATCAGCATGGCGGTCGCCTCTCTATTCCTCCCCTTCCTGCCGCTGCTCGCCAAGCAGATCCTGCTTAACAACCTCCTTGCCGACATTCCATCTATGGCCATTGCCACGGACAGGGTCGATCGAGAGCAAGTGCAGCGTCCAAGGCGATGGGACATTCGCGGCATCCAACGATTTATGATCTTTTTTGGCCCGGTCAGCTCGTTGTTCGATTTCGTGACGTTCGGATTTCTGTTGTTTATCGTCAACGTGACAACCAGTCAGTTCCGCACGGCCTGGTTTGTCGAATCACTCATTACACAGCTCGTGACCATGCTGATCGTTCGCACGACCATAGCGGCATGGAAGGATAGGCCCGGTCCCCTACTCCTGTGGTCGACGGCGTTTATCACGCTCGTCGCCCTCCTGCTCCCCTATTTTCGACCGGTTGCGGGCATATTCGATTTCACGCCGCTGCCCATTCCGTTGTTAGGAGGGCTGATTGCGATCTCGGCAATCTACGCTGCCACGCTCGAGTTGGTGAAACGATTCTATTTCCGACGGGGATGAAAGTTTCGGCGGGATGGTAAGACCCGTATTCATTTCGGGTTAGCCCGCCTCGGGCACCAACACCGCTGCCCCGACGAGACGCCCGGCACGCAGATCGGCGAGCGCCTCGTTGGCCCTCTTGAGTGGATAGGTCGTCGTGTGGGTTCGCACGCCGACCATCTGGGCAATCGGGAAAAACTCGACCGCATCTGCGCGTGTCAAATTGGCGACCGAAACAAGCTCACGCTCCCCCCAAAGAACGGCATAGGGCATCGCCGGTATGTCGCTCATGTGAATTCCGCCGCACACAACTACCCCGCCCTTGCGAACCGCCTTGAGCGCTATCGGCACCAGATCGCCGACGGGAGCGAAGATGATAGCTGCGTCGAGCGGAACTGGGGCGTTCTCTTCAGATGAGCCGGCCCATGTCGCCCCAAGCTCCAGCGCAAACTGCTGCGCCGCTTGGTCACCGCTGCGTGTAAACGCATAAACGTCTCGGCCCTGCCAGATACAGATCTGGATGAGGATATGCGCGGCGGCGCCGAAGCCGAAGAGACCGATGCTCTTGCCGTCGCCGGCCTTCCTGAGCGAACGCCAGCCAATCAATCCGGCACACAAAAGAGGCGCGAGCGATACGGGATCGGCGTTCGCATCTAGATCGAATGCAAAGGATGCGTCGGCCACAACATGCGTCGCGAAACCGCCGTCGCGGGTGTAGCCGGTGAATTGCGGCCGGTCACATAGGTTCTCGGCCTTCATTTGACAGAAAGAGCAGGTTCCGCATGCATGACCGAGCCAGGGAACGCCGACGCGCCGACCGAGTTTGGCAATTTCGATTCCGGGGCCAACGGCATCGACAATACCCACGATCTCATGACCCGGCACGAGCGGAAGCTTTGGATCGTTGAGGTCGCCATCTACAACGTGAAGATCAGTCCGACAGACGGCGCAAGCCTCTACCTTGATCCTCAGCTCGCCTGGGCCAGGCTTTGGATCGTCACGTTCGACAAATATGAGCGGCTTCCCGATTTGTTGAAGAACCATCGCTTTCATGGCTGAAGCCCATCGAAGTTGGGGCCCGTCTCGAAGCTCGATATCGGAGGAAATGCCGGGAAACGACGTGTCATCTGCGTTTCAAGCGACTTTTTCCACCACTGGATCACTCCGGCGAGCAGTTTAATTTACCACTCTTCTCCTCCCACACAAATGATGCCCCGGCTTTGACCCGAATCAACGCGCGCACAGCGAGAACATGAAAGCGTTTGAGGGCTGGGCAAATTGTTTGCCACGTCAGGAGGGCATCGGTGCAAAAGCTATTGCTGATCATATTGATCGTCATGATCGCGACGATCATTGGCATTTTGTGGGTGAAACCGATTGCCGGCACCGGGCGACAGCCGGCGCTTGAGAAATCAGCAACGCAATGACCATCCTGAAAACATTTCGCGGTGCGAAGGCGGCTCTATCACGCCCGTTCCCGAAGGAAATCATTCTTCCCCGAACGCTATATGGCTTCGTTTTTCGGGCATCGGGGTGGCATCAGCTGGCCACCGCAATCCTATCCATCGTGCTCTTTACAGCGGGAACCATACCGCTGGAGGTACAGCGACGGATCGTGAATGCGGCAACGGAGAATGGCTCCTATCGAACGATCGCCTTCCTGGTGTTGATATACGTCCTTTTGGCTCTGACCGAGGGAGCCGTGAAACTTGTGCTCAATATCTACAGCAGTTGGATCGGAGAAGCGGCCGTCCGATGGCTGCGCTTGCGGGTATTCGAGGCATCACGAACATCGGTGAGGGGCGACTCCATGATGACCAGCGAAGGTGTCCAACTCTCGATCATCTTGGCCGAAGCCGAACCTGTCGGTGGCTTCGTCGGCACAAGTATCTCGGAGCCTCTGTTGCAGATCGGCATATTGACAGCTGTTTGCGGCTATCTGGTCTATCTGCAGCCACTCATTACGATCATCGTCATCACGATCTTTCTTCCGCAAAGTGGTTTTGTCCCGATCATGCAGGCAGCGATCAACCGCCGCGTCGGAAAAAGGATCGGCATCATGCGCAATGTCAGCGAGGACATCGTCCAAATGGGGCACGCAATTGATACAGACGGCCATCAGGCATCGCGTATCGGAGATGTCTTCCGGATCAACATGAGCATCTACAAAATCAAGTTCACGATGAATTTCATGATGAATCTGATGACACAGATGGGTTACGCAGGCATCTTCGCGCTTGGCGGTTATTTCGTGGTCACCGGGAAGACCGAAATCGGAACAGTCGTCGCCTTCGTGTCTGGGCTTTCAAAAATAAATGACCCTTGGGGCGATCTCGTCAACTGGTACCGCGATCTGCGCGTGACACAGGTTAAGTACGGCCTCATATACAATTCTTCTCAGGTTGGCACCGCGTCAGCGGGTGAATTGCCGGGCCCCTTCCCATGCCTGGAGACTCGCTCCTGAGATTTGAAAATGTGTAAACCGCCGCTGACTATCTCGGCCACCGACGTCGGGTTATAGCGGAAAGCGGCAAACTCATGTTTCGATTTGTCACTGCGAATAGCAATCGTGCTGCCAACGGCATTCGCGCCGGTGTTGATCCGGAACCTTCCATCCAGCCAGCTTTGCTGAGACGGATGAGACAACTGCGCAGCGAGCATCTTCTGCATAAGTATTGAAAGAAAACTCAGTGATGAGCAGCGGCGGGACGCCTGAGGCGGTCGCGGATGTCAGCACCATCGGCATTCTTCATCCGTGCACATTGAAAAAATCGGTCGCCGGCAGTGCAGATTGCGGCGCCTTTTATGGGAGATCCAAAGGCGGACTGGCGTCAGGCCTCGCCGGAAGCCTGGACGCGGGCATTCGGCCATGAAAATTGAGCCGTCACGTCGCGGAGGAAACTCCGGAGAGATGCAGCACGCGACGAGTTGGCGGATTTTGCATATTCGAGAGAGAACCGACTGGTGGAAGAGAGCCTAAAGTCTTCGATGGGCTCGAGGCCAATCGCGGCGCACGCGGGCGCCGACGTTTGACCACGACAATCGGGTTACATTTTGACATTATTTCATCCTCTGATTGTCGCTAGAAATCAAAAGCCATTGCCCTTCGTCGGGGGAATATAGGGATCTGGGTAACCGAGCTTAGGTTTGTCGGTTGTGCTACCCGTATTCGTCGACGACTGTTGCCTTGGTTCTTTTGATTTGTCGGAGCCACTGGATTGGTAAGCGTAGGCGCCGAAGATAACGCCGGCTATCGCGGCGACCAGCAAAGCTGTACGCATGTTCTTCTCCTTGTCACGGATCTGCCGTTCCGAAGTCAAAGCGAACAACGAAGATGTCCACTTTGCATTCCTGATCAATTGGTAGGTTCTCTGACGATTTTGGACCTTGATCTGCATCAATAGGCCGAGGTGAGAGCGCACGCCCTGTGCGAATCCAACGTCATCCGATGACTGAAATATAAAGGATACGCTCTTCGGCAGCGGCACGGATAAGGGCCTCTCTGGCCGCTTCCGGAGGGATGACGTCGTTCAGAGCATCAAGGCATGCCCTGATCGCCATAACATATTCCTCGCCATCGTCGCTCGGCCAATCCGAGATCAATGTTACTGCCGCATCCCGGACGGTCTTGATGATCCTGTACTTCTCGCCGGAGCGCACGACGAGCCTCAGCGCGGGGAACTGATGCGATGCATGCCATTTCATAGAGCGTGATCCCCCGGGCGCGGAATATCAGCAATCCCCACAGGCAAAAATCACTGAAGAGGTTGCGAATACTACGTTTATCAAGGCACTTGGAGGGCTACTTTGACATGCCTCAATTGAGGTTACGGGCCAGCAGCGGCATTACAGATGGGTCGACACCGCCCGGCCGGTGTCGATACCGTGTGGCTGTACGGTGAACCTTGGATCTGGCGGGCAACGCGACAGGTTTGAGAAGGCACGATAGATGCTCAGGAAGGCGGAGCAATCATGGGCTGCTTGATCGCGAGGAGGCGCGTGCGGCCATCACGAAAAACTTCAAGCAAGGGGTCGCCTTATTCGCTCGTGTGAAGACCACAGCCTTCCGCGGAGCCGCAAGGTGCCCTTTGATTGACACTGACGATGATATCAGCGACCGCCGAGCCCATCCGTGCCACATCGCGGTGCTCGGCCAGGGTGCTGCTTGAAAGGCGCTCACCAGGACCGTCTCCATCATGAATTCCATGCACCGCACACCCGGGCTGAAAGCGACTATCCACCAGCGCCTGAATGGCTGAGTCAGACTCGGGCATGACAACTTTATGAGTATCCGCCTTCGTTGCCTGGAAAATAGCTTCGGCAATTCGTGCGTCAGGGTATCCGGGCCCGCGATTTAGACGTCCACTGTGCGGTACGGTCCTGATTTCGATGTTGTTGCACGATCCCAGTCGAACCGCGGGGTTCATTGTTCTACAGTGGGCTCTGGCACGGCGGGAAGCGTCACTAGTAAGTTGTCGTCGTGGTCCGCAACCACTATGACCGCAAATCGGGGTCTGTATGCGCTTGTTACTGGTCGAAGATAGTGCCCGCCTGCGCGATTTGCTGACCGAAAGTGTCCATAAGGCGGGTTGGCGCCTTGATAGCGCGGCAACGGCGGGCGCCGCGCTGCTGGCAACGCAAACTGTCAGCTACGACTTGGCCTTGGTGGACTTAGGCTTACCGGACGGCGACGGCTTGGATCTTATCCGGGAACTACGTCGCGAAGGTTTTACCGCGCCGATCCTCGTGATCACGGCGCGCGGTTCGATTGAAGATCGCGTAGCGGCCCTCGACGGCGGTGCCGATGACTATCTCGTCAAACCGTTCAATCACATCGAATTGCTCGCGCGCTGCCGCGCCCTCCTGCGCCGCAGAGCGCCGCACTATATCGAAGCCATTGTTGTTGGCGGCCTATCTTTCGATCCCACAAACGGCGTGGTGGCCGCAGGCGGTGAACCGCTCGCAGTCGCACCGCGCGAGCGGTCCGTCCTTGAACTGCTTATTCGCAACGCGGGCCGGGTCACTCCCAAGCAATTGATCGAAAGCAAGCTCTCCGAATTTGGCGACGATATCTCGACCAACGCCGTGGAATTGGCGATCTCCCGCCTGCGCCGTCGCCTCGCCTCGTTCGATTTGCCCATCAGCATCGAAACAATACGGGGCATTGGCTATTTGCTGCGGGAAAAGCGCCAAAATGGTTGATCGATCTGCTAGGTCGCCAACGCTGATCCGCATCATCACGCTGCGCATCGCGCTCTTTGCAGCGTTGGCCATGGCCGTGCAGGCCGCACTCGTCTTTGCCGATTATTATTTCGACAACGAGCAGTTGGCGACGTTGATGATCGAACGTGAAACCGGAAAGCTGTCGAAGGGTTTCGAACGCCGCCATGACGAAGCGCCCTACAAGTTGCCGCACGACCTCGACCGTTACGGCGTCCAGGGTGGCGTCTATATCACCCGCATCCGCACACCAACCGGTCAGATTCTCTATACGAACTGCGATGCGCGCTGCGACAATCACCTTCTGCCGCATGAGGTCAATCCGCCGGACCTCTGGTCTCGCATGCTGAGCGACGGCAAACCGCTCGCCGTTGCCGGCGGCAAGACCTATGAAGTCTATGGGGACAAGATTTTTATCGAGATCGCGATCCTGCACGACAGCGACGGCATCATGTGGGCGGTGATCGGGCGTGAGTTTGCGGATCATCTCGCCACCCCGATGGCCATCATGCTGCTCTTCGTCCTCGGTGGCACGCTATTGTCAATCCGCCAGGCCCTGCGTCCCGTCGCAAAAGCAGCGCAAGAGGCCGGCCATCTCGATCCACTCGACCCCAGCCATCTAATCAACCAGACCAGCATGCCACGGGAAATCGCCGATCTTGCCGCTGCCGTCAACAGGAGCCTTGCGCGCATCGGCGCGCTCATGAAATCGCAGCGTCTGTTCACCACCGCTGTTGCTCATGAGATCCGCACGCCGCTGGCTATGATGAAGCTGGAGCTTGGCAATATCGACCATCCTCGTGCGCGCAAGATGGAGGCCGATCTCGACGCATTGGCGGGTTTTATCGGCCAGATCACGGCGCTGGGGCGGCTCGAAAGCGCTGACCGCGCGGTGTTCCGGCCGGTCGATCTGGCCAAGCTGGCCGATTGGGTTGTCACGAATATCGCGCCCCTGGTCTATGACCTCAATCACACCATTGCCTACAGCAATCTTGGCGCCGGCTCTGTTGAAGGTCATGCATCGCTGCTTGAGGACGCATTGCGCAACCTCATCGAAAACGCCGTCAAACATACCCCCGAAGGTGCAGCGATCGAAGTTATCGCTGGCCCTGGTCCGCGCTTGACGGTCAGGGATGACGCTGGTGTTTTTGACGCTCCGGCACAGGTCCCGTTTGGCGATCTCAAAGCCGATCACATGGGTATTGGCCTTGAGATCGTGCGCCGGATCATGGCGTTGCATAAGGGGCGGCTGGAGATTGAAGTAGAGCCTGGCCATCTTACAGCCGTGACGCTCCTGTTTGACCAAGACGAACTCTAGATTGAAGCGAAGAAGCTTCCGCCAAGCAGCGTTACGGTGCCATAAACCAGGCCAAAGGCAATCAGAAGACAGACAGCGGCGACAGGCAGCGACCCACCCGTCGCCTCATTGTAGTCGACGTAGGCTTCGCGCCGTTTGCGGCCAGTGATCATGGCGCCGATAAGGTCTTCGCGCTTGACGAACTGATAGTAGAGGTTCGCGACGATATGCAATCCCGCCAGAACGAGGATGGCGAAGTAGAACCACGCAGCATGGACGGAAGCGGCCAAGCTCGAAACGGCGTCCCCTACTAGTCCAGCAAAAGGCCCCGCGGCGGTCACCCCGTCACTGGAGAATAATCCAAGCAAAACCTGCACACCGCAAACGACGATGAGACCGATAACCATCAGGCCGCCGGCCGGATTGTGGCCGAGATAGTGTCCCGCGCGATTGCGCCGCAGCGCCTTTAGGTAAGCCCATACGGCGGCGGGCGAGCGTACGAAACCGGAAAACCGCGCCGTTGAACTACCGAAAACACCCCACAGGAGGCGATAAACCAAGAGGACGAGAACGCCGTAACCCGCCGCTTTGTGAACAGTCATGTCCGGATCGTTGAAGCCACTCGAGACCCAGGCGGTCAGGATCAATGCGACGAGCGACCATTTGAATAGACGCGTGGGAAGGTCCCAGGCACGCACGAGATCGCTCTTGGCAGGTGAAATCTTGTCGCCTTTTCCGATGGGTGGTTCACAATAGGGTTCATAGGCGGATCGTTGTTCGCTCATGTGGAGTTTCCTGTTCGGGAAGATTTGCAGCGGCTATTTGTAAGCCGTGTGGCAGGACTTGCACTCGGCTGCCACGGCCACGAATGCCTTGCGAAACGAGGCTTTGTCTTGCGACTTCTGGCTCGCTGTGTCGGCAATCATGGCCATCTTGCTAAAGCGGGCATGGAGATCCTTCTCCTTGGCGCCGCTCTGGCTGGCAAACATGGCGTCGGCGGCCTCGGCGTCGGCCGCGTAGCGCCGCAGGACCTGCTCGGCGGCTTTGCTGTCGAAGTTGGCGAGCACGGCCTTGGCTGAAGTGGTGTTATCGCCCATGCTGCCCATGATATTTTTGAGCGAGGCAGCGACGGCTGGCCCCGCCAGCACGGCAAGGACAAGACCGGCACCGATATAGCGATTAAGCTTGGAGGATGATTTTCGCGATTCTGTCATGACGCTCGTTTTTCGTTGATTTCCAAAAAGGGTTACTTTTGGCTGCAACCGCATGATTGACGGCGACGACCAAACAGCAGCTCTTAAGAGCCCTGACATCTAGGGAAGCAATTGCGGCGAAATGCACGGCCACACCTTTTCGGCAGACCGCTTTCGTCTTCTCATGACAGGCTTTTGACAGGTTCGTCGATCACGATCCCGTTGATTGGAATATCTGAGGTCAAACCATATGTCTTTAGATCGATGGCCGTGAACGGCCGCAACATACGCCCTCTAGCCTACGCTTGTACGTCCAGGCCGCCAATGCAACGACGCAGTCCAGCCTCTGAATGAGTTGGATATTTACTGCTTCGGGGCCGACGGAATCCGATCGATGTGAACGGAGCATTTCGCATGGTGGACAATGTGGTCGACGGTCGATCCAAATACCCGATCGAAAACATCGTTGGTATGAGCCGCGACCACGATCAGATCCGCCTTTGTTTCGATCGCAATGGCAAGCACCGTGTCGGCGGCCCGACCGGTGCGAACATGGACAAGCGCTGGCACTGAAAGCTCTCTGCAAAGCAGCGACAGCTTTTCTTCCGCTTCACCGATGACGGAGACTGCCCACTCATCCGGTCCCTGCCTGACAAGTGACGGAAATCGCTCGACCGTATGGGCGAGATGAAGCGTTCCATCCGTGTCGAGAAGCGCGCAAGCCGTATGCATCAGATGCTCGGCTTTCTCCTTCGATCCGAGGCCAACCGCACAGACAATCGACTTATACATCGCTCCACCTCAGAACAGATCCTTGCCGCCGATGCCGACAAATTCGGTTCGAAACCCCAAGGCATGTACCTGCTTCAGAAAGCGATCCGCACCCAATATATCTACCTTGAGGCTATCACTCAGACACTGGCAGAGGGGATTGCACAATTCATCATGCACCCACGCTTGAGCGCGGGAGGACACAATTGTGATTTCCCATTTGTCTCTGTCTGCTCTGTCGAGGCGAAAATCGCAGTCCTGGTGGTGCGGGAGGGGATATCCGGCACCCGCAAGCAGCGCTTCTTCCGTTCGTGTGAAATCCGTGCTCATGATTTTGCGTCCCTCCTTCTATCGAAAGTTGATCAGCTGACGGACAGTTGATCATCGAGTGCATAGACGCCCGGCGCCGACCACGCGGCACGTTCCGCAGCACGACGCTCCAACAAGGTCCTGACGTTGCCCTTCAAGGTGACCTTGCCGCCGGAAACCTCGACCAAGATTGCTTGCGCTTCCAATTCCGCATCGCGTCCCAGCGCGTTTTCAATGCGCCTCTTGACGTCGGCGGCGCTGATGCCGGGAACGACCTCTATAAGATTGGAGACGCCAACGACACCGGCGAGATCCCTGACAGCGGCGGCGGCAGCATTCTTTTGGTACTGCCACTCCACCTTGCCGGTAAGCGTAACGACGCCCTTGCATACGCGGATCTGCACCATTTGTTTTGGAATGGAGATATTCCAGTCTACCATTTTGACTGCCCGTCGGGCGATGTCGTCGTCGTCTGTCCGCCGTGGGCCTAGGATTTGAACATCTATTTCCTGGGCTATGGCGCGGACGCCTTTGACGCGTCTCGCGGCTTTCTCGGCGGCGTCCTTCTCCGCATATGTGCCAACATGTCCGGTGAGAGTGATGACGCCGCCGCGTGCGGTCACACCAATTTCGGCCGCATCCACTTTCGGCTCAAATTCCAATTCATCCAGAATATTCTGTCTGAGAGTAATGTCGTTCATGACCGTCTCCTTGAAATTCCGTTAGCGGGAAAAGGATAGGACTAGCCAAACGCTGCAGCATTGATCGAGGTCAAGGAACTGGCGGAGCCATTCTAAGGAAGGCCGAATCTCGGTAAGCCCGGGCAAAGGAGTTGCATCAGCAGGTCCGACGACTGCAAAGCCTAAGCTTTGTGCCAAGATAATCTCTGCAGAACATGAAAGCTCCGTTCTCAGATCGCTTTCCGATGGATTGGAAATTCCATTGTCGCGGATGCTCCGCCCTCCGGCAAATTGGTGAGCTTGAGATCGCCTCCGTGAGCAATCATCGTCTCCTTCACGATCGACAGGCCAAGGCCGAGACCACCCGCCCCGCTGTCCGGTTTGCCGACGACCGCCACCGGCTCGAGCCATCGGGGGGGATATCCTGGGCCGGAATCAGAGACCGTGATGCCGCATCGAAAGATCGTCACCGTAATCGTCGTGCCCGGAGGCGTGTGGTTCAGTGCATTCTCAATAAGGTTGCGCAGGGCTCGAAAGATGAAATCGAACGCGCCGCTAACCACGACGGGCTCTAAGGGTGACTGTAATTCGATGTCGCGGCCCTTGGAAAGAATGACCGGCGCGAGGAATGCTGCCGCCCGCTGTCCGATATCACCGAGATCGACCCGGTCGCTTGCCTCAAAATGCAGGCCACCGATCCTGACGCGATCGACCAATTGACTGACCAGCCGCTCTACGCCCTCGAAATCCTCCTCGACTTTCCGTGCGATTGCATCTTGCGAGAGCGCGAGGCGAGCCTTGATAATCGCGAGCGGCGTCCGAAGCTCATGAGCAAGATGGCTCGAAAACTGCTCAAGTGACAGAAAGCCCGCTTGTAAGCGATCAAGCGCCTCGTTGACCGCGCTCACCAATGCCAGCACATCCTCCGGCATCCTGGTTTCCGTCAGTCGCGTGGCTATGCTGGAGGGCCCGATTTGCCGTGCCTCTTCCGCCGCCTGGCTCAATGGCTTCAGCGCGAATTTCAGCACGAGGATGTTGACCAGCAGAAGAAGACAAACAAATGGAATCCATATCCACGCGATGTCAGTGACGAACTCCTCCAATACGGTGTCGAAAATGACGTGCTCCCGCGGGAAGGCGATTTGCACGAAATGCACGGGATTAGTGCCATCAAGCTGCATTGAAATGCCAAAAAGGGCTCTGACTTTGTCGTGACCCGGGAGCAAAAAGTAGCGAACCTTCTGGTTTGAGACAGGAACCAGCGGCTGATCCAACGTCTCCGAACTGGCAAGAACTCTGCCTGTATCGGTCACTATGGCGAATTGTCCGCCCAGTTCCTTGATTCGCGTTTTCAAGGCAGTTGCAAGCCCACCGGTAAGTTGCGGATCCGAGGCGAACTGGCGCTGCATGTCTTGCGCGAAAGTCGAGAGCGTCTCTTCACGAAAAGCATCGTTGGCCGCTTGAAAACGGACGTACAAGAAAAGAACACTCGCACAGACTGCAACCAGTGCGACGATAGACATAGCAACGACGAGGCGCCTGAATAGCGTCAGTCGGCGAAATGTCATGAACGTCCCTCCGTCAGCATATAGCCGACGCCTCGCATGTTATGGATATCGATCGCAGCACCCGCAGCCTGGAGCTTTTTACGCAATCGGTGGATGAGAACCTCGACGGCGTTGGAGCTTAGCTCCTCGCCGAAGCCATAGATCGACTCCTCGACCTCGCCCTTGGAGAGGACCCTGTTGAATCTGCGAAGAAACAATTCCAGCGCGGCGAACTCGCGGCGACTGAGCTGCAGTTCGGTCTCCCCGACTTTGGCAACATGCTGTGAAAGATCAAGATGGACGTTGCGCTCGCTGAGGATCGTATCGTGGCGTAGGGCTGGGCGACGCATCAAGGCACGAACGCGCGAGATTAGCACACCCATAACGAAGGGCTTGACGAGATAGTCATCGGCACCGCTGTCGAGCGCATCGATAATCGAACTTGCGGCATCGCGTGCCGTCAGGATGAGAATAGGCGTTGAGGGCGCCCGGCGACGCACAGGTTCGAGCAAGGACAGGCCGTCGCGATCTGGCAAGCCGAGATCGAGAATGACCGCCTCATAGCTGATCGTGGACATAGCTTCCTCGGCATCGCTGGCTGAACTGACCCAATCGACGGCAAAACCATGCGAACGCATTGCCTCGCTTGTCAGCGATGCGAGCTTGGCATTGTCTTCAACGAGCAGCACGCGCATGAAGCAGTCCAAAACTTTCGTGTTGATCCATAGGGTAACTGCAGCGCAAAAGCCTCTTTATTCTTGGCGAATTCGAGGCACGCCTCTTCGCATCCGTTTGCTGCACCCGCCTTGATCCTGTGGCATCGCGCGTCGCGATATCCAATTCGATATCCCGGCGGCAGGCGAACGAGAGAGAAGCCTCCGTATCACTCCCGCTTGGGTGATGAGTTGGGCGCTCCAGCTAAACTTGCCCCAGAAATCTAACCTGGGGGTTATTTTCACTTTTTTGACAAGTTTCTGTAAGCCGCCCGTAAGCCGGGCCAAACAATGTCCGCTCCGACACACGCAATCGCCACCATTCTTGTCGGAACGGGCGCCTAGCATGAATGACAAAGATCTTAGCGATCTTCCCATGAAGACTTACCTCATCAATCTCGATCGTGCTGCTGATCGGCTGTCCGCCATGCAGGATAAGCTCGATGGTATAAGACTGCCGTTCGAACGAGTTGCTGCCGTCGACGGGCAAGCGCTTGAACTGCCCATCCAGGACTTCCGTGAGGGAGCCTACAGGCTGCTACATGGAAGAAGGGGCAATCTCGCAGAGGTGGGCTGCTACCTTAGCCATATTGAATGCGCAAAGCGCCTGCTTGCCTCGGAGTCAGAATTCGCCCTGATACTGGAGGATGATCTCGAATTTCCCGCCGACTTGACACAGCTCCTGAGGGCTGCAATCGAGGCGAACGCCGATTGGGACATCTTGCGGCTTTCGACGGTCAATCGTGGTCGCAAATACCCGTTTGCCGACTTGACGTCCCAACGTTCCCTTGCCGTGGCGCTTACTCGCGAGAAAGGATCGGGCGCCTATCTGCTCAACCGGCGAGCCGCCGCGTGGTTTGTCGAAAAGCTAGTTCCGATGCGTTTGCCGTTCGATCTTGCCTTCGATCTTGAATATCTGGCGGGTCTGAAGGCCGCTTTTGTCTTCCCCGTGCCGATCAACCAGGATACCGGATTGCCGTCCCAGATCCAGGCCAAACGCCGAACCTATCATTTGCCGCGATGGCGCTACGTGACTGTTCAGCCCTATCGCACATGGCTGGAAGCGTCACGTTTTATCTGTCGTCTTCGACAATTAACACGGCTTTTGCTGAAGCATGCCTTCTTGCGAAGAATGGACAACCTTTCCTCCCGAACCCGCACAAAACCCTTGTCATTGACGGACGGGAGCAGAGGTGACTGATCAATGGTTGTCTTGCTCGAGAGCCTCGGTGTCTATGTCATTAACCTGGCCAGATGTGTCCACAGGTGGAAAGCTATCCGTTCGCAGGCGCTCGCCCATGGTATTCATATCACACGGGTTCCCGCAATCGACGGGCGTAACATCGCTCCGACGGACTACGTCGACGTCGATCACGCCAGCTTTTTCAAGCATGGAGGTAGACAATTGCTGCCGGGCGAGTACGGCTGCTACCGAAGCCACCTGCGCGCCATGGACATGTTCCTATCCAGCACATTCGAGGCATCCATCGTTATCGAGGACGACGTGGAAATCGTCGGCGATTTGCTGGAGCGGACCTTGCGGATACTTGCCGCGGTGCCGACTGCGGACATCGTCAAGCTGTTCAACCACAGAATCCGTGGGTTCCGGCGGG
>JGI24740J21852_10000096_pt1 | contig 30943 bp, 26 predicted proteins | sample KBSCornC6_FD_21852 | JGI IMG/M metagenome (IMG submission 21852) | reverse complement strand
CATCGATACCGTACGCGTGGCCCTTTACGGCACGCAGCCGATGGGCGCCATCCATCTGTCGGGCACGGTGGGGTATGGCCTCAACTTCTTCTCGCAGAAGCGGCCCTTTGGCAGTGTGGGCACCGCCGAAGGCGACCACCTCGCGCATACGTTCACCGCCGCCACGCAGGCGAGCTTGCCCATGGACACCGGCGGCTTCCGGCTCGCACCGCACGTTGGGCTGCGCTACGCCTACGTGCGCGGCAGCGGCTTCGGCGAGACCGGCGCCAACGGCCAGAACCTGCAAGTCGGCCCCGACAGCGCGCGCAGCCTCCAGCCCTATGTGGGCATCACGCTCGACAAGGCGTTCGGCGAGGTTCGCCCCGTCAACGTGCAACTTCGTGCCGGCTATGCGCACGAAGTACTGAGCGCGGGCCGCGTCGTTCAGGTGCAAAGCCAGGATGGCACCGTGTTCGCGGCCCCGGGCACCGATCTGCCGCGCTCGTTCCTGACCACCGGCGCCAGCATCACGCTTCAGGCCACCAAGGCGACCACCGTGTCTGTGGGCGTCGATGCCGTCATCAACACGAGCCATGTGTCGGCCCAGTCCGGCTACGTGCGGGTCAATCATCGGTTCTGAGGGCGGCAGCGCGGAGATGTGCATGCGCTGATCCGTCTGCTGTATCCACCAACGCAAAACGCGCCGGGGCGACTCGGCGCGTTTTTTTTTGGGGCGTTCCGTCGGTGTGCGGTGCAGCGCTTTGCGCCCAATTGACTTGGCTCAATGGCGGGATTGGCCGAGCGCCTAGATTCGTTTCAGGGGCCTGTGGCGGTCATCAGACCGGCAGAACAAGCGGGGCACATCCAAGGAGACCAAGAAATGAAGACGATTCGCACACTTGCCTCTGCGCTCATCGTGATGGGTCTACCGGTTGCTGCGGCAGACATCCACGCGCAGACGCTCGAAAAAATCGCTGCGGCAGACAAGATCACCGTTGGGTACCGTGAGTCGGCCGTCCCATTCAGCTATCTGCTTGGCTCGCACAAGGCGGTTGGGTTCTCCGTTGACCTCACGCAAGCCATCGTCGACGACGTGCGCAACCAGTTGAGGAAGCCTTCTCTCAACGTCGACTACATCCCTGTCACGGGGCAAAACCGGATTCCACTCCTGGTCAACGGCACGTACGACCTGGAGTGCGGCTCCACCACCAATACCAGCGCACGCGGCAAGGACGTGGCGTTCTCCATCAACTTCTTCTATGCCGGCACGCGCCTGCTCACCAAACGCGATTCGGGTATCAAGAACTACCCGGACCTGGCGAGCAAGACCGTCGCCAGCACAGCGGGCAGCACAAACGAAAAGGTGCTGAAGAAGTTTGCCGTCGACCACAACATCGATATGCAGATTGTCTTTGGCAAAGACTATGCGGAGGCGCTGCAGCTTGTTGAAACGGGTCGTGCCTCGGCATTGGCGTTAGACGACGTGCTGCTCTATGGCCTGCGCGCCAACTCGGCGAACCCGGCCGCGCTCGAAGTCGTGGCGGAAACCTTGCAGGTCGAGCCCTACGCCTGCATGGTCCGCAAGGACGACCCCACCTTCAAGCGGCTCGTGGATGGAACCATCACACGGCTCATGAAATCTGGCGAGTTCACCGCGCTGTACAAGAAGTGGTTCGAGTCGCCCATCCCACCGGCGGGTGCAAACCTCAGCATGCCGATGAGCGATGCGCTACGCACCAACCTGAAGAGGCGCAGCGACAAGCCGGCGCAATAACCAGGCGATGTGGCCCGGCCAGGGCCACCGTGCCATCGGCTGCCCGAGGCCCATTCAGCGTCGTACCTTGGGTGCCGAGACGGCCTCGCTGTTCTTAGGCGGCGCGGTTTAGCGACCGAACTTCTCCACGACACCGCGCCACAGCGCCTCCCGCTCTGCGCCCAAGTGGGCGCCGCTCGCATCGCCCGCCGCGTCCTGCCCCACCGCCAGATGGACCATGGTGAGCCTGGATTGCGGGTCGACGTAGATCGCCTGTCCATGGATGCCGAGCAGCACGAACCGCCGTGCTTCTCCCGGCAGAAGCCAGACCTGGAACCCGTAGCCGTAGTAGCGATTGCCGTGATAGACCATCTGCCCTGGGCGAAACGGCTCGGGCTGGCGCGATGCGTCGGTCATGTCCAACAGGAACGCGCGCGGCACGACTTGCTGGCCTTGCACCGCGCCGTCGTTGGCCAGCATGGACCCGAGGCGCGCGTAGTTCCGAGCCGTCGCATTGAAGCCGCCTTGTGCAAACGCGGATCCGTCGGATTCACGCAGGAGGTAGGTCGCCTTGGCTTGTGCTCCCATCGGCTTCCATAGCTTCTCGTCAACGAAATCGCACAGGCTGCGCCGCGTCGCCGCTTGCAGCACCAGCGCCAACACTTCGGTTTGCGCGCCCGCATAGTTGAAACGCGTGCCTGGCGCATCGGCGCGCTCATTGACCTGGGCGGCTGCCGCGAGCACGCCTTGCTTGGCTGCCGTCTTGAGAAAGCGCGCCCGGTCGTCGGTGGGGGTGTAGTCCTCGACGTACTTGGCGCCGGAGGCCATGCGCAGAAGATCGACGATGCGCGTTTCACCGTACAGCGTGCCCGCCAGCCCGGGCACGTATTGGTCAACGCGGTCGTCCAGCGAACGCAGGTTTCCGTCCTCCAGCGCCTTGCCGATTGCCAGTGCTACCAGCGTCTTGGCCATCGAGTTGGACAGCATGCGCATGTCTTGCGTGCGGTCGTAGCCGTAATGCTCCGCCAGGATGACGCCGTCTTGAACAATCAGCACGGCAGTCGCGCGCTGATGCTCCATGTAATCCGCAAGCGTGTAGTCATGGTTGCGGAAGCGATACCGGACATCCGCCTCCTGTTCTGCGATCTTGAATGGCGCCGGTTTGTCGGCCGGCGCAAGTTCGCAAGACGGCGAGATACGGTCCATGCCGCTGAAGGCCCCCACGATGTATTGGGCCTCGTGGATGCGTGCCGCGCTTGGCGCAAGCGGATAGCCCTGCGGCTTGCCGAGCCGATCTTCATCGGGCGAGGCGATGGCGACGCTACAGGCGAGTAGCGCGCACATGGCACCGTGTTGGAGAGCTTTCATGATGGGGCGGCCGAAAATCCGGCAGCACGTCCAGATTTGCTGGCTTCAGGAAACTGCGCATTCGCGTCGTGCGGCGGCTCACCAGCCGCCTTCACTCCCACACATCAGGACGCGTGCGTCGATGTCAGATTGAGTGCCACCGCTTGCGCCACTTCGATACCGTCGATGGCCGCCGAGTAGATCCCACCGGCATACCCGGCACCTTCGCCAGCCGGATACAGACCTTCGACGTTCATGCTTTGGTAATTGTCTTTGCGTCGAATCCGCAGCGGTGACGAAGTGCGCGTCTCCACGCCGGTGAGCACGGCATCGTGCAGCGCGAAGCCTGCGATCTTCTTATCGATCTGGGGGAGTGCTTCACGGATGGCTTCGATCACGTAGTCCGGGAGCGCCGTGCTGAGATCGGTGGGGTGCACGCCCGGCTTGTACGACGGTATGACGGAGCCAAGCGACGTCGACGGCCGGCCGGCGATGAAATCGCCAACCAGTTGACCGGGCGCCTGGTAGTTGCCGCCGCCGAGTTCGAATGCCCGCTCTTCCCATTTACGCTGGAACGCGATGCCTGCCAGTGGCCCGCCGGGATAGTCTTCCGGCGTGATGCCGACGACGATGCCCGCATTCGCGTTGCGCTCGGCGCGGGAATACTGGCTCATGCCATTGGTGACCACGCGGCCCGGTTCAGAGGTCGCCGCCACCACCGTGCCGCCTGGGCACATGCAAAAGCTGTAGACCGCCCGTCCATTGCTGCAGTGGTGGACCACCTTGTAGTCGGCCGCGCCGAGTTCCTTGTGGCCCGCAAACTTGCCGAAGCGGGCGCGATCGATCAGCCCCTGCGGATGTTCGATGCGAAAACCCAGTGAAAACGGCTTGGCTTCCATATACACACCGCGATCGTGCAGCATCTGGAACGTGTCGCGCGCGCTGTGGCCAACGGCCAGCACGACGTGGTCGCACCGCAGCGTTTCACCGTTCGAGAGCTTGAGCGAGCGCACCTTGCCCTGATCAATCTCGATATCGTCAACCCGGGTTTCGAAACGCACTTCGCCACCCAGTTCGTGGATGGCGGCGCGCATTTTTTCCACCATGCTGACGAGGCGGAACGTGCCGATGTGCGGTCGGCTCAGATACAGGATGTCTTCCGGCGCGCCCGCCTTGACGAATTCCTCGAGCACCTTGCGGCCGTAGTGGTGCGGATCCTTGATCTGGCTGTACAGCTTGCCGTCAGAAAACGTCCCCGCGCCGCCTTCGCCGAACTGCACGTTGGATTCCGGGTTGAGTACGCTCTTGCGCCACAGCCCAAAGGTGTCCTTGGTGCGCTCGCGCACGGCCTTGCCACGTTCGAGGATGATGGGGCGGAATCCCATCTGCGCGAGGATCAGTCCTGCGAACAGACCGCACGGCCCCATGCCGATCACCACCGGACGCGGGCGCGTCGTGTGCTCGGGTGCCTGCGCAACAAAGCGGTAGGTCATGTCCGGCGTCACCCCGCAATGCGGCTTGCCGGCGATCCGCTTGAGCACCGCCGCCTCGTCCTTGACTTCGACGTCGACGATGTAGGTCAGCTTGATATCCGAGCGCTTGCGTGCATCGTGGGCACGGCGGAATACGGTGTAACGGACGAGCCCGTCTGCCGCAACGCCGAGATCCTTGAGGCGCGCGCGAACTGCGGCTTCAAGATCGTCTTCGGCATGGTCCAGAGGGAGTTTGACTTCGCTTAAACGTAACATGGGTGCTGAGTGCGGTTGCCACGGGAATCGCGGCGAAGCCGTATTTTATAGGTTCAGCGGCGTCTCAAATGGAAAGGAGCTGGCCTGTTCGATTTCTTCGATTCTTCGACGCGCGACTTCCTACGAACCCGACGGCCGCGCCTCCAAATACGGCCCCAGCAACTCTCCCATCCAATGCATGAACACCTGCACCCGCACCGGCAGATTTCTCCGGTTTGGATACACAAACGACACCGGCATCGGTGGCGGGCGCAGGTTGGGCATCACCTCCACCAGCGTGCCATCCGCAATGGCCGATGACAGTCCCGCATACACGGGCGCCTGAATCATCCCCAGCCCGGCTCGGCACGCCGCGTCATAGCTCTCCGCCGAGCTGACTGTTACCGCACCTTTCATCGGCCGAAACGCCGAGCGGCCATCCACCGCGTATTCCCATCCCGGCGATTTGGTGCCCAGCGTCTGCACGTAATGGACGATGCGATGGTGGTCGAGGTCTTCCAGCGTCGTCGGCATGCCATAGCGCGCGATGTACGCGGGGCTCGCGCAGTTGACCTGATGCAGTTGGCCGAGCGGGCGGGCGATCAGGCTGCTGTCGGTGAGGGCGCCGATACGCAGCACGCAGTCGAAGCCTTCGCGCACGGGGTCGACACGGCGGTCGGTGCTGGAGAGTTCGATCTCCAGATCGGGGTGCGCCTCCAGAAAGCCGGGCAGGGCAGGGATGACGATGCGGCGTGCCACGCCCACCGGCATGTCGACACGCAACCGGCCGCGCAGCGCCTGCGGGCTCTGGCGGAACATGGTCTGCAGCTCGTCCATATCGGCCAGCAGATCCTGGCAGCGCTCGTAGAAGGCCTGGCCGTCTTGCGTGAGCTGCACCTTGCGCGTGGTCCGGTGCAGCAGGCGCGTGCCCAGCATCGTCTCAAGCTGCTGCACCGCCACCGAGGCGGCCGGTTTGGGGATGCTCAAGGCCTCCGCCGCACGCGTAAAGCTGGCAAGTTCAGCCACGCGCACAAAGATCTGCATGGCTTCGAGTTGGTTGGTGGACATGGCGGGGGTGCGGTGATTGTTATCTGTGAGCAAACACAGCAATAGGATAGGCGAGATTTATTCTTGTTTTGTCGCCCAATACCATGCTCTCACGGTGTTTGACACCCCTAACCGAACGGAGAGCAAGATGACCCAATCCCACACCCCCATCGCCATCGTGACCGGCGGCAGCCGCGGCCTCGGCAAGAACATGGTGCAGAAGCTGGCCCAACGCGGCACCGACGTGATTTTCACGTACCGCAGCAACCGCGCAGATGCCGATGCGCTGGTGGCCGAGCTGACCGCTCAGGGCCGCCGCGCCGCCGCCCTGCAACTCGACACCGGCAAGATCGCCACCTTCCCGGCCTTTGCGGATGCCGTGCGCAGTGTGCTGGCGCAGTGGAAGGCCGAGCGCTTTGACTACCTCGTCAACAACGCCGGCGTTGGCGCGCATGCCAGCGTGGCCGAAACCACTGAAGCCCAGTTCGACGAACTGATGAACGTGCACTTCAAGGGCGTGTTTTTCCTCACGCAGATCCTGCTGCCGCTGATGGCCGACGGCGGGCGCATCGTCAATATCTCGTCGGGGCTCGCGCGCTTTGCGCTGCCGGGCTACGGCGCGTATGCGGCCATGAAGGGCGCGGTAGAGGTACTGACGCGCTATCTGGCGAAGGAGCTCGGCCCGCGCGGCATTGCCGTCAACGTAGTCGCACCGGGCGCCATCGAGACCGACTTCGGCGGCGGCGCCGTGCGGGACAACGCTGATCTCAACGCCATGGTGGCCGCCAATACGGCGCTGGGGCGTGCAGGCCTGCCGGATGACATCGGCGGTGTCGTCGCCTCGCTGCTGTCGCCGGATAACCGGTGGATCAACGCGCAGCGCATTGAGGCTTCGGGTGGGATGTTCCTCTGAGCGGGATAACTCCCAGCGCGTGGTGTTCGGAACCCCGACGGCCGGGTTCGGAACTCCACGCACCGAGAAAAAAGCTCCACACGTCGAGCTCTGAACTCGGCACGTCGAGAAAAAAGCTCCGCGTGCCGAGTTCCGAGCTCGGCATGCCGAGAAAAATGCTCGACTTGTCGAGTTATGAACTTGAAGCGCCGAGAAAAATGCTCCGCGTGTCGGGATCTGAGCTCGGTGTGTCGAGAAAAAAGGTCGACACGTCGAGTTCTGGACTCGGCGTACCGAGAAAATTGCTCCGTGCGTCGAGTTCTGAACTGGAGGCGCCGGGGCTTGATGCTTGGCGCAGGGGCTCATCCCCTGTTTCACCCCCTGCCGGGGGCAACTTACTTTCTTTGTCTTGCCAAAGAAAGTAAGCAAAGAAAGGCGCGCCCGAGATGGCGACCCATCCCTTGAATTTTCGTAACCGTGCGGAGACGGGGAAAACTCGCTGCGCTCAAACAGTTCCCCGTCTTTTTTCCGCCCGCTTACGAAAATTCAAGGCGCCATCAAGGGCAGGAACGTCAAAGGCCAAACCAACAGACCGCGAGCGACAGCAGTCAAAATAAGCGGCGCTGCGTGCCTGCAAGGAAGACGAAGTCGCGCCCGTGCAAAAGATGGTTTGCTTTCCCTTGCCCTATGCGGCGCCTTGGATTTTTGTTGCAAGGAGGAAAAAGGAAGGAGCCTTGTCTGAGCGCAGCGAGTTTGGCTCCTTCCCCTCCTTGCGACACAAATCCAAGGAGGGGGTGGCCGCATCGGGCGCGCCTTTCTTTGCTTACTTTCTTTGGCAAGACAAAGAAAGTGAGTCAGCCCCGGCAGGGGATGAAACAAGGGATGCACCAGCAACGCTAGCGCATGGCGAAGGACAAACAGTCAGGCAATCGCCTTAGCCGCAGCCCGCCCCCGCAGCCATTCAAACGTCAGCAGCAGGCAGGTGGAAAACACGATGAGGATCGTCGCCAGCGCAGCAATCGTCGGCGAGATGTTCTCGCGAATCCCGGTAAACATCTGACGCGGCAGCGTGACCTGGTCCGCCCCGGCGAGGAAGAGCGTGACCACCACCTCATCAAACGACGTAGCAAAGGCAAACAGCGCACCTGAAATCACGCCGGGGGCAATCACCGGCAGGGTGATGCGGAAGAACGTCATCACAGGGTTCGCCCCCAGCGAAAGACTCGCCCGCACCAGGTTGTGATTGAAGCCCTGTAGCGTCGCCAACACCGTCGTCACCACAAACGGCACGCCCAGCGCTGCATGCGCGAGGATCAGGCCGATATACGTATTCGCCAGCCCCAGCGGCGCGAAGAACAGATACATGCCGACACCGACCACGACCACCGGCACGATCATCGGCGACACCAGCACGGCCATCAACAGCCCCTTGCCACGGAAGTCCGCCTTGTTCAGCCCGATGGCGGCCAGCGTGCCAAGCACCGTTGCCACGATGGTGGCGGCCGGCGCGACGATGAAGCTGTTCTTGGCCGCCATGCGCCATTCGTCGGACGTGACGAGGTTCTGATACCAGCGCAGCGAATAACTCGGGATCGGGTACGAGAGGAACGTGCTCGACGAGAACGACAGCGGCACGATCACCAGCACCGGCAACACGAGGTACAGCAGCGTCAGCACGGCCAGGCCGCGCAGCGCGAAGTACCAGATGCGCTCGATGAGCGAGGTGTGCGGGGCGAACATCGGTTTGGTGAGTTTCATGGTCGATGGGCTCCGTTCAACCGACGCGAACCTTGGGCCGCGTGAAGCGCCCATAGACCGCATACAGCACCAGCGTGGCGAGCAGCAGCAGGGCGCCGAGTGCGCACGCCATGCCCCAATTGATGGTGACGTTGGTGAAGTAGGCCACGTAGTAGCTGACCATCTGGTCGTTCGGGCCGCCCAGCAGCGCAGGGGTGATGTAGTAGCCGAGCGCGAGGATGAACACCAGCAGCGCACCGGCGCCAATACCCGGATACGTCTGCGGCACGTACACGCGCCAGAACGCGGCAAACGGATGGCTACCCAGTGACACGGCTGCGCGCTGATACGTGGGCGGGATCGACTTCATCACGCTGTACAGCGGCAGGATCATGAACGGCAGCAGGATGTGCGTCATCGAGATATAGACGCCCACGCGGTTGAACAGCAGCGCCAGCGGCTCCTTGATGATGCCCAGGTCCGTCAAGCCGTGGTTGATCAGCCCCTCGGTCTGCAGCAGCACGATCCACGCGGCCACACGCACGAGGATGGATGTCCAGAACGGGATCAGCACCAGCACCATCACTAGGTTGGCGCGGCGCTCCGGCAGCGAGGCGATCCAGTACGACAGCGGGTAGCCCAGCAGTAGCGCAAACAACGTCACCATCGCACTGATGACGAAGGTGCGGATGAACACCGTTATGTAGATCTGCTCGTCGGGGTCGGTCGCTTCAATGTGGCCGAAGGCGTCTTGCCGGTGGTCGAGCGCGGCCAGCAGGTAGAACGGCGACGTGCGGCTGCCGTTCTTGGCGATGGCCTGCCAGTAGGTGGCATCGCCCCAGCGCTCGTCGACTTCGAGGAGCTTGGTGCGCGTTTGTGCGGGCGTGAGCGCTTGAGGCTTGCCACTGTCATCGGCCAGCGGCATGGCACGCGCGGTCTTGGCGACCAGCGAGCGGAAGCCGGGGATTTCGGTGTTCAGGCGGCGGGCCAGCGCGCCCATCGCTTCGCCTTCGCTCACGGTGGTGAGGTCAGCGGCCAATGCAACGTAGGCGGCATCGGCGGGCGGTGTCTTGCGGTCCCAGTTCTTGAGCGCGGTCACCGTCTTGGGTAGCGCGTCGGCCACCTCGGGGTTCTGCACGGCGCGCGTGAGCAGGGCGCCGATCGGCACAACGAAGATCAGCAGCAGGAAGATGGCGAGCGGCGCCACCAGCGCCAGCGCCATGGCACGCCTGCGCGCCTCAGCGCTCTTCAATTCGCGTTTGAGTTTGGCCGTCGATTCCGGAACCGATTCAGCCGCGATGGTCATGGTGTTCAATGCTGCCTCGCCAAGTGCTGCGGAGATTCATCCGGCGGATGCCATGTCGACTCGACACAGCATCCGCGCGGTCACTGCACTACATCGTTACTTCGACGCCCACGAGGCGAAGCGCTGTTCCAGCTCGTCACCGTGGTCGGTCCAGAACTGCAGGTTCTGCAGCACGGCGTTCTTGCTGTTCTCCGGCGAGTTGGGCATGTTTGCCTGCGTCTTGGCATCCAGCGCCTTGATGGCCGCGACGTTGGCCGGGCCGTACGCGATGTGTTTGGCGTACTCCTGCTGCGGTTTCTGCGACAGCGTGTAGGCGATGTACTGCTCAGCCAGCGCCTTGTTGGGCGTGCCCTTGGGGATGGCCCAGTAGTCCAGGTCGTAGATGCTGCCGTTCCAGACCACCTTCAGGTTTTTGCCTTCGCGCTGCGCGGCGTCGATGCGGCCGTTGAACGCGGTGGACATCACCACATCACCCGCGACCAGGAACTGCGGCGGCTGCGCGCCGGCTTCCCACCACTGGATGTTCGGCTTGAGCTGATCGAGCTTCTTGAACGCGCGGGCCTGGCCGTCCTTGGTGGCCAGCACCTTGTAGACGTCCTTGACCGGCACGCCGTCGGCCATCAGTGCGAATTCCAAGTTGCCGCGCGCACCCTTGCGCATGCCGCGCTTGCCCGGGAATTTCTTCACGTCCCAGAAATCGGCCCAGCCGGTGGGGGCGGTCTTGAGCTTGTCGGCGTTGTATGCCATCGCGGTCGACCACACGAAGAAGCCCACGCCGCAGGTGCTCGGCGACTCGGGGATCAGGTCGCTCTTCTTGGCGATCTTGCTCCAGTCGAGCTTTTCAAAGAGGCCTTCATCACAGCCGCGGCCGATGTCGCCGGATTCGACTTCCACCACGTCCCAGTTGACGTGCTTGGCTTCCACCATGGCCTTGATCTTGGCTTGCTCGCCGTTGTACTCGACCACGGTGACCTTGTTGTTGGTCTGCGCCTCGAACGGCTTGTTGAAGGCGGCTTTCTGCGCGTCGCCGTTGGCGCCGCCGAAGTTGACGACGGTGATTTCCGCTGCATGCGCGCCGAATGCAATGGCGAATGCGCCGGCAAGTACGCTCAACCGCGTCTTCGTGATGTGTTTCATTCCTGGCTCCTCTTTTTGGCGTGTGGGTACAACGTGTGGTCGTGGCATGCGGGCAGGGTTGCCCGCGTGCGTCATGCAAAAACGCGCAGGTGTTCGGGTGCGAACTCCAGCTGGATCGGCGCGCCCGGCGCAAAGCCTTCGAGCGCCCGCGTGCCCAGCGGCACCTTGACGAAACATTCGGGTTGATCGGGCAGGGCGCAGCGCATGCGCACGTGGTCGCCAAAGTAGACGAGGCCGCGCGTCTGGCCGGTCAACGCGTTGCCGTTGGCCGGTGCGCCGTCCATCAGGCGCATGCGCTCGGGGCGGATGCAGCCGGTGGCCGTGGCGCCAACGCTGGCACCGGCGATGTTGCGACCGACGACGCGCGCGCCGTCGTTGAGCTGCAGTTCGCAGTAATCCCCGTCGACGCGGGTGACGGTGCCGCGCAGCGTGTTGCTGTCGCCGATGAAGTTGGCGACGAACTCGTTGCACGGGCGTTCGTACAGGCTGTCCACCGTATCGAGCTGTTGCACGATGCCCTTGTCGAACACGGCCACGCGGTCGGACATGGTGAGTGCCTCGCCCTGGTCGTGCGTCACGTAGACGAAGGTCACGCCGAGCTTTTCGTGCAGCGATTTCAGCTCGTACTGCATGTGTTCACGCAGTTGCTTGTCGAGCGCGCCCAGCGGTTCGTCCATCAGCACCAGCTTCGGCTCGAACACCAGCGCACGGGCCAGTGCAATGCGCTGCTGCTGGCCGCCGGAGAGCTGCGCCGGGTAGCGCTTGGCAAAGCCTTCCATGCGCACCATCTGCAGGGCCTTGTGCACGCGGTCTGCGCGCTCGCTGGCGGGGATCTTGCGCACAGTCAGCGGGTATTCCACGTTCTGCGCCACCGTCAGGTGCGGGAACAGCGCGTAGTTCTGGAACACCATGCCGATGTTGCGCTTGTGCGGCGGCACGTTGTTGAGCAGGGCGCCTTCCAGGCGGATCTCGCCGCCGGTCGGGAATTCAAACCCGGCCAGCATCATCAGGCACGTGGTCTTGCCCGAGCCGGAGGGGCCGAGCAGGGTCAGGAACTCGCCCTGGTAGATGTCGAGATCCAGGTGTTTGACTACGAGGGTCTCGCCGTCATACGTCTTGCGTACACCGCGAAAGCTGACGATCACGTCGTCGGTCTTCATTTGCTGCCTCCTGCCATTTCCCGTCGTGTTGTGACGATTTGTGAATGGACTATAGCGGCTCATTGTTCTGCCAAGTGGACCCAATCCCGGTTATTTGATGGAGCCATTTCAGGCGACGCTGCGGGCACAGCCAATGGGCGTGCGGCCCACGGCACCACAATAGGGAAAACCCCGGATGCCTTGCCCGAGCAAGCGCGGCGGCCAATCGGGTCACGCCAGGGGTGTGCTCTGAGTGTAGGTCGCCGCCAGCGCATATGCGGCGGGCATCAGCGTGTGCGAATGGAGCCAATTTCGACAGCGCAGCCGCGAACGCGAGGGCGCTTGGAAATGGTGCGCTGCGTCGTCACGCAAACGGTGCACGGTGTGTGGCGCGTTGTTGCGTCGCCAAAAAAAAGATGTCGCCTTGCGGCAACCGGGCTCAGTTCACCGGTTCGTCCGCCAGCGCGAGTGCCAGGTAGACGCTCACGGTCAACCCGCCGCCAGGCGTGTCCGACAGGGCGACCGTGCCGCCATGCATGCGGGCGATTTCGCGCACGATGGCCAGGCCCAGGCCACTGCCGTCGTGGCCTTCCGATGCCGCACCGCGATAGAAGCGGCCGAACACCGCATCGCGCTCGGGCGCGGCGATGCCGGGGCCGTCATCTTCCACTTGCAGCACGGCTTGCTCGCCCAGCATTGCCATCGCCTGGCGTTTGACGCGCAGCGTGACACGCGCGCCCTTGCCGGCATAGCGGATGGCGTTGTCGAGCAGGTTGCCGATCAACTCCTGCAGCCATTGGGGCTCGCCGGCTACGCTCACGGGTTCGTCGCCCTCAAAGCCGAGGTCGACGCCGGATTTGCGTGCCACGGGCGCCAACTCGAGCGCCACATCACCGGCCAGCGTGTCGAGGCGCAGCGGCTGCAGCTGCGGGGCGTAACCGCTGTCGGTATCCAGGCGCGAGAGCGACAGCAACTGCTGCACGCCCCGCGCGGCCTGTCGCACGGTGCCATGCAGTGGTTCCAGATGGCGGCGGATGCGGTCTCCATCAGGCTCGCGCAAGGCGAGTTCCGATTGCGCCTGGATCACGGCCAGCGGCGTCTTCAACTGATGTGCGGCATCGGCAAAGAAGCGCTTGCGGGCTTGCACCATGCGCAGCAGGCGCGCGACGTATTGGTTGATCGCCTCCACCAGCGGGGCAACTTCAGCCGGTAGACCCTGTTGCGGCAGCGGGGCGAGTTCATCGGCGCCGCGGCTGCTGACGGTTTCGCTCAACTGACGCAGTGGCCGCAACCCGCGCCGCACGCCCAGCCAGACGATGCCCACGGCCAGCACCACCAGCAGCCCTTCCTGTTGCAGCGATCCGGCAAGAATTTCGTGTGCAAACGCCTCACGCGGTTCCAAGGTTTCGCCCACCAGCAACCACACCATTTGGATTTGCGCGGACTGTGCCGCTTGTTGCGAATCCTGCACGGGCACGGGTTGCGCCGCCATGCGGATCTGCATGCCACGGAACGCGGTGTCATAGAACACCGTGCGGTAGGGCGGCGGTTGTCGCCCGCTGGGCATCGGCAGGCCGTCGTAACCGGTGAGCGTGGCGCCGTTGCCATCCGCCAGGCGGTAGAAGATGCTGCTGCCCGTTTCCGATTCGAGAATCTCCAGCGCGAGGTAGGGGAGGTCGATGGCGAAATGCCCATCACGCAGGCGCACGCCGTCTCGCATGGCTTTGAGCGAAGCCTCGAGCGTGCGGTCGAATGCCGCGTTGGCCACAGTCATGGCGCGCGTGTAAGTCAGCCACGCATCGAGCGCGAGCAGCGCCAGCAAGGGCAGCACCAGCCAGAGGGAGAGCTGCCGGCGCAGGCTGGCCGCCCTCATGGGGTGGCTTCCAGCAGATAGCCGAGCCCGCGCAGCATGACGATGGCCACGCCGCTACCGTCGAGCTTCTTGCGCAGGCGGTGCACGTAGATCTCGATCGCATCCGCATTGACGGATTCGTTGATGCTGAAGATCTTTTCCGAGATGGCGGCTTTGTTGACCGCGCGGCCGTCACGCAGCATCAGCACTTCCAGCACGGCACGCTCGCGGCCGGTGAGGGCGAGCAACTCGCCGTTCAGCGTGAAGGCGCCGCTGATGCCGTCGTAGTGCAGCGGGCCGCATTGCAGTTGCGTGCTCTCGTGGCCGTGGCTGCGACGGATGAGTGCGCGGGCGCGCGCTTCCACTTCGGTCAGGTCGAACGGTTTCGCAAGGTAATCGTCAGCTCCGAGGTTCAGGCCGCGCACGCGTTCTTCCACGGCGCCATGGGCGGTCAGGATCATCACCGGCAGCGGGTTCTTGCGGGCGCGCAGGCGACGCAATACCTCCAATCCATCCATGCGCGGCAGGCCGATATCGAGGATGGCCAGCGCGTAGTCCTGCGTGGTGAGCAGCAGATCGGCCGCGTGGCCGTCGTGCACGCAATCGACCGTGAAGCCGGCCTGGCCCAGGGCTTCTTCCAGCGTGCTGGCCAGCTTCAGGTTGTCTTCCACCAACAGGATGCGCATATCGGACTTTTCTCGGCAAGGCGCTGAGAAATACCGCCATCCCCAACCGTTTTGAAGCTAGGGAATCCCCCAAGAACACGCGGCTACACCCCTCCAATTTCCCGGCAATCGAAAGTGAACTGAAAGTGCGTCCCTCATACGATCCGTGCCGCCCCAAGGCCCCGTCACAGCGGCTTTGGTGGCCAGACAACGCATAAGGGAGACCCAATGAACAAGACTTCGATGGCGCTGGCAGTGGTTGCACTCGCCGCCGCAACGACTGCCGGCACAGCCGCCGCACAATCGTCCAACGTGACCCTGTACGGGATCATGGACTCGGGCATCGAGTACGTGAACCACGCCGGCCCGAACGGCGGCGGCGTCACGCGCTTGGTATCGGGCGGCAAGAACACCTCGCGCTGGGGCTTGCGCGGCACCGAAGACCTGGGCGGCGGCATGAAGGCGATCTTCGGCCTGGAGAGCGGTATTGCCATCGACACCGGCAGGCTCGATACCGACAACACACTGTTCGACCGGCGCGCCATCGTGGGCTTGGCGGGCAACTTTGGTCAGGTGACGGCAGGGCGTACGTTCACCACCTCGTACGATTTCATGGCCCCGTACGACCCGATGGGTTACGCGCCGAACTACTCGTGGGCCACGTCGTCCACCGCCACGGGTGATCGCAAGGACGGCATCTTCTCGCGTGCGTCCAACGCCGTGCGCTATGACGGCACCTTCGGCGGCCTGAAGCTGGGCGCGACCGTCGGTTTTGGCGAGGTGGCGGGCAACTTCAAGAGCAGCAGCAAGTACGACCTGGGTATCGGCTATAGCGTGGGTGGTTTCTCGGCCGCAGCCACGTGGGACCGCCAGAACGGCGCCGGCACGAGCACCACGCCGGCCGATGCGACGGACTACATCCAGGGCATTCACGCCGGTGCCAGCTACGACTTCGGCGCGCTCAAGCTGTTTGCGGGCTACCGCAACTACAAGCGCGCGTTCACCACGGCCGCAGCCACCCAGCGCAGCGATATGTACTGGGCCGGCGCCAGCTACGACTTCACGCCGGCCTTCACGCTGTACGGCGCGGTGTACAAGCAGAACATCAAGGGCGTGAACAACTCGGCCGATCCGATCCTGTTCTCGCTGCGCGGCCAGTACGCGCTATCCAAGCGCACCACGGCGTACCTGTCGGCGGCTTACGCCAAGGCCCAGAACGGCCAGAACGTGAGCCTGTCGCGTGATGTGGTTGGCTATGGCAAAAACCAAGTGGGTGTGACGGCAGGTCTGCAGCACCGCTTCTGATCGATCCCTGTCTCAAAAAAAGCGGGCACCTTCGGGTGCCCGTTTCGCTTGACGAGAGTGCCTCGCTCAAAAGGTCATCTATCCAAGGACGTGCGTGCTTTCAGCATGCGCCGCAACTGCTTGAGATCGTCAAACGCGGCGAGGTCCTGCTCGGTGTCGTGAATGCTCCGGTGCAGGGCCTCGATGTTGCTGCCGAGGTGCTGCAAGACCGCATCGGGAGACAGTGCCCCGGGCGAGTGGTACCCATAGGCGTGCCGAAACCCCATCTCTGCACGATGAATCTGCCGGTCCAGCTCGCGCACCTGATCTTTCAGAATCTGGTTGTAGTGCGCGAGCCGCGCTTCGCCGATGCGGTTGATCGAGTGCTGGTCGATGTGATCGAGTTCCAGCTGCAACTCCAGCAGTTGGAGCAGGTTGTTCTTGTCATACGCCTCGTTCACGCGCTGCATGAGCCGGGTCTTTCGCCCGCGCTCTTGCGGATCGGTCTCACGGTCCGGATGCAAAGCGCTGGCGAGCTTGCGATAGACCTCGCGGATGGACAGGCTGACCTGCGCCTGTTCCGCCTCCTCACGTGCGTCGGCTGCGAGCTGCTTGGGTGATTTCTTCCGGGCAGCCCGACGCGCTTCGCGCTTGCTTGCGAGGGCGGCCTTTTTTGCGGCCTGCTGTTCGATGTGTGCTCGGGCGCGTTGCAGCAGGGCTTCCTGCGAATGCAGATCCGCGTCATCCCCCAGATCGACACCGAGCATCGCCTCCAGCCTTGATTTCATCTCCGCGGCCTGCGCCGCGGTTTCACGATCGAAATCCGTTCCGCTGTACTTGTTGTAAATGGCCTTCAGGCTGGCGTCTTCTTCGATCAAATTGCCGGCCAGATCGATGATGAGCGCGGATATCCTGCGGCGCTCGGGCTTGGTGAGTCCTTCGTGCTCGTAGGCTTGGTCCAGACCGTGCACCATCCGGATTTGCAGCTCGGTGCTGGTCCGCTTCAGCGGCACGAACTCGCCGGCATACCGGGTCTGAAACTGGGCGGTGGTTGTTTCCCAGTCAGCAAGTCGCTTGCGCCGATTCTCGATCTGCTTGATCAGCGCGTTGAATGCGCTCTGTCCTTTCGACAGCGTTGGCGCGTCGCGCTCATTCTGATTGGGCGCGATGCTGATGGACGGACGGCGTGCCTTGCTCATGGGCTGGAAATGTCGCGGGCTCCACGAAGGGAGCCCGGCGATTGTCATGTTGATGCGGATGGTCAGCCGAGCAGCAGCGCGTCGTCGTCGACCTTGGCGCCGCGCGTTTCCTCGAACTTCTGCAGCAGGTGCGGCACCTCCAGACCTTTGCGTTCCTCGCCTTGCACGTCGAGGATCACGTTGCCCTGGTGCAGCATCACCGTACGGTCGCCGTAGTCGAGCGCCTGGCGCATGGAGTGCGTGACCATCATCGTCGTCAGCTTGCTCTCCGAGACGATCTTGGCGGTCAGCTCCAGCACGAAGGCGGCCGTTTTCGGGTCCAGCGCAGCGGTGTGCTCATCCAGCAGCAGGATGCGCGACGGTTGCAGCGAGGCCATCAGCAGGCTCACCGCCTGACGCTGGCCGCCCGAGAGCAGACCGATACGGTCCGTCAGGCGATTCTCAAGGCCCAGATCCAGCCGACGCAGTTGCTCGCGGAAGATCTCGCGCCACTTGCGGTTGGTTGCGAACGCAAAACCACGACGCTGCCCACGGCACATGGCCAGCGACATGTTCTCTTCAATGGTCAGGTTCTCGCAGGTGCCGGCCATCGGGTCCTGGAACACGCGGGCGACCTTGTCGGCGCGTTGCCACGCGGTCTTGCGTGTGACGTCTTCGCCGTCGATGGTGATGCGGCCTGAGTCGACGAGGTAGTCGCCGCTGATGGAATTCAGGAACGTCGACTTGCCGGCGCCGTTTGAGCCGATCACGGCCACGAACTGGCCCGTCGGAATGTCCAGCGACAGGCCACGCAGTGCACGCGTCTCGATGGGCGTGCCAGCGTTGAAGGTAAGAGTGAGTCCTTGTGCGCTCAGCATGTCAGTTCCCCTTGGTTGCGGTCTTGGCGAACTTGCCGAACACCTTGCGGCGCACACCCGGCAGCACGAGGGCGATCACCACCAGCGCGGCGGTCACCATGTTCAGATCCTGCGCCTGCAGGCCGATGAAATCGCTGTTGAGCGCCAAGGCGATGAAGAAGCGATACAGGATCGCGCCCACCACCACGGCCAGCGTGGTCAGCACCAGGCGGCGTGCGGGCAGTACGGTCTCGCCGATGATGACGGCGGCCAGGCCGATCACGATGGTGCCAATACCCATCGACACATCCGCACCGCCTTGCGTTTGCGCGTAGAGCGCGCCAGCAAGGGCGACCAGCGCGTTGGAGAGCGCCATGCCGGCCAGCGTAGCGGCACCGGTGGCGACGCCATGGGCGCGTGCCATGCGCGGGTTGGCACCCGTAGCACGCAGTGACAGGCCGATCTGCGTGGAGAAGAACCAGTCCACCAGCAGCTTGACGATCACGACCACCACACCCAGCAGCACCGGGCGGAAGACGTAGTCAGGCATCCATTCCGGCTGCAGCAGCGAGAACACGGTCGGCTCGGAGATGAGCGGCACGTTCGGCTTGCCCATGATGCGCAGGTTGACCGAGTACAGCGCAATCATCATCAGGATACTGGCGAGCAGATCCATGATCTTCAGGCGCACGTTGAGCCAACCCGTGACGAAGCCCGCAGCGGCGCCAGCCAGCGTGCCACCCAGCGTCGACATGAACGGATCGTGTCCGCCGGCGATGAGCGTGGCCGCCACAGCGCCGCCCATGGGGAAGCTGCCGTCGACAGTGAGGTCAGGGAAATTGAGGATGCGGAAGGAAATCAGCACCCCGAGCGCCACGAGACTGAAGATCAGACCGATCTCCAGGGCGCCGAGCAATGAAAACAGTGACATGACAGAGTAGGGTGCGGCGGTTGGGCACCGCGCCAGAAGGCAATGAACGGGGACGCTTGTGGGTGGAGCGCGAGCGCCCGGCCATGATGCGGTGGATAACCACGTTTTGGCACGGGCTACATGACCCGCGCCGGCCATCTCCGTTGGAAGGAGTCGGCCGGCGCCTTGCGACTTACTTGATGACTTCCTTGGCGTCCTTCAGCAGGTCTGCCGACAGGGTCACGCCTTGCTTCTTGGCGGCGCCTTCGTTCACGAACAGTTCCAGATCGGTGCTGCCGGCCGAGGCAATCGCACCCGGCTTCTCACCCTTCAGGATGCGAGCGACGACCTTGCCGGTCTGCTGGCCCAGCTTGTAGTAGTTGATGCCCAACGCAGCGATGGCACCGCGCTTCACGCTGTCGGTATCGCCAGCCACCAGCGGGATCTTCGCTTCGTTGGCCACCTTCACCAGCGACTCATACGCCGACACCACGTTGTTGTCGGTGTTCGTGTAGATCACGTCGACCTTGCCGATCAGGTTCTTGGCCGACGGGGCGATATCGACCGTGCGCGGCGCAGCCGACGTCACCAGCGTCATGCCGGCGGCGGGCAGCAGTTTCTTCAGCTCTTCCACGACCACGGCCGAGTTAGCTTCGCCCGGGTTGTAGACCATGCCCACGCGCTTGGCATTCGGCACCACGCGCTTGATCAGGGCAATCTGCTTGTCCAGCGGCAGCTTGTCGGACACGCCGGTCACATTGGTGCCGCTCGGCTGCCAGCTCTTGACCAGTTGCGCGGCAACCGGGTCCGTCACACCGGAATACACCACCGGGATCGACTTGGTGGCGGCGACCACAGCCTGCGCCGACGGCGTGGCGATGGCGATGATGGCATCCGGCTTGTCACCGATGAACTTACGGGCGATCTGCGCGGCGGTGGCGGTGCTGCCTTGGGCGCTCTGGTATTCCCACTTCAGGTTCTTGCCGGCGTCGAAGCCTTCTGCCTTGAGCTGCTCCTTGGCGCCGTCGCGGATGGCGTCAAGCGCCGGGTGCTCAACGATGGCCAGCACTTCGACCGACTTGGTGGCCTGCGCCAGTGCCGGCGCGGCTTGCAAAAGCGCCATGGGGATGGCCGCAAGCGCAGCAATGCGGAAGGCGTTCTTGAAGTGGGACATAAGGATCTCCTGTTTCCTTTTGGGTGGTTTCGCTCTGGCGATGGGCGGGATATGCCCGTGCTGGCGTGGTTGGTTTTTCAGATGTTCTTGGATGCACCGAAGCAGTGCAATTTCGGCGCACGTGGGCGCACATTATGGGACAAATTACAATGCTTTTCAGCAAACGCTTCAAAAGAACATCAGAACGGGCGGGGGATTTCCGGTCGTGCATCGCGCGAGCGGCCCATCAAATCAAAAAGGGGCACGCGGCCCCTTTTTTTGACTGCCCATCGGGCTCGTGCTTACTGGATCTTCGCCTTTTCGCGCAGGTCCTTCAGCATGGCCTGGAACTTGGCACGCTGCCAGTTCTGGTCGCCCATCATCATTTCGAGCAACTGCGGCTTGACGTCTTCGAACGACGGGATCTTTGCGTCGCGCGTGTCGTCCAGGCGGATCACGTGCCAGCCGAATTGCGTCTTGACCGGTGTCTGGGTGATCTGGCCCTTCTTCAGACCGGTGAGGGCTGCCGAGAATTCCGGCACGTAGGTGCCCGGGTTGGCCCAGTCCAGATCGCCGCCGTTGGCGCCCGATCCCTTGTCCTTCGATTGGGCCTTGGCAATGTCTTCAAACTTGGCGCCAGCCTTCAGCTTGGCGATGATCGCCTTCGCGTCGGCTTCCTTGTCCACCAGGATGTGGTGGGCGTGGTATTCCTTGCCGTTGCCGAACTGCGACTTGATCTTGTCGTACTGCTTGTGCAGTTCTTCGTCGGTAGTGGGGCTGTTCTTGACGTAGTCCTCAAACTCGGCGGCCACCAGCACGTTCAGGCGGGATGCGGCGAGTTGTTCCTGCACGTCATCGCGCTCCAGCAGACCACGCTTGGCGGCATCCTGCTCGATCAGCTCGCGGTCGATCAGCATGTCGCGCGCTTTGCTGCGCAGTTCCGGCGATTCGGGCTGGCCCGACTTCTTGATCAGCGCGTCCACCTTGGCGCTCGGGATGGCCTTGCCGTTGACGACGGCGGCGTTCTGGGCCAGGGCCGGTGCAGCGGTCGCAGCAAGGGCAACAGCCAGCAGGCTGGCAGTGAGGCTGGAAATCTTCATGGGATTGCGTTCGAGGGAAGGACGAGTGAGCGTAGAAGCGCTTACGTGTTTTCTTCAGGAGTGACAGCGCGGATCGCCAGGGCATGGATTGCCGCCGGCCACAGCGTGCGCAGCGCATCATACACCATGCGATGTCGCGCCACCCGGCTCTTGCCGGCAAAGGCCGCGCTGACAATATCGACGTTGTAGTGGCCGCCGCCCGATGCTGCCCCGGCGTGTCCGGCGTGCTTGGCGCTGTCGTCTTCCACGGTGAGGTGGTCAGGCTGGAAGGCCTCGCGCAGCAGGCGTTCGATTTCGCGCGGATCTGCAGCCATCAGCGGTCGTCTCCGATCTTGGCGTCATTGGCCGCATTGGCGGGGCGCTCCTGCATGTGGCGCGCCAGCCAGATGCTTTGGATGATGATGAACACCACCATCAGGCCCATCGAGCCGAACAGCTTGAAGTTGACCCAGACATCGGTGTTGAAGTTGTACGCCACGTAAAGGTTCAGGCAGCCCATGGCGAGGAAGAAGATCGCCCACACGGCGTTCAGGCGGCCCCACATCGCTTCGGGCAGGGAGACCTGCTGCTCCATCATGGCGCGGATGAGGTTCTTGCGGACGAACACCACGCTGCCCAGCAGCACGACGCCAAACAGCCAGTACAGCACCGTCGGCTTCCACTTGATGAACGTGTCGTTATGGAAGATGAGCGTGGCGCCGCCGAACACACCGATGATGAGCAGCGACAGCCACTGCATGGCGTCCACCTTGCGGTGCTTGAACCACACCCAGGCGATCTGCAGCACGGTGGCGACCATCGCGACGGTGGTCGCCACATAAATACCGGCCACCTTGAAGGCAGCGAAGAACAGGATGACCGGGAACAGATCGAACAGGAATTTCATGCGGGGTGTGCTTCTGTGGGCTTGTGCGAACAATCAATCGCCGAATTTTAGCGCAGCCGAGTTGATGCAATACCGCAGGCCGGTGGGCGCAGGGCCGTCTTCGAACACGTGGCCCAGATGCGCGCCGCAGTTCTTGCATTGCACCTCGATGCGCAGCATGCCGTGCGAGCGGTCGGTTTTCTCGGCGATCACCTCGCCGTTGATGGGCTGGAAATAGCTCGGCCAGCCGCAGCCCGCGTCGAACTTGGTCGACGATTCGAAGAGCGGGGTGCCGCAGCACACGCAGTTGTAGACGCCGCGGTCCCAGTGGTCCCAGTACTTGCCGGTGAAGGGGCGCTCGGTGGCGGCTTCGCGGGTGACGCGGTATTCGATGTCGGTCAGTTGGTCGCGCCATTCGGCGTCGGTCTTGTGGACGGTCATGGTGGTGAGACTCCTGGTTGATATTGCCGGCGGCCTGTTGGCGGTCTTGGGGCAGCCGGTGTGTGTTTGTCGTGCTGGGGCGGCGATTCCTGACAGGCGCGGATTAGAGCACGGCTTCAACCGATCATCACGACGAGCAGCTCACTTCCAGCGATGACGCCCAGTCTGGCGCCGGCTGCGCGTAGTGCTCGAAGCCGGGGTGATCGTCGAACGGGCGCGCCAGCACGGCACGCAAGTTTTCGACCTCGGAGAAATCCTTTTCCTTGGCGCGGCGGATGGCGATTTCTGCCAAGTGATTGCGCAGCACGTATTTGGGGTTGACGCGCTGCATGGCGGCGGCGCGACCTTCGTCGGATTGGGGTTCGGCTTGCAGACGTTGCCGATAGGCGGCCAGCCACACGTCAGCTGCGGCGCGATCGAAGAAAAAGTCGCGCACGGTGCGGGCCTCGGCTGCGGCGGCCGTGTCATCGCGGCGCACGTCGGCGAGGTGGCGGAAGAAGAGCGTGTAGTCGGTGCGCTGGTTGTGCAGCAGTTTGAAGAGATCACCGAAGAGCGCTTCGTCTTCGTCCTGCGCGGTCGTCAGACCCAGCTTGGCGCGATAGCGCGCATAGAACGCTGCGCCGTAGACATCGCGGTAGGTCAGCAGGACGTTTTGTGCGGCGTCGATGGCGGGTTGGGCTTGCGCTTCGTCATCCAAGGCGACGAAGTTGTCCGGGTCTTCACCAAACAGCGGCAGCAGGGCTTGCGCGAGGCAGAACAGGTTCCAGTAGCCAATCTGCGGTTGCTGGGCGTAGGCGTAGCGACCGCTGGTGTCGGAGTGGTTGCAGATGTGGTTGGCATTGAAGCCGTCCAGGAAGCCGAAGGGGCCGTAGTCGAGCGTGAGGCCGAGGATCGACATGTTGTCGGTGTTCATCACGCCGTGGCAGAAGCCGACGGCTTGCCAATCGGCCATCAGTTCAGCCGTGCGGCGGGCGACTTCGCGCAGCAGCGCGAGGTACGGTTGCGGCTCGCTGCGGCAGGCGGGGTAGAAGCGGTCGATGACGTAATCGGCCAGTGTGCGCAGTTCGGGCAGTTTTTCGCTGGCGGCAAAGTGCTCGAAATGGCCGAAGCGCACGAACGAGGGCGCCAGGCGCGTGACGACGGCGGCGGTTTCGATCTCTTCGCGGCGCACGGGCGCGTCGGCGCCGGTCACGCACAGTGCGCGCGTGGTGGCGATGCCCAAGCCGGCCATGGCTTCCGAACACAGGAATTCGCGGATGGACGAACGCAGCACTGCACGCCCGTCGGCCATGCGGGAATAGGGCGTGCGGCCGGCGCCCTTGAGCTGCACCTCGCACGGGCCGTTGGCGGTTTGCAGTTCTGCCAGCAATAGCGCGCGGCCATCGCCCAATTGCCCAGCCCAGACGCCGAACTGATGGCCCGAATACACCGTGGCGAGCGGATCGCTCCATGCGGCGATGGCGTTGCCGGTGAATACACTCAATCCGGCCACAGATTCCAGTTCAGCCCGTGTGATGCCCAGCGGTGCAGCGGCGTCGGGCGAAAAGCCTACAAGGTAGGGCGCACCGCCCGTTGGCATAGGTTGCGGCGGCAACCGTGTGAGAAAACGCGCGCCCAGCGCGGCGAAGCCTGGTGCTGCCGCAGGGCGGCCGGGCCAATCGAAGGCGCTCACAAGGGAATCGTCAGGCAAGTTGGCGGAGGAGGTGGTCATGAGGGGGCGACTGGGCTAGCACGAGAAGCGGCGCAAACACAGTGCCGTTTCGTGAAATGTTATACGTGGCGGGGTGCGCAGAAGAGCACTCACCGTAGGGAAAACGCCATGTTGAGACGCAGCAACGCTATCGCGTATTGTACTTGCGAGTAAAAAAAGCTGCAGCCCGCGAACCCTTGCACCACAACGGTTCGGCGGGTTTTTCAGGTGGCTGGGTATACACGGGGGCTGATGCGGCGGCGCACAACAATATCCCGTTGACGCATTAGACGATCACGGGAACAATCGGCCAAAAAATAGAACGGTTGTTCAGTTTTTTCTAGGAGACACGATGGCCCCCTTGCCCCTGATGGGACAAATGATGAGCACGCCGTTGCTTATCTCGACCATCATCGAACATGCCGCGCGTAATTCCGGTTCGACTGAAGTTGTGTCGCGCCGCGTGGAAGGCGATATCCATCGCACCACGTACCGGCAAGTGCGAGACCGTTCCAAGCAACTGGCCAACGCGTTGGCCGCGCTGGGCGTGCAGCCCGGCGAGCGCATTGGCACGCTGGCCTGGAATGGCTACCGCCACCTAGAGATCTATTACGGCGTCTCTGGCTCGGGTTCGGTGTGCCACACCATCAACCCACGGCTGTTTCCGGATCAGATCGCCTACATCGTCAATCACGCTGACGACCAGTACGTCTTCTTCGACCTGACGTTCGTGCCGCTCATCGAGGGCATCGCGCCGCATTGCCCGAACGTGAAGGGCTGGGTGGCGATGACCGACCGCGCACACATGCCCACCTCCAGCGTGCCGATGCTTTGCTACGAAGAACTGCTGGACGCGCAGAGCGCCGAGTACACCTGGCCGCAGTTCGACGAGAACACCGCGTCCAGCCTGTGCTACACGTCAGGCACGACGGGCAACCCGAAAGGCGCGCTGTATTCGCATCGCTCCACGGTGCTGCATTCATACGCGTCTGCCATGCCGGATGCGTTGGGGTGCTCGGCGCAGGACGTGATCCTGCCCGTGGTGCCGATGTTCCATGTGAACGCATGGGGCCTGCCGTATTCAGTGCCGCTAGTGGGCGCCAAGCTGGTCTTTCCGGGCCCGAAGCTCGATGGTGCGTCGCTCTACGAACTGTTCGAGCAGGAGAAGGTGAGCTTCTCCGCAGGTGTGCCGACCGTGTGGCTTGGCCTGCTGCAGCACGTGCAGGCTAATAACCTGAAGGTTTCGACGTTCCGCAAGACTGTCATCGGCGGGTCGGCTGCGCCGCCGGCCATGATCCGCACGCTCAAGGAACTCGGCGTCGAGACCATCCACGCCTGGGGCATGACGGAAATGTCACCGCTGGGCACAACGTGCAAGCTGATGAGCAAGCATGCCGATTTGCCGGAGGAATCCAAGCAGCACGTGCTGGAACGTCAGGGTCGTGCCATCTACGGTGTCGAAATGAAGATCGTCGATGCCGAAGGCCACGAGTTGCCGTGGGACGGCAAAGCCTTCGGCGACCTCTACGTGCGCGGGCCGTGGACCATCCAGAGCTACTACCGCAACGACATCTCGCCGCTGGTGGACGGCTGGTTCCCAACCGGGGACGTGGCCAACATCGACCCCGACGGCTACATGCAGATCACCGACCGCAGCAAGGATGTGATCAAGTCCGGCGGCGAATGGATCTCGTCCATTGACGTGGAGAACGTGGCCGCCGCGCACCCCGCTGTGCATATGGCCGCCTGCATTTCGTGCCATCACCCGAAGTGGGATGAGCGCCCGCTGCTGGTGGTGATGAAGAAACCCGGCATGGAACTCACGCGCGAGGAGATGCAGAAATTTTTTGAAGGCAAGATCGCCAAGTGGTGGATTCCGGATGACGTGGTGTTCGTGACCGAGATTCCGCTGACGGCGACGGGGAAGATGCAGAAGCTGAAGTTGCGCGAGCAGTTCAAGGACTACCAGTTCCCGTCCGCGCAGGCTTAACGACAAACATAAGGACAAAACAGAAACCGCCGCGCGTGCACTGACAAAAAGCCAGGCATGAGGATGGCGGGCGTAAGACAACCGGATCAGGGTCGGCTGCCGCGCGATGAAGCGGTGGGATGAAGCCCGGACGCGTTGCAACCTGGAGACGCCAACAGCCGACATGCCCGCCCGTGGCATGCGGGCGAGTGACTCGTCGGCGCTCCACCACATGAAGGAGACACGCATGACGAAGTTCCGTCCGTTGGTTGTGGCTGTTGCATGTGTCGCGGCAATCGGTGGGGCAGCGTTGCCCACCGCAGCGTCCGCCGCCGAAACCGTCAAGATCGCCTGGATCGACCCGCTGTCGGGCCTGATGGGCGCGCTGGGCCAGAACCAGTTGCGCAGCTGGCAGTACATCGCCGATCTCGCCACGCAGAAGAACTGGGCCGGTGACGGCACCAAGTTCGAAGTGGTGGGCTTCGACAACAAGCTCTCGCCGCAGGAAAGCCTGACCGCGCTCAAGCAAGTGGCGGATCAGGGCATCCATTACATCGTGCAGGGCAACGGCTCGAGCGTCGGCATGGCACTCGAAGACGCCGTGGCCAAGTACAACGAGCGCAATCCAGGCAAGGAAATCGTCTACCTGAACTACGCGGCGGTTGACCCGGACATGACCAACAGCAAGTGCAACTACTGGCACTTCCGCCTGGACGCCAACTCCGACATGAAGATGGAAGCCCTGACCAGCTTCCTGGCGAAGGATCCGAAGGTCAAGAAGGTCTACCTGATCAATCAGAACTACTCGTTCGGTCACCAGGTGGCGCGTGCGGCCAAGGAATACCTCAAGCGCAAGCGCCCCGACATCGAGATCGTGGGCGAAGACCTGCACCCGCTCGCACAGGTGAAGGACTTCTCGCCGTATGTCTCGAAGATCAAATCGTCGGGCGCGGACACCATCATCACCGGCAACTGGGGCAGTGACCTGGCACTGCTGATCAAAGCCGGCAAGGACGCGGGCCTGAACGCCAACTTCTATACCTACTACGCGGCCACTACCGGCGTGCCGACCGCCATGGGCGCGGCGGGTGCCGACCACGTCAAGTTTGTCGCCTACTGGAACGTCAACAACGACGGCTACAAGGGCGCCGACATCGTCGAGGGCTACAAGAAGAAGTACAACGACGACTACTACCTCATGGCGTCGTACACCGGCATCGCCATGCTGGCCAAGGCCATCAAACAGACGAAGTCGGCGGAACCTGCCAAGGTTGCCAAGGCCTTCGAAGGCATGAAGGTCGACAGCCTGAACGGCACCTTCGAGATGCGCGCGTCTGACCACCAGGGCCAGCAGCCGCTCTACATCGCCACCTGGGAAAAGACCAACGGCAAGAACGTCAAGTACGACCAGGAAAACACCGGCTACGGCTGGAAGACCGACGCGGTGCTTGATCAGTTCGTCGCGTCGCAGCCGACCTCCTGCCAGATGAAGCGCCCGCAATAACGCGGTAGGCGGTGTGCCGAAGGGCCGCCCGATGCTATCGTGCGGCGATGTTTTAAACGAGGAAAGGCATGGGCCGGTGCGCCGAGTCCATGCCTTTCCCGAATCTGCTGGAAAGGCTGTAGCGTGGAATTCCTAGTCATCAATCTCTTGAACGGCATCAGCTACGGGCTGCTGCTGTTCATGCTGTCTTCGGGCCTCACGCTGATCTTCAGCATGATGGGCGTTCTCAACTTTGCGCATGCCAGCTTCTACATGCTGGGCGCGTATTTCGCCTATGTTGTCAGCGGCCATCTGGGCTTCTGGGCGGCGCTGATCGTCGCACCGCTGCTGGTGGGGGCATTGGGCGCGGTGGTCGAGCGTTTCGGCCTGCGCACGGTGCACCGCTATGGCCACGTCGCCGAGCTGCTGTTCACCTTTGGCCTGGCCTATCTCATTGAAGAAGGCGTGAAGCTGGTGTGGGGTCTGCCGGCTGTGCCATATCGCGTGCCGGACGCGCTGGACGGTCCGCTCTTCACGCTGTTCACGTCGTCGTTCCCCAAGTACCGGGCGTTCATGATGCTGGTGTCACTGCTGATGCTGGTGGGCATCTTTCTGCTGCTCACGCGCACCCGCATCGGGCTCGTCATCCAGGCGGCACTCACGCATCCGGACATGGTGGAAGCGCTCGGCCACAACGTGCCGCGCGTGTTCATGCTGGTGTTCGGCGGCGGGTGCGCGCTGGCCGGGCTGGCGGGTGTGATCGGCGGCAATGCCTTTGTGACCGAACCGTCCATGGCGGCGGCGGTCGGCTCCATCGTCTTCGTGGTGGCGGTGGTGGGCGGCATGGGGTCGCTGGTGGGCGCGTTCATCGCGTCGCTGCTGATCGGGTGCATTCAGACCTTTGCCGTCACGCTGGATATTTCGGTGACGAGTCTTCTGACCAAGATCGGCGTCACGCTCAATGCGGACGTGCCGCTCATCTCGGTCTGGAACCTCACGATTGCGCAAGTCGCACCGGTGCTGCCGTATCTGCTGCTGGTGCTGATGCTGATCTTCCGCCCGCGCGGGCTGATGGGTACGCGGGAGAGCTAAATGGAACGAGTCATGTCGCAACAACAAGCGGTGCCTGCCAACGATCGTGCGCGGACGATGCGGTTCAAGCCCGTCAACCTCGCACGCTGGCTGATCTGGGGCACCACCGCACTGGTGATGATCGTGCTGCCGCTCATCTGGTCGCAGGGTTTTGCGATCACGCTGCTCTCGCAGATGGGCATCATGATCATCTTCGCGCTGTCGTACAACATGCTGCTGGGGCAGTCCGGCATGCTGTCGTTCGGGCACGCCGTCTATTCGGGCCTGGGTGCCTTCATGGCGGTGCATGCGCTCAACAAGATCGGTGCCATGCAAGCGCTTGGTATCGTTGGGCCGCTGGCCGTGGCGCTGTTGCCCATTGCAGGCGGCCTGGGCGGCGCGCTGTTCGGCGTGATCTTCGGCTACGTCACCACCAAGAAATCCGGCACCACGTTTGCCATGATCACGCTCGGTATCGGCGAAATGGTCTTCGCCAGCGCGCTGATGTTCCCGGATTTCTTCGGCGGCGAGGGCGGTGTCTCCACCAACCGCAGCATCGGCGATGCATTGGCCGGCGTCACCTTCGGGCCGGCGCGCCAGGTGTATTACCTGATCGCCGCGTGGTGCCTGATCTCGATGGCGCTGATGTACGCCTGGACGCAAACGCCGCTGGGCCGCATCGCCAACGCCGTGCGCGACAACCCAGAGCGCGTGGAATTCATCGGCTACAACACGCAGCGTGTGCGGTATCTGGTGGTGATCCTGTCGGCGTTCTTTGCAGGTATTGCAGGGGCGTTGTCGTGCATCAACTTCGAGATCGTGACGGCGGAGAACGTGTCGGCCGTGCGCTCGGGCTCGGTGCTGCTGGCGGCCTTCATTGGCGGCATGGGCAGCTTTTTCGGGCCGATCATCGGCGCGGTGTTGACGGTGTTCTTTACCGTGGCGCTGTCCGGCATCACCAAGGCATGGCTGCTGTATCTGGGCCTCTTCTTCGTGCTGATGGTCATGTATGCACCGGGCGGCATCGCCAGCCTGTTGGTAATGCATCTGCCGATCGTGCGGCGCGGCAAGCTGAAGACGTTGCTGCCGGCCTACGGCGTAGCGATCGTGCCGGCAATTATCTTGCTGGTGGCGCTGATCTCGACCGTGGAAATGATCTACGCGGTGCAGGACGACAGCTCCGGCGGCGTGGCCACGCTGTTCGGTCTGGCCGTCGAACCGAACACCTGGAAGCCGTGGGTCGCCGCCGCCGTGTTGTGGCTGGTGGGCGCTTTCGGATTGCGTGCCGCCGCGGGCAAGCTGCGCGCCGCCTGGGACAACGCATTGCAGGAACCGCAACCATGAGCCAACCGACCGCAGCACTGGAGTTGCGTGACGTACGCAAACGCTTTGGCGCGACGGAAATCATCCGAGGCGTCAACCTCACCATTGGCAAGGGCGAGCGCCATGCGCTCATCGGGCCGAACGGCGCCGGCAAGTCGACCACGTTCAACCTGATTTCTGGCCGCTTTCCGGCGAGTTCAGGCAGCGTGAAGCTGAATGGGGAAGAGATCAGCGGCCTGGCGCCGTACGAGATCAACCGCAAGGGCCTGTCGCGCAGCTTCCAGATCACCAACATCTTCCATCGGCTGTCGGTGTTCGAGAACCTGCGTTGCGCGGTGCTCTGGTCGCTCGGCTACAAGTATTCGTTCTGGCACAAGCTGGCCGAGCTGCGCGATGCACGTGAACGCGCGGAGGAGGTGCTTGAGCAGATCGGCATGACGCACCGGCGTGATGCCGCCGCGGGCCTGCTCACCTATGCAGAGCAGCGCGCGCTGGAGATCGGCATCACCATCGCGGGTGGTGCCGATGTGATCCTGCTGGACGAGCCGACGGCTGGCATGAGCCGGTCTGAGTCTGACCACGCCGTGGACCTCATCCGCAAGGTCACCGTGGGCAAGACGCTGGTGATGGTCGAGCACGACATGAGCGTGGTGTTCGGCCTCGCCGACCGCATCTCGGTGCTGGTCTACGGCGAGGTGATCGCCACCGACACGCCCGAAGCCATTCGCAACAACCGTCGCGTGAAGGAGGCCTACCTGGGCACCACGCTGGATGAACCCGCAGGAGCGCATTGATGGCAACGAATACTCCAATGCTGGAGGTGCGCGGCCTGCACGCGTACTACGGCAAGAGCCACATCCTGCACGGCGTTGACATGCACGTGGGCGAGGGCGAGATCGTCGCGCTGCTGGGGCGCAACGGGGTGGGGCGTTCGACGCTGGCCAAGTCCATCATGGGCATGGTCAGGCACGAAGGCGAAATCCTGCTGCGTGGCAAGAACGTGAGTGGCCTGCGCACCTTCGAGGTGGCCCACAAGGG